>ERZ869921.380-NODE-380-length-29404-cov-13.354561_pt1 | contig 29404 bp, 39 predicted proteins | sample MGYA00579310_ERZ869921 | MGnify/ENA primary metagenome ERZ869921 (study PRJEB32216, sample SAMN09231816) | wastewater metagenome | place: USA: Maryland | collected 2016-06-21 | study: EMG produced TPA metagenomics assembly of the PRJNA472060 data set (Reclaimed... | reverse complement strand
TGGATTTCGGAGTCTAGTTTGGATTTTTCTTCCTCTAATTTTTTAATGAATTTATTATAATCTATGTTAGATTTCTTACTAGCCATAAATGAATATTCTGATTTTCCTATGAATTTCATCAATCTAGAAAGTTCTAATCTTATATATTTTATTTGTAAAAGTTTGTTGTCAATACCATTAGCAATGTTCTTTTTATTTATTTGATTTTTATCACTAATAATTTCTTTAACTAATTCGTTGATATCACTAGTAGCTTTTAAAAAAGATACGTTTTTATCATTAGCAAATTTAGTCTTTAATCCATCAATGGTTTCTGCAGACATATCAGTAGTAATAGTGATAGTCTCTCTAAATGATTCATCTACAATCTGGTCTCTAGAAGTAATAAGTCGTTGAAGTTCGCCTTCTTTGCGTTTAATCTCGGATAACTTTTCTGAAATTTTCATGCTTTCACCTTTTTAATATAATTAAGAATTTGCTCATAAGATTTACCATTGCCATAAGGGTTAATCCCAATCATACTATTATAATGTGAGTTCACATTTATAAGCTTTTCTATTTCATCAAATATTACTTCACTATTAGTACCAACTAGTACTGCAAGATTATTAGTTATAAGTAGTTCATTTTCACATACATTTCGAAGCATTACTACTGGTACTCCAAGACTTGGTGCTTCTTGTGATGCTCCGCCAGAATCAGATACAAGTAGATACGATTGTGATAATTCTTCTAAAAAGTCTTTATAAGACATTGGTTGTAGTAGTTGCACATTTCTTATTATTTCTAGTCTTTCTTTAATTACTTCTTGTAGTTTAGGATTTGCATGCATTATAAATTTAAATGTAAACTCTGGATAGAAGAGAGCAATATTTTTAATGCCAGTACATATCTCGTGCATATGTTCCCAGTTTTCTCTACGATGTGCAGTAATAAGTATTTGATTTTTCTTTTCTTTAGTAGTAACACCAATAAGCGAGATTGCGTCTATTGTTGTGTTGCCAATAACGATTCCATCCATTCCTTCTTTTCTAAGATTATCTACGTGTTCTTGACACATACATAGTCTATGAGTACTAAGTCTATCTACAAGAACTCTATTCATTTCTTCTGGATAAGGTTCATCAAAATTATTACTTCTACTACCAGCTTCTAAATGTATTACTGGTATCTTGGTGTAAAATCCAGCAAGTGCTCCAGCAAGTGTAGAAATAGTATCTCCTTGAACTATTATATAGTCTGGATGTTCTAACGTAATTATTTCTGAAATACCATTTATAGATTCTGTCAATATTTTTTGAATTGGAAGTCCCATAGTATTAAAAGTCCACGATGGTTTAATATCTAAATCTTTTAAAATATCTTTAGACATAGAACTATGTTGTCCCGTATTAATAGTAACCACTTCATATTCTTTATCTAGTGCTTTTATAGTTGAAGCTAACTTAATCCACTCGGGCCTCGTGCCTCCTATTATTACGAATTTCATTTATGTTGTTCCTTCCATAATTCGACTCCTTTATAAAGAATCGCTTCTATTTGTTTAACTAATTTTTGTGGAGTGCCCATTCCAATCTTGTCATTCATCATTGCTTGATATCCTTGTTCTCCTCTAAGCTTCCTATATTCTGGATTATCACATAAAAACTCTATCTTTTTTGCAAGAGCGTCTATATCGTCAGATTTAACAAAGTCTACTACGTCGTTTCCAAATACTTCAAGCATGTGTGTATCTGCATAACTTATTGCAGGTTTCTTAAAGTAAAAAGACTCAGCTATTGGAATACCAGCCCAAATATTTACACTAAACATAGATTCTTGAATTATTTGTTCCTTAAGACCATTATCTCCAGGACCAACTAGAGCAATATTTACATTTAATTTTTTGGATTCGTTTATTATCTGCTCAGCCTCTTTACCATAACCAATTATTATATAATTTGGTCGTTTTTCTTTAGGAATTTTAGCAAGTGCTCTAACTACATGTACTATTTTTTTATGTGGAACAAGTCTAGCAGTACTCATAATTTGATAATGTTCTTTTAGATTTGGATTGTAATATTGTTGTAGTTTATCAATATTTGGAGCATAATATTTTATTTCGCAATCTACAGGTGTATCTAAAAACTCATTTATACCTTCTACAAAACATTTCCCTGCACATGAACGTATAGTTGCTTTTGCCCAATCTTCTGCTTGTTTTTTATATAGATTCTTATAAATATCTATCATCTCTGGAGTAACTTTTTCTAAAGAAGATTCTTCCTGCCCCCATTTATCTAATACCGATAAATTAATTCTCCACGGAGGAATCCATTCCATATGATTATAAACTGGTATATTAAGTCGTTTACCAAGATAATTAGCTAATCCCATTGAATATTCCATTGCTCCCATTATTATATCGAATTTTTCAGTTAATACGCTATTTGGATAATCATTACAGCTTTTTAATAAACATACGTTATGTCCTAATTTTGATAAATCTCTTGCAAATCCTACTTCAGGAGTAACTATTTTATCATTTGGCGGAGTAATATAAAGAATAGATAATTTATTTTTCATTTTGTAATTTAGCATATATTGCTTGCCATCCTCCTTGTCTTCCTGGTTTACCATCTTCGATTATTTCTATTGTTCCTTTAAATGGAAATTCTGATATTAACTTATAAAAATCTACTGATTTTTGTTTCCCATTAAATATTGAATTAATTTCTTCAGTATCAAAACTAAAATAAGTTAAATGCTCTGGAGAATCATGATGATTAGTATATGGAGTCGCTATAAAAATTTTACCATTTGGCTTTAATATTCTAACAATTTCTATTAATACTTGATAAATATCAGGAATATGTTCTAATACATGAGATAATACAATTGTATCAAACATATTTTCTGGAAAATTAATTCTAGTTAGATAATCATTAAAAAACTGAACACTAGCATTTGATTTTTCAGCCATAGCTTTTCCAACATGCGTATAAATTAAATTCATATCTGTTGAATAAATATCTATATCTGGTTTAGTTAGTTTAGCTAAAATAGAAAATGCTCCACAACCTCCACCAATATCTAATACTGTTCCTTTAAAATCTACATCATTTATTATTCTATGATGATGGGATTGAAGTTTAGTATCTTTTGTAATAACTTCTATATGATGTCTTATAACATCAGTATTAGTATATAATCTATGTCTATATAAAGCAATATCCATTGTTCTTTCTATTTCGTTTACGTATGCTTCTTCAGTCATAATATTTGTTTTACCAGACAATATTAAGTCATGCGCGTATTTACCAAGTCTTTCTCTTTTTGATGAATCTAATAATAAATCTTTTATTTTTTCTGTAAGAGAATCTATATCATTCATCTTAGCCCAAGTAACTGAATCTTTAAAAACCTCAACCATTTGAGGAGTATCATAACTGATAACTGGTGTTGAGAAATATGCCGATTCAACTACAGTCATTCCGCTAAATATTTGAACACCAAAAATACTCTCTTGTATAATACGTTCCTTTACACCATCTTTTCCATTGCCACAAAACTCAACTTCTACATCTAATTCTGTAGATATTTTTCGTAAATATGGTTCTTGTGGTCCATATCCTATTAACATAAATTTAGGACGTATAGTTTTATCTATCTTAGCTAATGCTCGTATTACATGATGAACTCTTTTAATAGGAGTAAATCTAGCAATAGTATATATTTGATTCTTACGAATATAGAAACCTTTGTGTTTTTTAAGTTGGTCATAATCATAAGTATAATATCTAATAGAAGCATCGCATGGATAACCAATTGTTTTTTCAAAAGTATATCTCCATGTCTCTTCTGATATGGTTCTATAATCTGATTCTAAAAATGCTTCTAACATATGAGAATATATATTTCTATAATTTTCTATTTTATTTAGTTCATCGAACTTATCATCATAATCAAAGCCATAATCTTTAGGATTATCAATTCCTATACGCCATGGAGGAATACATTCGATGTGCGATAATACTGGAACATTAAGAATCTTTTTATAAGCAATTGCTGTTGGTAATGAATATTCCATCATTCCCCAAATAATATCTGGTTTAAAATCTAGTGCTTCTTGCGATATTTCGATTTTTGATAATCCATAGTCAGTATATTGTAATACTACTTTATGCCCTGCTTTTCTCATTAGATTTACAAATCCTGTTTCTGGAGTTATTGTATCATTGTTACCTGGGGTTATTGCTAAAATTTTCATCTTGTGTTCCTCATTATTTCTTTTAACCATTCGTCTGGTGCATCAAATCTTATTTGCCAATAATAGTAATCTTCTGCATTTGGAAAGTCTTCTTTTAAAAAATCAGAATCAGTTCCTTTTAATCGTTCTATTAATGCGTCTTCTATAATTCTTAATATTTCTAGATTAGAATAATTTGTTCTATATTTTGTTTTAAAAAACTCGTCATTAATTTCTGAATTATTATCTAAATTATAGGAAGAAAATAATCTAAAAGCAATTGCAGTTTTTCGTAAACAGTATTTCATATCTTCTTCATCCATAAAATTATTTGATGTAACTAAATATGATTCATTACAATGCATTCCGTAAAGTATAACTTCATTATCTAATTCAGTATTAGGCAGTATTCTAAGAACATTTGGTCCCATATAATGTTTTCCATATTCCATATATTTAATTATTGTGTTTAGTGTTTCTAAATATGTTCCCACATTATCATATGGTAATCCAAGTATAGAATCTATTCTAAGCGATATACCGATTTTTGAGAGTTTATCAATCATTTCTTCTTCTACTTCTTCGTTTCTAAATCTATTAATAGCTTTTAGTGATTTTTTATTAGTACTTTGAATTCCTATACTCATAAGTAATTTATTTCCTTTCTCTATATACTGCTTACATAATTCTAAAAGATTGTCATTAATAAGAATTGGCGATGACTCAAAAAAGATTTTAAGATTAATATTTCGTGTAAGTAATCCACTTAAAATTGCATGAGCATGCGTATAATTTGAAAAGAAATTTCCATCTATTATTCTTATTTCTTTTATTCCGCTTTGTTGTATAAATTCTAATTCATCTAGAACTGTATTAACATTTCTATATTCTAAGTTAGGCATATTCTTATGATATAAACAGTACGAACATTTAAATGTACAACCACGTTGTGTTTCAATATTTACTCTTATATTAGGAGTTTTTAATATCTCTATAAATGTTTTATCTTTATAAATAGATGGTCTATCTCTATATGGTTGTTTTGGTGCTAATTTTCCTGTAAGCATTGAATATAACTCATATTCACCTTCTCCGGTTATATAGAATTTTAATCCTTCTGAATAGTTTTTAGAAATATCTGGACCACCAATTATACTTGGAACTCCACTAAACCAGTCAGTTAAATCTATTATCATTTGCTTGTTCCAAATATATTGTGAATAGCAGATTATATCTGGCTCGAACTTATTAATATCAGATATTATTTCATCTAATTTAGTACTCTTATAGTAATGAAATTGTAATAATTGATAGTTATCTGTTATTTCTTTAAATTGATTTAAATAACAAACTAATGTTGGAACAGAAAGTAAGAAATCTTTATCTGTTCCAGCAATTCCAATAAACATTACTCGTTTCATTAACAGCCTTTTCTCATTAGAAAGTTATCGCCGCGTTTTCCATCATAAGGAACTCGTCCATGTGCTTTCCAGTAATCTAAAAACTTTTGTCTAGCAATATGTCTATATGCTTCTAACTCTTGTGGAGTAACTCCTGGTACATTAATATTTGCTTTTCCATATCTTAAATGCCAATCTTCAAATCCATCTATAAATAAATCTTTATCATCGCAATGTCTATAGAATGGAGTTCCTGGTAATGGTTGTGCTATAAAGAAAGCAATACTATCTACATCAAGTGAACTAGCATAAGTTATAGTTTCTTCTATATCTTGTTTTGTTTGTCCTTCTAAACCTAACATAAAGAAACAATTAATATAGTAACCCAAATCTCTAGACCATTTAATAACATCTTGTGTATGATTTAAATCGACATCTTTACCTTTCATAAGAGTATCTAGTGTTTTTTGATTACTACTTTCAATAGCTAAGTCTACGTATGTCATTCCAGCTTCTCTCATTAACGTCAGTCGGTCTTTTGTTAACGCTTTAAGCCAAATACCAATAGGCCATCCCCATTGAACTTTCTTATTATATCCAGTTGAAATCATAGTATTACAGAATTCTTCTACTACTTTCCAGTTAACAATTCCATTATATTCATGAAATTGAATTTCTTCTACGCCAAGTGTATCGTGTACTAGTTTAAGTTCTTCAAATACATTTTGCGCACTTCTAAATCTGTATCCAGGAAATAATAATTCGTGAGGGCAGTGTTCGCACAAATTTGGACAACCTCTAGCAAATATCATACTTGTATATTTTTTAGCTGGATAATAATGATATCCTTCTTTATTCCAAATTTCTAGATGCTTATCTAACTGAAGTAGATGATGTGCTGGAAATGGAATCTTATCAATAATTTTTTCTCGTTTAACTACGTTGTTCCAATTATATTGGTCATTTGCTAGTTTATATACTATACCATCTATTGAGTGCAGTTCTTTTTTATCATTTATTGCATTTACAATATCTAAGAACACTTGTTCTCCTTCTCCGATACAACAATAATCTATAGTTGGATATGAAGCAAATTCTAATGGAGATGCAGCAACTGGATTTCCACCAATAACTGTAATAATATCTTTATTAACTTCCTTAGCTAAATCTGCAATCTCTAGAGCTTGATATTTACGTAAAGACATCATACATGATATTCCTACTATGGTTGGATTAAAGTCTTTAATTCGTTGTTTAATGTCGTCTGGTGATAGGCCATAACGTATATAATCAGTCATAAATTCTGTTTCATTATAATATCCTTCCGTAAGAACATCTAATATTGAAACGTCTTTATGTCCATTCGCTAGTAATGTTCCTGCAATATAAGCTAATCCTAATGGTTGTAATGCAGGTTTTCCTTCTTTACGAGACTTCATAATATTTGAAGCTGGTTGCACTAACAATATTCTTTGACTCATTTTTTACACACCGCTATAATTTCTGCACCATTGTCTTTCATTTTCATGGCGAAACAATGCGAAATAACTTTTGAAGGAAGTCTGCTCATATAAGTGTTATGAAAAGGTTTATAAAGATATGTTTCTAATAACTCTATTTCGTAACCAGATACTTCTATTTCTTCTCTAAACATTTTTGGATAAAACATTCTCTTGTGGCCAGCCGCAACATCTTGTTCTGTTAACTCGTTTGGGAGAGATAGTAGCCCCATATCTACGCCACTAAGTCTATTATAACTAATTGCGTTTGGTACTACAAAAATATATACTGTTTTATCGTGTCCAAATGTTGAAATCTTTCTTAAGACCTCTAATACATTATCTACGTGTTCTAATACATTTGAACAAATAACTGTATCGAATTTTCTTGAATCTTCGAAGTCTTCAATGGTAGTACAATATTTTTCTACTCCTTCTATAATATTATTGAAACATTCTGGGTCTGGTTCTATAGTGACTAATTTAGAAAAACGTTTTCTAAGTTGTTCTGTAATATGACCATAACCAGCTCCTAACTCTAAACACGTTTTTCCTTTTAAGTGTTTAGATAAAATCTTGTATCTATATTTGTTAAGATTTTTATTAAATCCAAAGATTTGAAATTTTGCACTTTTCATTTTTTATCTTCCCTATTTAAAAATATTAATACAAAATAAATTGTCGAAAATAATTCTAATAACCATTTAATTGGAAACCAAATTATTTTAAAAGCTAATACTATTATAGACATCAGTGTTACTAGTATTCTTGAAAATCCCAATAATACATCGTTTTTAAAATTTATCCATGTCCAAGTTTTTAATCTACTAAATGTAAATGGATTTTCGATTTTCATTGGTTTAGTTAATGGTTTCATTTTTCTACCTCTGATAATACGGCAATAATATGACGTATTTCGTCTGTCATAATATTTGGTCTAATTGGAATAGCTATAATATGTTCTGCTATTCTATTAGCATTTGGTAAATCTGCAAATGTTTTTGGATAATAAATCTTACAATCAATTTCGTTTGCTTTGAGTTGTGACATTACATTTGCTCTATCTTTTACACAAAAACAATAATTAGCAAAAACATGTCTTGTATTGTTATCTTGTTCTGGATGCTTGAATTGTGGTAAAAAGAATCTATAATCAAATGCAAAACTTTGTCTTGCTCTAATAAAAGATTCTAATTTGTTAAGCTGTGCTATACCAATTGCTGCTGCAAGATTAGTCATATTATAATTATAACCTACCATAGAATAATCATAGTTTAATCCATTCATTCCATGATTTCTAAATAGTCTCATTTGTTCAGCAAGTTTATCATCGTTAGTTACACACATTCCACCTTCTCCGCAAGTCATAGGTTTAGTTGCGTAAAACGAGAAAATACTTATATCACCAAAACTTCCTGTTTTCTTTCCTTTAAATTCTGCTCCAGGAGCTTGTGCTGAATCTTCTACTACTTTTAATTTATGTTTTTTTGCAATCTTCATTATTACATCCATATTACATGGTTTACCAAAAAGATGTACTGGAACAATTGCTTTAGTTTTTTCTGTAATAGCTTTTTCAATAAGTTTTTCATCTATATTGAAATCGTCTTTAATATCTACATAAACCGGAGTTGCTCCTACTGCTTTAATCATATCTATCGTTGCTACAAACGTAAATGGGGTTGTAATAATTTCATCGCCAGGACCAAATCCTAAAGTAGAATAAGCTGTATGTAATGCACATGTTCCAGAACTTACTGCTATTGCGTGTTTAACACCAATATATTCAGCAAATTGTCTTTCAAATTCTTTAACAATTGTCCCACCAGCTAACATTCCAGATTTCATTACGTCTAATACTCCTTGAATTTCATCAAATCCCAGTGTCGGTCGCGCTATGTATATTACCATTTCATTCTTCACCCTTATGTATTTTAATATGACACTTTATACAAACTGTAATTCCATTATTAATTTCCCATAAAAGATTACATAAATATGCGTCTTCTAAAGTTTTAATATTGTTATTGTCTAATATTTCTGAAAAATGAATAATGTGATGAGCATTTATAAATCCACTTTGTCTACATCCACATATTTTACATTCATAGTTGTCTCTTTTAAATATAGAATTTCTCCATTTTTTATATTTATCAGTTTTTCTTATTGACTCATATATTGTCGAGATTCCGCCTTTCCAATTATGATTTTTATTTCCAGATATTGCTAATTTTACACATTTGTTCCGATATTCTAGTTGTTCTTTAGTTAATTTATTGGTTAATGATAATGCTCTTAAATTATCTCTGTTTTTTATACGTATTTTTTCTTTTGTTTCTTCTGGCATACCGTCTTTGAATTGTTTTTTCGAGCATTCGCGTATTTTCTCTTTTGTTGCGCGTGTATGTTTTTTATTAAAAAAGGAATTCTTGCTTCCTGTTCTTGTTTTTGCCATACACGATACTGAACAAAATCTGCGTTTGGAATATCTATCTCTAGATGTTTTATCCCATTCTATTTCTTTTTTACATAATTCGCAGAATTTAGGTATTACTATAATTTTAAGTCACCATTTAGTTTTTTTATCTTTTTTGCAGGTATACCATAATAAAGAGTATTTGTTTCTGTATCTTTTGTTAATAATGACATTGCTCCTGTTATAGTTCCATCTTCTATTTTGATTCCCGGTACTATTTTAGTAGCAGAACCAAATCTACAATTATTACCAATTATCGGAGGATTCGCAATATATTTACCATTTGGGTTACCAATAGTATCATCTCCCATTGAATTGAAGTGTGGACCAATGAAGCAATTATCTCCAATTTTACTATATTCAGAAATCATACAGAAACCTTGAGTTCTTGTATTATTACCAATCGTTGCGTATGGTTCTATCGCATTACAAAATCCAATCTTAGTTCCATTACCAATCTTAACATGTTCTCTAATAAGAGTATTATTTCCAATGAAACAATTTTCTCCAATAGTTGAAAATGCTTTAACTACTACTCCTCTAGATAGTAAAGTATTTACTCCAATAATACATCCTTTTTCTATAACTACATTTGCTCTTTCAAAAAATGTATCTTCTTCTACTATTTTAATAAGTTTAAATTTAACACCGAATCTAGTCTCTTCAGATTTACTCATACTTAACCTCCTCGATTAATAATTTTTCGTTTAGTTTAAAATTAACTTTCATATTAGGAATTGCTCCTTGTTTAGCATTATCTAATTTATCTACGTCAATAGCTATATGATGAAGACATGATTTATTCTCATTCATAAACTTTTTAATCTTATTATCTTCTAAAGGAGTTATAAGTTCTATAATTATATTTCCCATATCTACAAAAAAACATTCTACGCCAAATTCATTGGCTACTCCAGATGCTATAATTCTGCCTCCATATTGTTCTAATATATGAGCATATACCTCTGGTTCTTCACAGACTAGTCCTATATGGTCAATTGACATATTCATACCATATCATTGTTTTTCCCGTACTAGAACATTGCTTATAAGGAGTAAATCCACAGCTTTCAAATAATCCTTTCATTTGTGAATTATATTCATTTTGAATTAAAAGACCAGTTATTCTTTGTTTATCTGCCTTTAAATTCTTTATTTGTTCTATTAACGCTTTACCAACTCCTCTTCCCATTGTTCTACATGATACACAAATATCTCGTATAAAACAATCTGTTGAAGTAGTTGTGCACATTATTTCTCCGACTAAACCATAATCTCCATAAATATCCGATAAATACGCTACATAGATTTTACAATCATCATTAGCTAATAGATTTTTTAAAAGTTCTTCATTATATGATGTTTTAGTAGTGTTCATTTCATTAGTACGATTTGCAAGTTCTATTATTCTTGGAATTTCTGAAAACTCTGCTTCTTTTATTGTTATCTTGTTTTCTATTTTTTTTAAGAAATCTTTAAAATCTCCAGTCCATCTCTTTTCTGCAATGGTTCGGTTTCGTTGTTGATTCATCAATATTAATCTATTTGTATCAAAATACTTCATAATTTCATATAGGTCTTGAAAATAATCTACATGAACTCCAAGTGATTCATATACCAATGCTCTATTTATAGGAGAATCGTCTATAAAAACACACTCTTCTGGTGATATTTTTTCTTTTTCTAGCATTTGTTTAATCATTTCATTTTTTTCTAAATTAACTGATGCAAATACTCCTTTAAAATATTTAGCAATTTCGTGTTCGTGTAAAGCATTTTCAGCTCGTGCTTGTATATTATGTGTACATATTAATTGTACTATTCCTAATTTATCCAGTTGTTTCAATACTTCTTTTGTTTCTGGTTTAAGAATAACTCCATTACCAGAAGCTATTGTTCCTTCCCATAAAGTTTCATCTAAATCCCAAATAACACAACGCATTTTTAAGCACCAACTAATTTTAAATTAACAATAGCTTCTTGTAAATCCTCTATTGTATATTGTCTATGAAAGAATATATATAACTCTTCTTGTAATGGTTCTACTTTACCAATCATAATATCTTCTCCATTCATAGACAGTTTTTGATTGATATAATCTCCTTCCATCATATATCCTGGCCCCATAACTTTGATATCTCTTCTTTTAAAAGGACTTTTATTATCTGCGTGTAAGAAACAATCTACGCCATTTAATTCAAAAAACATATTACACATATTGGATTTACTACTTCTTCCCATTCTACTAAAATTAGGAGATAAATGTCTTGTAAGAAGTTGACATACATCCGCGTCATGAATACATAAATCCAAATGCAAGTTATAATCTGGTTCGTTTTTGATTAATCCTGAACGAGTACAAATAATAGAATCAATTGGTTTACCATCTAATTCTTGTAGTATTCTTCTAATCATGGGATTAAATCTTTCAATATGTCCAACCATAATTTTAGTTGTTTCCCAACAATCTACATAACGTTGATTTTCAATAGTATCTGTTATTGGCTTTTCTACAAATACATTTTTTACTTTTGCTTCAATACAAAAATTAAGTATTTCTGCATGAGTTGGAGTTGAACTAGCAATGATTACGTGTGTTGGTTGATACTCTTGTATAGCTTTCTTATAATCTGTATAATCTGCTTTTAATTCTTTATTCGAATCACATACTTTTAATGTATGAATCATTCCACTTAAGAGTTTTCTAGATACTCTCAAATGATTTTTTCCCATATTGCCTAAACCTATAAGTAATAATTTCATTTTACACCACATGTTATATATGGAGTCGGATAAACTCCTCTTTTCTTTTTACCACATTTTGGACATCTATTATCACAATCACACACATCTTCAAACCATGGAGGATATGGCGGTACAGTTGTATTTGGAACAAATTTATACATTTTTATTCCTCAAACGCTTTAAGTATTGCGTTTTTATTCTTATTCCAATTAAAGTTAATTTCTGCAAATTGTCTTGAATTGCTTTGTAATGTTTTTAAAATTAAATCATTTTTTAACATATCCATTTTCTTAGCTAAATCATCTACATCTACTTCAGCCGATGGACACGATACATCTTTTACTCTATCAAGTATATTACATTTAACTAACAATCCATTTATATTATTTTTAATAATTTCGTTCATTGGAGATGCATCGCATACAAGTACTGGTTTACCACAAACATTAGCTTCTAATGTATTTAATCCTATACTATCCCACCTACTTGTATTAACTAATACGTCTGCGTGTTTTGTAAGTCTTATAATATCATCGTGTAAAAACACTTGTTGTCCAAGATGTGTTATCATTAGTTCAGTATTTTCGTCTTTAATTTTATTATACGCTTCAACAATAGCGTTAGTGTTTTTCCTATCGCCTACTCCGCCACTACCAGCACAATGAAAGAATGTTAATTTCTTTTTCTCTCTATTTTCCATTGGCTTAATACCATCTATTTCTGAAAAATCTATTCCCCATGGAGTATGATATACATTATATAAACCTTTATTTCTCATAAGTTTTGTTTGAAATCCAGTAGGACATATAATTTTATCATATTCTGCATATTGCGCCATATTGAAATAATCTAATTTTTCCCAAACTAAAAAACCAATTGTTTTAATACCGCGGTCTTTGCAAATGATTATTTTATTATGTTCATCTTGCCACCATTGATTATATTCCATAAAAAATACAACATCTGGTTTAACTTCGTCTAACCATTTAATAAAGTCTTCTTTTGTTATTGCGTGGTCTTTATTGCTTTTCATAGATGTTGGTTTTATAAATTCGTGAGAAAGGTCGTTATTATAAAATCTATTTACATGAACTTCATGACCAGCATCCATTAATATCTTAATAATGTCACGATTAACATACGAATGACCCTTGGGAGTAGCATAAAAAACATTAGTAATACCGATTTTCATTTTATAATCACCATTTTATTTCCTTTTTTCGAATTACAACTTTTACATAGAGGTTGTATATCATTGATTGTATAATTAAATCCTATTGGCGCTTTACTAATAGGAATTATGTGGTCAATTTCTAGTTTATCTTTTCCAACAAATTTACTACAACATGGACAAATTCCATTAGTATTATCTAATTTAGTTATCCATTCTATCGTTGTATATGATTCACTTAAAAACATACTTTTAACTCTTCGTTTTTCTCTTTTTCTTATACCTACGATTCTTCCTTTTTCGGTATGTCTATATAATCTTCTTTTTTCTATTTGTTCTTCCTTATGTTTATAATAATTACGATTTTTTTGGATTTTTACTTTTTCTGGATTTTTACTTCTCCATTTTTTAGTTTTATTTCTACCATATATTGGATTTAATCCATATCTTGTCTTCTCATAGCAGTTTTTACACATTTTCTTGGCCAATATTTTCTTTTCTATAGAACACACAGAACATATTCCAATTTTCATACTGATTTTCCTCCAGATAAATATTTAAATACATCAAATCGTTTAGTTCTATATTGAGATTTTTTAACTGCGCAAACTAGTGTGTTTTCTCTAAATTCTGAATCCCAAAAAGTTATTTGAATAAGAGGTTTTAAATCGCATCTTTGTAACATAATATTTAAACTAGTCTGATTAAAATAGTTGACATGAAGATGCTCATAAAATTCTCCAGCATTTGTTTCTAATCCTCTTAACAAAAGAGCTGGTACTTCAAAAATAACTACTCCGTCTTCTCTAAGATGTCTAGTTAATACTCTTAATTCTTTTACTGGGTCGTTCATATGTTCTAATACGTGAAACGCACAAATAGCGTCATATAATTCTAATTTCTCGATTTGAGAAGGATTTCCATAGTGGATTTTATAATCAACAATATCTTGTATCATAGCAGTACTAAGTTCTGTTCCAGATACCTCAAAGTCTTTAGAAGCTTCATCTAAAAAATACTGATGACCACAACCAATTTCTAATAGTTTACCACTTTCTTTGAATGTCTTCAAAAATCTATATCTATAATTTGCTCCAAATCTACTTAATCTTTCTTTTTCAGTTCCAATTCCTGTATGTGCAGAACTAAGATATTTACTATATACAGATTCTGGTACTGATTTTGTTTTAAAAATATTACCACATTTTTGACAAGTATGTAAATCTAATGTAAATTCAGTAGATGTTGGATGTTCACAGATAAGACATCTCATGTTAATTTTTTCTCCGAATCTATTTGTTTTTTAAGTTTAAGTAACTCTAATACTAATGAGTTAATATCAGTTAATTCTAACTTATCTGTTGTAACAATTGCTTCAATTCTATAAGGTAATTTATCCTTAAGTTGTTTCATTGCTTCGCCTACTTCATAAACATCTGACATTGTTCCGTTCATCACTTTTACGTGAAGAAGTTTACATTCTGTTTTAGATGACATAACATTCTCCGACTTTTGATTTTCCATATAAATTCACTCCTGTTTCTTTTTGTATTTCTGTAAGTATTTTTTGTAATTGTGTAACCGATGTTCTTAATGGAAACTTTCTAAATCTTTCTTTTCCATTAATAGTATAATAAACAAAACATATATTACCAACTAATTCGGTTTTAGTAATATATGAAAATTTACTTAACTCTTTAAATGTCCACATTCTCATAATTCGTCACTTTCATTTAAAAGTTTACAAATATTTTTAATCTTAGATTCTGGTAATAATTCCCAATTTTCTACAACGCAGTGTCCACCTATTGCTCCTCTTGGTGGATAAAGAATAGGTCTAACTACGTTTTCCATACCTAATTTGGTATATCCGTCATTATAAGTAAAATTTGCTTCATTATAGATTAAATCAAAGTCTGCACCAGTTTTATCTGCGATTTGTTTATAATATTTACAAAACAATATATTCCATCCATAATAAGTTGTGTCCATAATTTTAGCCATTTCTGTATTAATTGCTTCGCCAAAATATTTAGCATCAATATCTAAACTTCTAAGATATCTTACTCCTTTCATAGCTGCTGCTTTTTCTCCGCCAACATACTTAACAAAGGTTCTAATACCTTCATAAAGATTTGGATGAACTCCTCTAACGTATGAGTGAACTATTGGGATTTCCTGTTTTGAAAAGTTAACAATTTTATTGATTTCTATTGTAGTATTTGCTGGAATAGTTGAGTGAATAATTACTAATTTTGGTCCATATTCAATAATATAATCTGATACTACTTCTACAAATTTCTCAGTATAAGGTATACAAACGTGCATACATTCATAATCAAAATCGGTTGGTGGTAATTGCTTATTAAGTTCTATAACTAATGCATCATTACCAGTTTCATCTTCAATTCGTTTAATAGCTCTTCCAACTTCGCCTAAACCTAAAATTAGTACTTTATTCAATCTAGTCACCTTTTAATTCTTTTTCGCGTTTAGCATCTTCTTCTATAATCTCTACATCTACAATATTTTCAAATAGTTTAGTTCTATTTGCTTTGAATTTATCAAATTTATCATTATTGATTTCGTTAATAATTACGTTAATATCTACACTTCCACTTGGTTTTAAATCTCCCATAAGTTTAGCTAGTAATTCGAGTCCTTGATAAAGTCTTCCCACTAGTTTTTGATAGTTATCAGTATCTTTTTCATCTTTGGCAATATTCTTCATTGATTTGACTTCATCTAATATTTCTTTAACTTCTTTTTCATAGTTGTAACACATTTTAGTAAATTGTTGTACTTTCTGAACATCTTTGACTTGTTCTTCTTGTACAGCAGTTTTACAATTCTTAAGCCAATTACCAACCGATACATTTGATATTGTTACTCCTTTTTCTTCTTTAAGTTTTTTCGATATTTGAACAGCAGATATTCCATTTCTATACAATCCAATAACATATTCACTTAATCCTTCAGAATCTATAATAGATTTATTATTTGATAATGATAATTTTGGACTATTCAAGGTTTCTGACATAATCATACCCCAATTCTTTATAATATTCTTTCTTTCTAGTTCTTCCAGTTTTTAATAATGTGTCATATTCAGAAGTTTCAGTGGAAGCAACTTCAAACTTAGTACAATATTTAAATACTTTTCCAAAGTCTATTGGATTTTGGGTTCCAATAAACATTAGACCTTTAGATATATTATAATAAGGATATGAATCTAATATACCAGGATAATAATAATATTTCATTTTCTTATTTGGACCAGTGGGAGAGAATTGTAACTTACCATACATATCAAAGCAAAAAACTGTTTTATGCCTTTCTTTAACATTGTAAGTTACTAGTAATCCCTTTGTTTTTAATCCCATACTTACTACTATGTTAGTTCTAATATATAAATGTTTCGGTTTTTGTAAGTAAAATAAAACTCTTAAAATAATAATAAGTTATAAGTAAAATAAAAACATATATTTATACTGTTATCGTACGTACACGCGTGCGCCTGATTATAATAAAGTTAACGTTACCAGTAAGGAGAGTATTAACGTAGTAGTAAGGGAGTATTAAGAGTATAAGGGAGTAGTAGTAAGGTTAACGTTAGTTTATGAACGTTAGTAGTAAAAGGTGAGTTATATGAGTATAAGGCCCTATAAGCCTCCATAAGCCCCAGTAGCGCGTGCGCGCGTACGTGGCCAAGATGGAATCCACTATGGAAACACTGTTTTTAAAACAGAATTCTGTAACAAACATTCTAAACCTGTAAAAAAACGATGTTTAGAGCAAATCCTAATAGGTAAATTTGAATAATTACATTTTAAACGTATAAATATTCGAACTACATTAAAAAGATTCAAATTTGAATACTAGGATTTTGTTTAAATCAACTTATTGACGATATATATAGTGGTTTCATAAAATCTCAATGTATTATATTATTTTAAATATATCTATTACTTTTTTGTGTAAGAAAATAATAAAAAAACAATCAAATAGCTAGCTAAAAGTGTGTAAACGAAAGATTTATATACTTAAACTAACAAGATACATATTGTACTTACAAATCTAACTTAACTTTTTTAAAGTAACATGGGAATTCGCGATTCGGTTGGCAAATTTTTGGGATTACCAACCACAAGAGATATTGAACAGCTTCAGGAACAGATTGCATTAAATAGCAAGCTACTCGAAGAAGCCTCTCCTTCTACAGCTCCAAGTATGGCAGCAAATGAACAAAAGAAGATTGAAGACCCACAAGGACTAGTTCTAAAACGTATACCAGTTAAAAATCTTCAAAATCTTTATTTAAACAATCAATTTGTATTTAGAGGAGTAAACGTTAGAGCAGATGAACTTATAACAAGAGGTTATGAGATAATTGATGGAGACGAAATAGGAGTACAGAAATGTACAGCTCTTGTTAATAATTCTGGCGGAGATAATTTATTGTGGCAATTATCTGTTAATACAGATGTTGGTGGAGACGGTTATTTAGAAGTCATTCCAAACCAAACAAAAACAGATATTCTTAAACTTAGACATATTAATCCAGTTAACTTTGGGTTCTTAACAGATTTCACAACTAATAAGATTATTTTAAATGATAAAGGCGAACCTACTTCTTATATGCAATTAATAACAGATGTAGAAGGTAAAGAAGAACGTAAAGAAATATCAAAAGATAGAATTGCACATCTTAAATTTAACACATTTGCAGATGAATTCAATGGTATATCGAGTCTTCAGCCAGTTTATAATACAGCTATTAGACTTATGAATATGGAACATGCTGCAGCAGAAGCAGCAGTTAAAACCGCAAATCCTTTACTTATTGGAGAAACAACTACCAAATCTCCACATGAATTAGCTAAATGGTCTCAAATCATGGGAAGAGTAAGTGGTAAAGAACAAATATTCTTACCAATGGGTATGAAAATTACTTCAATTTCTCCAGGAAATCAAAATTTCAATGATTATGCAAGTTATTTCTTAGACGCAGTAGTTGCAGCACTTGGTGTTCCAAAATCAATTCTAACAGGAACGGGAGAAGCAAGTGGTGGAAACAGAAGTACAGTATCAGTTCAAGCAAAACACTTTTATAGTGTTATTCGTTCTAATCAAAGATATGTAGAACTTCTATTTAATCAAATATTTCAACAATATGCAGAAATGGCTGGCTTTAAAGCCCCTATATTAAAATTCAATGACATCGCAGATGATAATGCTGCAAATTCACAATGGGCAATCGAACTATATAAAAATGGATTACTTTCTATGAAAGAAGCTAGAGAAATGATTGGTTATGATACGACAGAGGAAGAAAGACAAGCAATTCGTGATGACCAAGCATCTGTAGCAGAAGCTACTGCAACACCAGTATTAGGAATAGACCCAATATCGAAATCAAACGCAGAAACGTGGCATCCAGCATCTGGAACAAATGTTGCTGGTTCACAGAAAGGCAAATATAGAGAGAAAAAAATCAATCCAGAAGTTAAGAGTATTTAATCATGAACGCCCAAGAGTTTAAAAAGTTATTAAGAAAGTTAGATACTGAAATTGACCAATTAAGTGGACAAAGTTCGTTTACAAATACTAAAAAATCAGTAACTTTAATATCAGAAAATACAGATATAGAAGGTATGGATAATAACGAATTAATATTAACCCATACCATGCTTCACATGTTTTACAATAGTAAAAATGGAAGAGATATAACAGTATCAACTATTGAAAAACTTCATACAGACATTTCGAAAAAATTAAAAAGTCATAAAAATTACGATAAACTTGATAAAAAATGAATAAAACCCGATTATTAGAACTAGAAGAAAAATTAATAAACGCAGAAGTAGAGACACTTTCACAATTATCTAATACTGACAACGTAGAAAAGTTGTCAGGTTCTATCAAATCAAATGAAGAACTAAGCGCAGATAAATCATTTAAACTTCCTTTAAAAGTTACTGGTAAAATGTTAGGAATAGGAAGACATAAGAAAAAATATTATACCGAACAAGAGCTTATAAAAGCAGTAGATAAATATATTAACAAAAGTATTCCAATTAAATTAGACCATAGGATTAATGAAGCAGGTGCCACTATTGGCGCAGTAGACAGAATATACTGGATGTCTAATGAAAAAGCAATTGGTTACGAAGGACATATCAATGATGAAAATCATGCTAGAAATATTATAGATGGCACTCATAAAGAAGTAAGTGCATCAATTGATTCATCAGAAATGTTAAATCCAATATTAGGTATAGTTGGCGTAGACTTAGATTTTCCTGAACTCAGTATAGTAGTAAAAGGAGCATTTACCGGTAATACAATTTTACCAATAATTTAATAATAAACAGGTGTTATATATATGAAAAAACAAAATCCAAATTATGGAGAAACTGCTTCATTAGTAAACAAAGAGCATTTTCCAGTAAAAGTATTATCTGGTATAGATATTGTAAAATCTATGGAAACCGGAATGAATAAAGCAACAGATAATGAAAAAAGTAAAAAGCAAATTAATAAATCAATGTATTAATCGGAGAGTGTTATGATGTCAGACGAATTAAAAACTCCAGAGATGCTTTCCTTATTAGATGATTCTAAGGACGATTCAGTAGAACAATTAACTGAACAACTGAGCGTTATAAAAGAAGTAAGAGGAGAATTAGTAAAAACATATACAGAAATGAATAGTTTAAAGCAAACAAACGAAAAACTATCAAATGATAATGATAATCTTAATAACGAATTTAATAATATGAATTCAACCATTGAAAGTCTAACTAAAGAGCTGAACGCCTATAAGGCAAGAGATGCAGAAGTGGAAACACTTAAATACAATAAGAGACTAGAACAACTTTCAGCAAACTTTAAAGGATTAGGTCAAGAACGAACTATTGAAGAGCTAAGTAAACTTAATAAAACAGTAATTGCAGAGTTTGAAACTATAACTAATATAGCACTTAATAAAAAGAGTTCAGAAAGATTAGATGCAGTAACAGTACCATCACAAGCAATTAATTCTGTGAGGAAAGAAATAGTAAAACCAGCAGAAAAAGATTTCTTTAAAGGTATGTGTAATGTATTACAAGGTCAACAAGTAAGTCAAAGTAAAGAAAAATCAATCTATTTATAGAGGTACATTAAAATGTCACTAAAAACATTAGAGCAACTAGACGTTGGCTCAACAACTAAAATCGGTTCATCCTCATGGAGTGGACAAACAGGCGGAATTGGCTCAGTTATGGGTTCAACTTGGTCTCAAAAAATAATCTTCGATGCACAACCAGACAGAGTTTTATCTAAGTATTTCTTAGAATTCACTGACTTAATGGGCAATAACGATGTTACTATGGTTATTCCAGTAATCGGCGATGTTGACTTAATGGGCAGCAGAGCAAATTATGTTGAAGGAAAAACAAGAGTAATGACATCATTCAGCACAGGAAATAACATCACTGTTAGCTTAAACTCGACAGACGTTAAACTTGGCGGATGCGCAATTTCATTCGAAACAGCTAGTGCAACTAGAGTTTCAATAATCGAAATGGCACACAAGCAATTAGTAAGACAATATTTAGAAACCATTGAAACAGATGCAAACGCATTACTTTATGGCGCAACCGTTAGTGCTAGTGCAGCTTCTGCAGTTTTCGGTGGAGATGCTACAGCTACAACTAATCTTGAAGCAGGCGACATCTTAACAGTTGATAAAATTATCGACATGAAAATTGCTCTTCAGAAAAAAGACTTCGGCAAAAAATCTGGTGAAGCAGTATTATTTATTCATCCAGAACAGTATAGGAGACTTTTGAAATCATCTCAATTTACCAACGCAGCAGAATTTGGAAACAACACCGTTGTATCTAAAGGAATGATTGAAGAATATGTTGGCGTAATAATTGAAGTTTCAACTTTAGTTACATCAGCTTCAACTTGGGGCGCAAGCGCAGGTTTATCTGGTCATTATGCATTCATGATTGACCCATCAGCAGCAGCTGGTATTGTTTGGAAAGAAAAAGCAAAAGTAAAAGTTGTTACCGAAGACGACGAAAGAGTACATAAAGTACTATTAGACGCTTGGTATAAAATGACACGAATTAACCAGCAAGCAATTTGCATTGGTTATTTCTTAGACAACTAAGACAATACACACTAGGGGAAGAATCTTTCCCCTTTTTTAAAGTTTTCAATTTATCCATCTGGCGATTACTCGCTGTGGATTTAATCCATGGAGGATTACAAACATGTCAAATTTAGGATTCAGAGATGGCGTTGTAAAAGTTAAAGCTTTACAATTAGACCAAAAAAGATTAAATGAAGATTTTCATATGAAATATATTTCTAGCGCAACAGCTTGGAAAGCAAGTGTTACTGGTTGGTTATCTACTGCTGCAAAAACAACTTTTACAGCATCAGCATCAGCTATACCAAGAAATATTAAATTTAGAGTAGATACGCAAGCAGCAGCAGAAAGAGTACTTAAGTTAGTTGTTAAAGGTTATACTGGACAAGGAGAATATGTTGAAGAAACTATATCACTTCCAAAAACAGTAGCAAGTACAATTGCAGGTAATCACGCATTTGCACACGTTACATCTATTGTTCCTGCAGTAGCAACAAAAGGCTTTGGAACTTACGGAACTGTTAGTATTTTTTACGGCGATAAAGTTGGATTAAAAGAATATTGCGAATCAGAAGCTGATATTTTAAAAGCAACATTTATTAGAGGAACTTCATTGGCATTTGTAGCAAAAACTGCAACATCATATCCAATAAACTCTACTACATTCAGTCCAACGTATCAAACATTAGATTTGAAAACATTGACACCGGCTGGTTCAAGTATAGCAATTACGTATTTGAGTAAATTTCAAAAACCGTTTAAGAATTAATTTTTTTGGAGCTTAGCTCCTTTTTATTTTTTTTAAAGTAAAAGTATAAAGGTGAAATTATAATGAATCAAGAAGAAAGAGATGCAATTTGTTTAAAATTATTTAACAAAAAAGAAAAAGATGTAAAGTATGGCATGTTCACGCATTATGTGCATCGTCAATTAACAGAAGGAGAGTCTTGCTTAAGAACAGGATTATATTCATGGTTGCCAGTAATGAATGGTGACGTTTATCAATTTCAAGAAGTAGACCCAGAAACATATAAAACATTCGATATTATTCATGTAAATTTATCTGGACAAGATATACAAATTCCAGGAACGGTAAAACAATATTTACCAAAAGATTCAAAAACACTAATAGTAGCTAATAACGATTACACAGTAGAATTATGGCAAGGTTCATTTGATTATATGCCAGTAGTAGCGAGAGAACTACAATATCCAGACGTATTGTTTGGAACAGAACCATATCAAGTTGGTGCATTAGAATGTTTAACAAAACGAAAGGTACATCAAATTGTACATCCAAGTTTTACTAAACGATTAAAATCTATAGCATCGCCAAAACAACAACCAGTAATATCAGTTGTATGGCATAGATATGATAATTATTCATTAGCTCCTAGTATAGCAGTAAAAGATTTAGGACTAAAAACTAGATTAATAGGTTATGACCAGAATGTAGATAAAGGATTTTTTAAAACATCTGTTCATTATAATCAATTAGTTGATGGAACAAACTTTATGGATTTTTGTACTCAATTAGCAGAAAGTAAAGTTGTAGTTGACCCATTCACACTAACGTCACAAGGAAGAGTAGGTTGGGATTGTGCATCACTTGGAGTAGCATTAGTTGGTTCAAATAGAAATTATTCACACAGAGTTTGTTATCCAAAGACAAGTTGTGACCCATTTGATATTAAAGAAATTAGACGTTTAACAAAATTATTATTAACAGACGAAAAATTTAGAAAAGAAGTAATAGATTATGCTAAAAATGCAGTAGAATACGTTTCATACGAGTCAAGTAAAGACAAGTTTTTAAAAGCTTTAGAAGAAGGAAGTCCACAAATCAATATATGAGGTAGAATACCATGATGGAAGAATCAAATGCAAATTTTATTAATAAAAAATCAGTAGAAACTTATACAACTAAATCATTTAACAATGAAGGTGTAGCAGGTTCAACTCCAGTAACAAGAATGACAGAAGGATATCAAGCAATTACTCCTTTGCCAGTAGAAAACATTGGTGGCGTAGAATATATAGCACACAATGGAAAAATTAAAACTCCAGCAGTAGGAAATGGCGTAGATGGTTTAGCAGTAGTTGAAAAATCACAAAGTGCATCAGCAACTGGCGTAACTTCAAATATGAGTCATAGTTAGGTAATTAAGATGCTAGAAAAGATTTGTCCAACTTGTTTGAAAACGTTTCAAATTAAATTTAATTGTTTTTCAAATAAGAAATATTGTTCTAGCAAATGTTATCATGATTTTGGACATTCAGATGACACAAAACAAAAAATGTCTAGTAAAAAGATTGGACATAAGTATTGGGTAGGAAAGAAACACACGGAAGAATCTAAGGAAAAAATGCGAATTAGCGCCCATAAAACGAAACCGTGGTTAATTGCTCGCTCAATATCAGAACAAACTAGAATAAAAATGAGTATGAGAAAGACTAAAGAAAGTTATTTTACTGGTTTTAGAAATTCATTAAATCGCAAAGAACGATTAAATATGTCATATATAAACTGGAGAAATAGAGTATTTAAACGAGATAATTATATATGCCAGATAACTCACGAACATTGTAGAGATTTAGTAGTACATCATTTAAATGGTTTTAATAAATATAAAGATTTACGTTATACTGATGATAACGGGATAACATTAAAACGCGAAGTTCACGAAGAGTTTCATTCAATATATGGCAGCGGAAATAATACAGTTGAACAGTTTAATGAGTTTAAAAATGCGAGGTATAAAACATGTTAGGACTTAGAAATCCAAATCACTACAATCCAGAAGAACCTGGCAAAGCTTTAGAATTTGGTCAAGCAAAAGTAGAAGTAAAAGTAGAAATACCAAAAGAAGAAGTAAAAATTGTAGTAGAACAGCCAAAAGTAATTTCACAACCAAAAGTAGATAACACTTTGAAACAAAGTGCTCAATCAAAATCAATAGTAGAAGAAATAAAGAAAAAATTAATTAAGAAAAAATAGGTGTTAAATATGGCAGACAGATATAGTACAAATAATTTCAATTACGCGTCAGCTATGCCTATCACTAAACAAACAATATTTACATTAGGAACTGTAGATAATTCATCTAGAAAGACAATCAACATAACTGATTTAAAGATGACTTGTGCAACAGCAGTAAATATTAAGTTTTTCGTATCATCGTATGCATCATTTGGTAGAACATTAAACTTAAATTTATCAGCAAACTCTACACATAATTTTACTTGGGAAACACCATACAAAGTATCTATGGTAAGTACAACCGTTATTCCTAGAAGATTTGTTGCTAGTGCAAGCGTAACAGGAGTTAAATACTTTATGAGTGGATATTTAGAATGAACGTAATATCGTTATCGTTCGTAGACTTCAAAAAAGTCTGCGACGAATATAGTAAAAGATTATATTATTATATAACTGATAATATAATGGACCTATATTTTATTAGCGAAGGTTTGTTAGTATGGTCATATATAGACTTAAATACAATAGAAAATAAAGAAGTTTTTTTTGGACAAAAAATGTTTTTAGGTTCAATGAAATTACTTTATAAGATTCCAGTAGTAGACGAAACAACCGTATCGGTTCCAACGCAAACAGTTATGGATGTAGTTATGGCAAACTTTCCAGAAGAAAATATGCCAAACATTCAGAGAGTGGGCGTTGACGAATAATGTCAGATACAATAGTAGACGAATCAACAAATATACCATTAAAAATAAATGACGATGGTAGTATTAATCAAGGTTCGCAAAGACCAACACTTCAGTTAAGAATAGATTACAATGCTAGTAATGACCCTCTTTATTTAGGACTAGCTACACAAACAGCAACAGCTGGAAGTAATAGTTGGCAAATACGTAAAGTATTTTATGATGGAAACGCAAATTTAATTAGATTAGTATATGCAAGTACTAGTATAAAGTTTGATAAGAATTGGAATTTAAGAACTGGATATAATTATCCTTAAAACTCATGGTAACATTATTAGAACCAACAACAGGAAATTTGTTTATAGTTAAACATAGATTTGAATATGTTTATGATAACACGGATGAAATTGTTATTTCTAATGCAGGAGAACCATTAGTTGCTGTGGAAAAATGGTCTATCATCGCAATTTAATATGATAAATTTAAATGATTATATTTGGTCTCCTAATGGAAAAAGTAGAAACAAGTTATATAAATTAATTTGTGCAAATTGTTTAAAAGATAAAGGTTATGGCCAAAAAAGATTCTCAGAAAGATTATGTAGAAATTGTGCCAATAGTACTTCAGAAATAAAAAATCTAAGAAGAGAAATGAAATCTAAAAATTTTACTAGCAAAGGACGCAAAATGACAGAAAAAAATAAAAAACTCCTTGTAGAAAAAATATCTGGTAAAAATCATTATAATTGGAAAGGAGGAGTACCAACTTGTATAGATTGTGGCAAAACTATTTATTATAATCAAAAAAGATGTAAATCTTGTTATAATAAAACTCAATTTGGAAAAACAAATCCTAATTACAAAGGAGATAAATGTATAACTATTATTTCTAAATTAATAAGAGGAGATAAAAAATATAAAGATTGGACAAAATTATGTATGAAGAGAGATAATTATACTTGTCAATTTACTGGAATAAGAGGAGGAAAGTTGAATGTGCATCATAAAATTCCACTTTCCGATATTATATCAGAAGTAAAAACTATCACTATTGACCATAACGAAATAATAAAAAAAGTATTAGAATTGCACACATTAGATTTAGGAATAACAGTAAACGAAGATTATCATTTAAAAATCATACACGGAGTTAAGAGTTAAATGTATCACAAAAATCTTACAGGTGCCGATTTGCACTATGCAAGAGCTATAGTAGGTTCTGGAACTCCAGTAGCATCAGTATCAGCAAGTATAAGCGGCGAATTATATCTTAATAAGACTACGCAAGATTTTTGGGCAGCAGGAACTGCAGGAACTTCTTATTGGAATTTATTAGGCGGAGTAAAAATACACAGCGCATTAACTAATTTAATGTACGCTTCATCTGGACATACGGGTTTTGCAAGTTCTGGACATCTTCACCAACATCAGACTAATACAAATCTTTCTTATGCAAGTAGTGGACATTTAGGATTTTCAAGCACCATGCATACTCACGCAGGTGTATATAGTACAACTGCACACACTCATCTTTATTCAACATTAACAGGTTTACCTCTTATCAGAAGTTATACAGGAACATCGCCAATAACAGTTGCCGGAAGTACAGTTTCTATTTCAAAAGCAGCTAGTGGAGCAGATGGTTATTTAAGTTCCACAGATTGGACTACGTTTAATAATAAACAAATTGCTGGAACATATGCAACAGCTGGGCATTTACACGCAGGAGTTTATTCAACTACTGCACACACACATACTAGTTATGCAATAGTTCATATGGAAGATAGACGGGGAACTGGATGTACTGGGACTACCGGAAATCAGTCAAGATTTTTAGCACTTAATAGTTTAGGTGTATTAAAAAATGCACAAATGATAGCATTAAATGGCGGCTGGTTACACGATGGAGATTATGTATTATTAAATACTCCTATTGCCACCGCAGGAATAACGTTTTTACCACCAGTGTGGGACGAGGACTACATACGTATTATATATTTTACGTAACATTTATATATGAGAACTAACATTAATACTACTATGAAACGAATTTTTCTAACATTGCTTATTTTCTTTTTAATTATACCAATATCATATTCAGTAGATTTTACGCCAACTGGAAATATTAATCTTAAAAACACTTATAATATTTATAATGTTGTTAATTTAAATGGAACTGGAAACGTTTCTATGAAGATTAATGCTTCGTGGATTCAAAACGCTCCTTGGGCAACTTCGATTTTATTAGGAGAAGAAACAACAAATAGATTAGATAATGATACCGCTTTACTAATTCTTATACAAGGAATAAATAGCACTGTTAATTCTCAGACTAACTTAACAGTAGCAATTGTAGAAGCTAATTTAGGCAATTGGTCAGCAGACAAAATATATTATTTAAATCAAACGCAAGTTAATGAGTTATTCTCAAGTCTTCCAAATTTAACATTACAGCAAATAGCTAATAATATTGGTAATTGGAGTAATGATAAAGTAAATTATCTATTAATACAAGACTTACAATGGTCAAATGTATCATATAGACCAACATATCTTTCTAATTTTACTAATGATTTAGGTCTTCCTACAACAGCAGTTTATGGTAATTGTTCAGTAGGCCAAGTAGTACAAAATATAACTGGAAATGGACCACAATGTATAGATGTAGCAGTAGATTTATCAGCATATTTTAATACGACAAAAATGATAGATAATTCTAATTTCACCATGACTTATGTTGCAACATCATTCACTCAATTAGCTAACACTGTAAATATGGTACAATCTGAAAATTGGTTATGGTCTGGGCAACTATCGGGATTATATTTATATGAAACAACCACTTTATTTTCTCCAATTTTTATTAACCAATGGTATCCTGGATATCCAGGAGCCTCAAGTGGTTCGTCAAATATAGTAGATATTGCGGTTCAGGGAAAATATGTGTATGCATTATCTCCTACAGATTTTTATGTAATAGATTATTCAAATCCAAGACAACCGAAGACACTATCTTCTTATACATTTAATGAAGGCGGAACAGCGTTTACAATGGAAGTATCTGGAATATATGCATATGTAGGAAGTAATGATGCCGGGTGGATAGAAATATTAACAATAGTAGACCCATTACAACCGACACAAGAAGCTGTTATTAGTGGAATATCTAATATAGAAGGACTTACGCAATCAGGAGAATATTTATATACAACAACAGACACCAATAAGTTAATAGTTTACAATATTACAGACCCGGCATATCCCAATAATCTTTCTGAAGTACAACTTATAAGTGCTGGTGGAAAACCATATATAAGTGGTAGTTATGCATATACTCGTTCTGACTGGTTATTAGATACTGGTTATTTAAACATAATAGATATAAGTGATGTAACTAATATGAGTCTTATAACAAATTTTACAGTAGGAACATATTGTGGCTCGTTGTTTGTAAATGAAAAATACGCATATACAGGATGTGGGTTTGGTCCAGATGGTCTTCAACAAATAGATATTTCCAATCCATATTTACCAGTTAATATTAAGAGTTTTGATGTATCAGGAATTAATCAAATTACAGCGATGACGATTATTCAAAACTACTTATTGGCAGGAACATCTTGGCAAGATGCCGGACTTCAAATTTATGATATTGGTGGCACTAGAACAGAAACATTAACAACTGGAAAAGTAACTGCTCAAGAATTTTTAGTTAAACAGAATGGGAAAATAAAAGGCAATTTAGATGTAGGTAGTGGTATTTCGGTTGGAGCTAGTGGTGTAAATTCTCAAGGCATTATCAGAACAGCTAAATATTTTATGGGTAATTTAGATTGGGATTATTTACAAAGTATTCCAGCTTATGTAAAAGATTGGACACAAGATATAATAGATGCAAATACAAGTATGAAGAATTATGTAGACAATATAGATTATTCTACTAAGAACGTTAATAGTTCTCAATATTCTAATATAAGCAATTTACAAAGTTTAAATGATACTGCGATGATATTAAGTATTGGAAATTGGTCAGATGAAAAGATTAATTATGCTCTTTTAACATATGTAGAT
>ERZ869921.379-NODE-379-length-29442-cov-6.692687_pt1 | contig 29442 bp, 28 predicted proteins | sample MGYA00579310_ERZ869921 | MGnify/ENA primary metagenome ERZ869921 (study PRJEB32216, sample SAMN09231816) | wastewater metagenome | place: USA: Maryland | collected 2016-06-21 | study: EMG produced TPA metagenomics assembly of the PRJNA472060 data set (Reclaimed... | reverse complement strand
CGCCCGCCCCGGCGCTGGTGCTGGACCAGATCGACCGCGAGGAGCTGGCCCGGTCCTGCGCCAGCAAGGGGCGCTACCCGTCCGAGGTCGACGCCAAGCGCAAGGCCCGCGAGTGCGAGGCCAAGCGCGGCCAGCCGCTCCGCGTCTACCTGTGCTGGCCGGGCTGCGGCGGCTGGCACCTGACCAGCCGGCTCGAGGTCCCGGACCACGTCCGCGCGCGCGAGGTTCGGTGATCCTGCGGGCGGCGATCGCGGTCACGGTCGAGCCCCGCGCGGACGGTGGCTGTGACCTCGTTGGCGACGGCTTCTACTGCCTCGCGATGTTCGCCCGGGCATCCCGCAAGCCGCGCCCGACGCTCGAGGCCGTGCTCGACCACGCGATCAACGCCTGCCTGGACCGCCTGCCGCCGCCCTTCCCCGTCGGCGCCCAGCTCGGCCTCTTCGGCGGCTACGTGCTGCGCGCGGCCCGCCCAGTCCCGCCGCGGGCGCTGCGCTGTCCCCGCCGGCGTCCCGTCGACCCGCGCCAGCTCGCGCTCGAGGCCGCGTGACCGACGACGCGATCGACATCGGCCGGTGGATCGACGCCCAGCTCGCCACCGACCCGGCCGAGCTGGCGCTCGACGAGCCCGACCCCGAGCACGAGGGCTGGCTCGCCCGCGGCGTGGAGCCGATGGACTGCCGCAACCGCGCCGGCCTGCGCCCGTGCCCGTTTGTCGGCTGCCGCGCGCACCTGCTGTTCGACTGGATCGAGACCGCTCGCTTCGAGCCGTCGATTGCGATCAGTCGCGCCCGCCTGCCGATGTTCGCGCCGCCGGCACCGGCCCCCGGCCAGCCCGACCCGGGCCTGGGGCGCCGCCGCGAGCTCGCCCCGACCGTCCGGCTCGGCTCGCCCGAGGATCAAGCCTTCCAGCGCCGGGCCCTCGAGCGGCTGTGGGAGTTGCCTGACACCTGCGCCCGCGAGGTCGCCGCCCGGGACCCGCTGCCCGCCGACACGATCCGGATCCTGACCGACGACCACGGCCGCGGGGGCGTGCCGGTCCGCAGCGCGGCGGCGGTGGCCCGCATCCTCGGCGCCGACGAGGACGAGACGGCCGACGTGCTCGACGACGCGCTGTGTACGCTGCGGGGCGCGGCGATCGCCGAAGGCGCCGACCCCGACGATCCGACCGCGGCCTGGGAGGCGATGGTCACGCTGCTCGGGTTCGAGCGGTGACCTGAGCCGAGGTGACGCCGGGCGCTCGCTCCCACCGGGCGCGCGAGCCCAGAGCGCCATGACGGCCGGATCGTGTCAAGCCGGCTGGCTTACAGGGAGATCCCGATTTCGGCGGGCGTGGGCGAATCCGCGCCGAATCCCGGACCGAGCCGAGGCTGATTGGACGCTCGTCGTCGCGGCGCAAGTACGCGCGACCACCCATGACCGAGGCCTGAGAACATGCCGGACGAGCAGGAGAAAGCCGCGGACGTCGTCGCGCGCGAGGTGCGCGGGCGCTACCAGCCCGGCAAGACGGGCAACCCGGGCGGCCGACCCAAGGGCCTGGCCAAGCTCGTCCGCGAGACCATCGGCGAGGGCGCGGCCAAGGCCTTGATCATGGCCTTCTACGACATGGCGATGGACCCCGAGGAGGACGGTCGGGTCCGCGTCGCCGCCGGCAAGGAAGTCCTCGACCGCGGCTGGGGCAAGGCGCAGGCCTCGGTCGACGTGACCAGCGGCGGGGAGCCGATCGGCGCGGGCGCGCTGGTGCCGATCGGGATCGCCGGCCTGACCGACGACCAGCTCGCTGCGCTCCAGCGCGAGCTCGAGGACGCCGACCCGCCGCCCGATGACGGCGACGGCGACGCCGCGTGACCTCGCTGCGGCTCACGGCCGACCAGCGCCGCGCCCTGCTGGCCGGCGTGGTCGAGGAGCGCCGCCGCCGCGCCGAAGCGCGCCGCGTCCAGCTCGAGGCCTCGTGCCGCGACAGCTTCGCCGCGTTCTTCCGCGCCGGCTTCCACGTCGTCGAGGGTCAGCGGCTCATCTGGGGCCGCCACCTGCAGGCCCAGTGCGACACGGCGCAGGCCTTCGCCGAGGGCTGGCTCGTCGCCCACGGCCACGGGACGCCGGCGATGGTCGAGCGCCAGCGCGGCTACTGGGCCGCGCATGGCCGCGAGTTGCCGCCCGGCGCGTGCGGGCTCGTCGAACCGCCGGCCGAGGTCGCCGACGAGGACACGGACGCCGCCGACCCGTTCGACTTGCTCGTCGATCACCTCGTGGTGAACGGCGGCCCCGGCACGCTCAAGTCGCGCATCTGGATGGTCTACCTGCAGGCCTGGGTCTGGCTCCACGCCCCGAGCGCGCACTTCATCGGCACGTCAGGGTCGGGCAAGAACGTCAGCCGCGACAGCGGCTACGCCAAGGAGCTGCTGTGCTCGGCGTGGTACCGGACCACCTTCCGCGTCACCTGGCGGATGGGCGTCACGTCGTCGGGCGCGGTCATCGACTCCATCGAGCGGTGGGTGAACAGCGCCGGTGGCGAGCGGATCTCGATCCCCTACAACGCCAGCGCATGGACCGGCCAGCGCGCGGACTTCCTCTTCATCGACGACCCCAACGACGCGCAAGGCGTGTGGAGCGACGCCGACCGCACGGCGACGCGCGAGAAGTACGACCGCGCGATCGGCAACCGCCTCAAGTGGGGCGCGGTCACGCTGTGCCTGCAGCAGCACGTCCACGTCGATGACCTCTCCTCGACGCTCAAGACCCGCGGCGCCCCCGACGGCGACCGCGAGGCCTTCGAGCGCGCCAAGGCTTGCGGCACCTGGTCGATCGACCGGCGGAAGCGGTGGGCCGCGTTCGTGTTGCCGGTCGAGTTCCGGCCCGCGCGCCGGTGCGTGACGCCGTGGGGCTGGACCGACTGGCGGACGATGCACGGCGAGGTGCTGTTCCGCGCGCAGTGGACCGAGCAGGCCTTGGCCGCCGAGATCGAACGGCTCGGAGCGGCCGGCTGGGAGGCGCAGGGCAACCAGAACCCCGAGAACGCCGAGGGTGGCAAGGTGAGCCGGGCCTGGTTCGGGTTCTGCGTCATCGAGGGCGAGCACTCGTCAGGCCGGGCTCGGCCGAAGGGCTGCGCCCAGCGCCTACGGCCGGACGGCGCCGAGCAGGGCGAGCTGACCAAGGCGGCCGTCATCGTGCGGCGGCGCCCGGGCAGCTTCGAGCTCGACCTCGACTGGCTCGAGATCCACGTCGACCCGAAGAACGGCAGCCAGCGCAAGCGATCGTCGCGCGTCGGCCTCGTGCTCGTCGGCGGCAAGGGCAACCAGCGGTTCATCCTCGACGACCGCACCGAGCGGCTGGGCTTCCTCGGCACGATGGACGCGCTGCGCGAGATGGTGGTCGACTGGGCGCCCTACGGCCTGACCGCGGCCGTCGTCGAGTTCAAGGCGCAGGGTGAAGCCATCATCGCGACGCTCAAGGCCGAGATCGAGGGCGGCACGCTCATCGACCGCCACGGCCAGCCGGTGCTCATCGCGATCGAGGACGCCGAGGGCGGCTCGACGCCGTTCGAGCAACGCTTCGACGCCTCGCTGCGCACCTACCGCGCCGGCATGGTCCACGTCCTCGACGGCGCCGGTTGGGCCGAGGAGCACATCGACGAGACCTGCGCCGTGCCCAACGGCGCGTTCGATGACCGGCCGGACGCCGTCTGCCAGGCGATCAACCGGCACGCCGGGCCCGTCCACGCCGCGCCCAACGTGACGCAGTCCCTGCCGACCACCTTCCCGTGGAGCTTCGGGGCCGGCGGCGACTGAATCCCGGGCCCGCCCCGCCCCGTCGGTAGCGTCGCCGGGCCATGGGTCTCCTCGCTCGCCTTCGCCGCCTGTTCCGCCGCTCGGCGCCCACGCCCGAGCCGCTGGGCCTGCCGGCGCCGGCGCCGCCCGACCCGGTGTTCGCGCCGCTCGTCGAGGCCCTGTCGGCGCTCGTCGCCTCGCCCGACCGCGCGACCTACGAGGCCGCCTCGGCGCAACTCGCCGCGTTCGCCAAGGCCGAGGGCGCGGGGCCGATGGCGCCGCTGGGCCGGCCGGGCTTCGATATCCACGGCGGCTACCTGACCGAGCGCGAGAAGTCGCCCGACCTCAGCGCGACGACGAAGTGGCGGACCTACGGCGACAACGTCCGCAACACGCCGATCCTCGGTGCCGGCGTCCGCCGCTTCATCGAGCTCGTCGGCTCGCCGACGCTCAAGGTCCCCGCCTTCGACGAGTCGCCCGAGGCCGCCGAGCGGTCCGCCTTCGCCGAGGAGCAGCTACGCCACCTCGCCACGCCCTGGCGCACGGTGACGCAGACCGCCTGCATGGCGCGGTTCAACGGCGCGACGATCCAGGCGTGGACGGCCCGGCCGATGCCCGACGGGCGCGTGGGCCTCGCCGACGTGGCCGAGCGCCCGATGCACACGATCGAGCGGTGGGAGGTAGACGCCGACAAGAACATCCTCGGCGTGTGGCAGCGCGACCCGACGACGGCCGAGCTGTTCTTCATCCCGCGCGAGCGCATGGTGTGGTCGCGCGACGTGCCGCTGACCGACAGCCCCGCGGGCGTCGGCATCTACCGCCACGTCGCCGAGCCGGTCCGTGAGTGGAACGCGCTGCGGAAGATCAGCCGGCAGGGCTTCGAGACCGACCTCAGCGGCATCCCCGTCATCTACGCGCCGCTCGCCGAGCTGAAAGAGAAGATCGGGCAGCCGGCCTACCGCAACGGTCCGCCGTACACCGTCGCCGACTATCAGGCCGCGGTCACCGGCGCCGTCGGTTTCCTCGACAACCACGTCCGGACCAAGCAGACCGGGCTGCTGTTCGACAGCGGCGTCCAGCAGGCGCAGGGGCAGACCACGTCGGCACCGCGCTACAGGTTCGAACTCGCCGCGGCCGGCGGCACCGCGCACGAGCCGGTGCTCGCGGCGATGAAGGACGTCAACTGGGGCATCGCCATCCTCGTCGGCTGCGCCGACCTGCTCGTCGGCGGGGACGGCGGCGGTTCACTGGCGATGGCGAAGGTCAAGACGGCCGACGCCTACCGGATGATCGCGGGCGCGCTCAACGCGTGGGCCGAGGTCGTGCAACGCGACATCCTCCGGCCGCTCTGGGCGCTCAACGGCTGGGACCCGCTGACGGCGCCGCTGCCAACCTGGAATCAAGGCGAGTTCGAGTCGATCGTCGAGGTGCTGGCCGGCGTGCTGAACCCGCTGACCGCGGCGGGCGTGACCATCGACCTGGCGAACCCGAGCCACCTCAAGCTCGTCAACGACGCCCTCGGCCGCTACGGGCTCGGGCCGCTCGAGCCGGGCGCCGACCCCGGCCTCGACATCATCCCCGCCCGGGCCGAGGCTGCGCGCCGCGCCGGGCTCGACGCCCCCGACGCCAACCCCGACGGCGTCATCGCCCCGGATGCGGCGGTGGCCAAGCACCGCCCGCCCATCGACTTCGGCGAGGAGGACTGAGCCATGACCGTCGCCATCGGCGCCGACACCTTCGCGGCCTACGGCTCGATCGCCGGCCTCGCGACCTACGCCAACGGCTCCTCGCTCTGGTACGCGACCCACGCCGCAGCCTCGGCCACCGACCGGGCCCGGGCGCTCGTCGAGGCGTCACGGCTGCTCGACCGCCAGCGGTGGCAGGGCGCCAAGACCGACAGCGGCCAGGCCCTCGCGTGGCCCCGTACCGGCGTCACGCTCGACGACGAGGCGGTCGACGACGCGACCGTGCCCGAGGCCATCGAGACCGCCGCCTACGAGCTCGCCCTCGCGATCCTCGCCAAGCCGACCGTCATCGCCGGGACCTCGACGGGGAGCAACGTGCAGAGCGTCGGCGCGGGGCCGACCTCGGTGACGTTCTTCGCCCCGACCCCGGGCGCCCGCTTCCCCGACCGCGTGCAGGAGCTGATCGGCGGCTACCTCTACGGCGCCGACGCCTCGACCGACCTCGCCCCGGGCGGCATCTACGCGACCGGGACCGACGGCTGCTCGCAGTTCGATCGCGGCGACACCTACGGCCTGACGGGGCCGGGCTGATGCCTGACCTCTTCGGCCTCGACATCGCGGGCATCCTCGAGACCGCCATCGACCGCGCCGGCGGCCTGCGCCCGGCCACGCTCGTCAAGGTCGTCCCGGGCGCCCGCACCCCGGGCAGCCTGACCGGCGGCACGAACGCCGACCCGGTGAGCTACGCGACGCAGGGCACGGTGACGCGCGGCAACGTCGCCGACCCGGGCACGCTGACCCGCCGCGAGGACGTGTCGATCATGCTGCTCGGCGCCGCGCTCGGGCGGGCCGGGGTCGAGCCCGAGGTCGGCGACCGCGTCATCGTCGACGGCGTCACCTACGCCGTGACCGGTCCCGTCGGCAGCGATCCGGCCGCGGCGACCTACACGTTCCCCGCCGCCGGCGCCTGAATCCCGGGGCCGCGGCGGTGAGGCCGCAGGGTGGCGCGCATGGCCGGCATCACCCACGCCACCGTCGCCACGGGGCCGGACAGCGGCGACCAGGTCAGCGTCAACGCGTGGAACGCCGAGCACATCGTCCCCGACGGCGCCCTGGCGCAGGCCGCCGTGGCCGGGCTCGTCGCGGCGCTGGCGGCCAAGCAGGCGGCGGCCGACATCCTTGCGGCGCTGGCCGCGCTCGACGGGACCCCGGGCATCATGCGCGTCACCGGCGCCGGCACGGTGACGCGGCTGACCGACACCGCCGCCGGCCGCGCGCTGCTCGAGGCTGCCGACGCCGCCGCGCAGCGGACCGCGCTCGGCCTCTCCGCCGGGGGCTCCGACGGCGCCGTCCAGTACAACAACGCCGGCGCGTTCGGCGGCGCGGCGAACCTGTCGATCCACGGCGGCGACCTCGTCGTCGCGAGCGGCACCCCGACGACGCCATCGGCCGGGGCCAAGCTCTACAGCCGCGACCTCGCCGGTCGGCAGATGCTCGGGCAGATCGGACCGACCGGCCTCGGCCTCGGCTTGCAGCCGTTCTTGGCGCGCACCAGGGTCGGTCACTGGAACTGGCCCGGCGGCAACACGACCGCCCTCGCTGACGGGATCCCGGCGCCGTCGGTGGTCGGCACGCCGCAGATTCGCACCCCGGCGTCGACCAACCTCTTCACGTCGATGCGCCGCATCGGCTACCAGTCGGCCGCATCGGCCGGCTCGCTGGCGTCGGTGCGCAGCGGTGTGGCGCAGTTCTGGCGGGGCAACGCGGCGGGGCTCGGCGGCTTCTTTCTCGCGTTCCGGTTCGGGGCGTCGGACCCCGCGACGGTTGCGGGCGCCCGCGAATTCGTCGGCCTCTCGACGGCGACCGGCGCCGCTACCAACGTCGAGCCGGACACGCTCGTCAACTCAGTCGGCGTCGGCCAGTTGTCGACGAGCAGCAACCTCCACGTCATCCACAACGACGTTGGCGGCACGGCGACGACGATCGATCTCGGCGTCAACTTCCCGGCCGACACGTTGTCGGTGGACATGTACGAGCTGATCCTGTTCGCGGCGCCGAACAGCTCGGAGATCAAGTATCGCGTCGAACGGCTCGGGACCTCGCACGTCGCAACAGGGTCGGTCTCGTCGAACATCCCGTCCACGACGACCTTCCTCGCGATCCAGGCGTGGCGCTGCAACAACGCGACCGCGCTCGCGGTCGGACTCGACCTCGTGTCGCTGTACATCGAGACGGACTACTGAAACGGAACAAGGAACCGCAATGACCACCAGCTATCCGAACCCGTCAATGTCCGTGAAGGTCCTCACCGAGCCGGTCACCGCCGACAGCGACGCCCCGCAGTCGACCGACCTCGCCGTCATCCCGGCCCCGCTCACGACGTACGTCGTCGAGGCGACGCTCCTCCTGTCGAGCGCCGACCCCATGGTGGCCGGCGCGGTCGTCGGCGTCGTGTGGCCGAACGGCTGCACGGACGGCGTCGCGACGATCAGGGTCGCTGGCGTGAGCACCGAGGGCAACATCGGTGCGAACCTCGCCGCAGATCCCGCCGTCCACCCCGGGTTCGGTTCGTGGCCGGCGACGGTGCGCGCGACCTTCGTGACCGGCGAGTCGCCGTCGGGCAGCTTCGTCGTCACAGTGGCCTCGTCGGACGGCGTCACCGAGGTCAGCGTCGGCGCCGGCTCGTGGCTGCGCGTGTGGGCGCTCGGGTAGACGATGGCCGGCCTCTTCGACCCCGCGATCTTCGACGGCGCGATCTTCGACGTGGCCGGCGCGCCGAGCGGTGACCCCCTGCCGGCCGGCTTCCTCGTGGCCGTCGTCGAGCCGCGCCTGCGCGTCGTCGAACCCGCCGGCCCCGTCGCCACCCTCATCGCCACGACGATCCGCGCGACCCAACTGGAGTAGCCATGCTCACCACGCCCCTCCGCGTCCGCGCCGTCGGCGACACCCGCGCGATCGTCGTCAAGTTCACCGAGGCCGACGGGTCGATCCTGGACCTGACCGACTGCAGCCTGCAGCTCTCGGTCAACGTCGACGAGAACCCCGCCGACCCCGCGGCGACCAACGTCATGAGCCTCACCGCCGAGGTCGACGTCGCGACCGGCTACGCGACCTTCCCGCTCGAGCAGGCCGACGCCGACGCCCTCGAGCCCCGCGTCGGCACCGCGGCGTACTGGTATGACGTGGTCCTGACCGACGCGAGCGGGGCTACCGACACGGTGATCAAGGGCCGGCTGCCGGTCACGGGCAACATCACGCCGTGAATCCCGGCCCCGGCGCCCGGCCGGGCCAGGGTCAACCGGCCCGATGTCGCCCCGCCGCCCCCCTCGGCCACCGACGCTCGACGACACCGTCGACGAGGCGGACCAGCCGCGCCCGCGCGACGAGGCCGTGACGCACGCGCTGCCGACCTGGGACGAGCTGCAGGGTCGCCGCCCCGTGTCCTCGCCGGCGCTCGCCCCGCCGGTGCTGGACCCCTACTTCGACGCGGGCCCCGATGACCCGCGCGCGCCCCGCAACGTCGACTTCGATGGCCGGCTGCTCGTGCTCGAGCAGGCGCTGCCCTCGGCCGCCAGCAACGCCAAGTACGTCCGCTGGGGCGTGCGGATCGGCGGCGGACTGCTCGGGCTCGGCGTCGCGATCCTCACCTGGGCGCTCGCCACCGCGCGGGCCGGCGGCGACGCCACCGCCACCGCGCGCGAGCGCGAGGCCGAGCGCGTCCGCATCCGCGACACCGTGCAGATGCTGCTCGAGCGCGACGCCCGCCGGCAGGGCCAGCTCGACTCGCTCCTCGACGCCCTCCGCAGCCGCTTCCCGATCGGCGCCGTGCCGCTCCTCGGCCCGCCGACCAACCCCGACCCCACAGGCAGCCCATGACCCCGATCCGCGTCCGTACCGGCCTCGCCCCGTTCGTCCTCGTCTTCCTCGCGACCCTCTGCGCGCTCATGCTCGCGGCCCGCGCCGACGACGCCGGGCCCACGCCGCAAGACGCGGTCGCCCTCGCCGCCGCGGTCGACGCGGGGCCGAAGCCGATCGACGCGGGCCCCGTCGTCACCGTCGCCCCGCCCTCGGCCGGGCTGCCCGATCCGGCCAGCGATCCGTCGGCGGCCTGGCAGGCCGTGCAGGCGGGGCGCAAGACGGGCGGCCTGTGGCTCGCGGTCGCGATGCTCGTCGCGATGGCGGCCAAGGCGTACCGCGTCCGCGCGCTGCCGAAGCCCGGCGAGCAGGAGCCGGTCCCGACGAGCTGGCGCGCCAAGTCGATCGCGATCAGCGCCGCTGCGCTCGCCATCGCCTCGGCCCTGATCGACAAGGCGGCGGGCGTCGGGACGTGGGGCACGGTCGCCACCGTCGCGATCGCCGCGGTGCTGATGGTGTGGTCGAGCTTCGACCCGCCGAAGGGCAGCAAGCGCACCGACGCGACCCCGGGCTGACCGTGGCCGCCAAGCGCAAGCCCGCCGCGCCCAACGACGCCGGCCGCGTCCCGCTGCGGGCCTGCGACGTCGGCGACGTCGTCACGCTCGCCGACGGCCGCCGCGCGACGCTGGCGTGGTCGACGACCGATGCGGCCCGGGCCGTCGACGGGTTCAACGTGCGGGCGACGCCGATTGATGGGCCGCGGGGCGAGCCCGAGTGGCACCGCGGCGACGAGCTGGTGCGGCTCGAGCGGGCCAGCGCCGGCGAGGTCACGACGGGCGGCGCGGGTGACGCCGATCCGCTGCGGGGTGGCGCGTGACGCAGCGACGCATCCGCGAGCTGCTGGACCGCGAGGGGCCGAAGATCCGGAAGCGGTTCCGCCAGGTGATGTCGCGCGTTCGCGACCGGCAGACGATCGCCGAGCTCGAGACCGCGCTCGCCGAGGGCCGCATCGCGGAGGTGCTGGACGACATCGAGGCCGCCGCCGAGATCATCGCGACGCGCGTCGAAGCCGTCCACCTCGCCGTGGCCCACGAGGTCGCGGACGTGCTGTCGGCCAAGCTCGACCAACTCGTCAGCTACAACGCGACCAACCCGCGCGCCGTCGCGGTGCTCCAGCAGAACCGGCTCCGGCTGGTGCAGGGAATCACCGACCAGCAGCGCGATGTGATCCTCGACGTGATCACGGCCGGCATCACGAACGGCACCCCGCCCCGCGAGCAGGCCCGGGCGATCCGCGACACGCTCGGCCTGACCCGCGCGCAGGCCGCCGCCGTGCAGGCGTACCGGCACCGCCTCGAGACGCCCGACCCGGCGCCCGAGCCTAGCGCCGACGGTGCGAGTGCCCCGCCGAAGGGCCGTGACCCGGCGCAGGTGGACCGGATGGTCGAGCGGTTCGCGGACCGCCAGTTGCAGATCCGCGCCGAGGCCCTGGCCCGCACCGAGGCGAAGGCCGCCGTCCACGAGGGGATGGAACAGGGCTACCAGCAGGCCGTCGACAACGGCACGCTACCGGCCGACCAGCTCGAGCAGAAGTGGCACGCGGGCCTCCCGCCGCGCACCCGCGCGTGGCACGCGGTGATGAACGGCCAGACCCGGCCGTGGGGCGAGCGGTTCGTCAGCGGCAAGGGCAACGCGCTGCGCTTCCCCGGCGACCCCGAGGCGCCGCCCGAGGAGCGCCGGCAGTGCCGCTGTGGCAAGAGCGTTCGTGTCCTCGCCGCCGGCAAGACGCCGGCCTCGCGCGATGGCGCGATCAAGAAGGGATCCAAGATGGTCACCATGATCGCCGGCTGGTCCGGCACCGGCAAGACGACGCTCGCGCAGGCGACGGCCACCGCGCAGGACGTCGCGCTCCTGAGCACCGACGCCTTCATCGGCCTGGGATGGTCGGCGGGGTCGGCCCACGTCGCCGAGCTGTGCGCCGACGGGGTGCCGCGCATCGTCGAGGGCGTCGCCGTGCCGCGCGTGCTGCGCAAGTTGCTGGCCGCGGCGCCGGCGGTGAAGCCCTGCGACCACCTGATCGTGCTGACGCAGGCCCATCGTCCGCAGACGCCCGGCCAGGTCGCGCAGGGCAAGGGCCACGACAGCGTGCTCGCGGAGATCATGCCGGCGCTGTTGGCGCTCGGAGTCGTGGTCGAGCAACGCTGATCACCACCGCGAAGGCGGCGGCGTCACCGACGGGATAAGCCGGGGCGCGGCGGCCCGGGGCCGACCCGGCGGTCGGCGCACCTGCAGGCGTGCGGCGGTGTAGCGCACGACGTGGACGGTGACGCCGAGGCTGGCCAAGTCGGCAGCGATCGCGGCGTACGTCAGCCCCGTCGCGAGCCGGTCCGCGATCATCGCCTCGAAGCGACGCGTGGCCGTGCGCGGGTAGGGTCGGAGCACCGCCGGCAGCGTCGCGCGCGCCCGAGCAAATCCCCGGATTTCCGCCGAACCCCGCGCCGTGCGGCACGCGCCCGCATGGTCGCGTCGTGCCCGCCACGTTCAGCAAGACCAGCCCCGCGCCGATCGCGTTCGACAAGGCGCTCGGCCTGTGCTTCGGCTGGTTCTGCTTCTCGAAGCAGGCCGGCGTCGAGTACGACGACCTGCACGGCGACCACTTCCCCGACGACGAGCTGGTGAAGGCCGTCGACGCGCTCATGGCCAAGCCGGCCAGCGAGCGCGAGATCAACGTCGAGCACGCCGGCGGCGCCCGCGGGTCCATCGCGACCGCGCAGGCGATGACCGAGGACGTGGCGAAGGCGCTCAAGATCGACACCGGCGGGAACTACGGCATCCTCGGCTCCTTCCGCCCCGACGCCGCGCTGCTCAAGAGCATCCTCGACGGCGAGCGGTTCTGCCTCTCGATCGAGGGTTCGGCGAGCAACGTCGAGATCGTCAAGAGCGCCGACGGCGCCGAGGTCACCAAGGCCCGCAAGCGCATCATGCGCGGCGTCGACCTGACCAAGCTCGCGGTCGTCAAGGCCGGCGCCCACGAGGGCGCGAGCGTCGCGCTGATCAAGTCGGCCGCCGTCGCGCTCAAGGCCGCTCGCCTCGCCAAGGCGTGCCCGGCGATGACCTCGGCCGAGCACGGCCACGCCCACCTGATCGCGGACTGCGACGAGGACGCCGGCTACACGTCGAGCGAGCCCATGAGCGGCCAGCCCAACGACGGCTGGCACTCGCACCCGTGGCTCAAGGACGAGGCCACCGGCGCCATCACCATCGGCGAGGCCCTGGGCCACAGCCACACCGTCACCCCCACCGACACCGCGGAGACCGACATGCCCACGCCCGCCGACGACCTCGCCAAGGCCCAGACCGACCTCGCCAGCGCCCGCGCCGCGCTGACCAAGACCGCCGCGCTCCTGCTCGTCGCGTGCAGCCTCAGCCCCGAGCAGGCCGCGTACGCCAAGAGCCTGAGCCCGGCCGACCGCGAGACCTTCCTCGGCCTCGCCGACAGCGAGCGCATCGCCAAGGCCGCGCCGATCTACAAGGCCGCCGGCGGCGCGCTGTACTTCGTCGGCGAGGAGCGGCTGGCCGAGCTGGCCAAGACCGCCGACGCGCAGGGCGTGGAGCTGGCCAAGGCCCGCGACGCCGCCGAGGTCGTCACGTTCGAGAAGGCCGCGACCAGCACCGTCCCGCACCTCAAGGGCGCGCTGCCCGAGAAGGCCGCGCTGATGAAGGCCGTCGCCGGCATCGCCGACGAGGCGATCCGCAAGGCCCTGACCGAGACGCTCAAGGGCGCCGACGCCGCGGTCGCGATGCTCTGCAAGAGCGTCGGGGTCAACGGCAGCGGCGACCCCGTCGTCAAGAGCGCGCAGGACGAGCTCGACGGCATCGCGGCCGAGATCGCCAAGACCAAGGGCGTCACCTTCGCCAAGGCGTCGACGCTCGCGCTCGACACCCCGCGGGGTCGCGAGCTCTACGACCAGATCGAGGCGGCCAAGCGCCGCTGATACCGCCCGGCCCAACGTCACCGCCCGCCACTCGATCCCCTCTCCTTCGGAGCACCCGCCATGGCCACCGCCCAGCTCGACGCCTACAACACGATCACCCTGCCGGCCAACGCGGACCTGTCCTCGTACCGGTACCGCCTCGCCAAGGTCAACAGCTCGGGCTATGCGACCTACTGCACGTCCACGGGCGAGCGGCCGGTCGGCGTGCTCATCAACAAGCCGGCCGCGCAGGGCGCCGACGCGTCGGTCCAGATCGGCGGCGTCGGCATCGTCGAGGCCGGCGGGTCGGTGACCGCGGGCGACGCGCTCATGACCGACACCGTCGGCCGCGCCATCACCCGCACCGGCTCGAACGTCGTCATCGGCGTCGCGCTGACCTCGGGTTCGAGCGGCGAGCGGATCTCGGTCGCGCTCATCCCGGCCGACGGCGTCCCGGGCGGCGGCATCGAGGCGGTCTCCAGCGCCGGCGCCATCTCGCCGAGCACCTACGAGACCCACCTGACCGTCAGCGGCCCCGTCGCCTACACCATGGGCGACGGCCAGTTCTACGGCCAGCGCAAGCGCATCACCTGCGTCAGCGCGGCCTCCACCCCGCTCGGCACCGTCACGATCAGCGACGTCTACGCCTCGGAGCGGTCGGCGTGGGTGTTCACCACCGCCGGCCAGTGGGCCGAGTGGGAGTGGACCTCGACCGGCTGGAAGATCGTCGACGTGGGCCAGTACGGGTCGGAGGTGCTGACCACCGGCCAGACCGCCAACCCGCTCTGCCTCGTCCACAAGGTCGCGATCGCCGACACCGTCGACTTCCTGCAGCCGGTCGCCGAGTTCGCCGGCCAGCGGTCGATCTGGCTCGCCACCGCCAACAGCGGCACGCCGGTCGGCACCGTCTCGGGCCTCTTCTACCTGGCCAACGGCGCCGCGACCGGCGTCGACGTGAACTTCAACGCGGCCGGCGACTCGTGCGTCCTCGAGTGGGTCGATTCCCGCTGGTACGCCGCCAACCTCGTCAGCGCCACCGTCTCCTGATCCCTGACCGCCGGCCCGCCCTTCCTCCCCCGCCCGCCCTCCCACTGGAGCTTCCGCCATGCCGATGATCCCCACCCCCGGCGACGTCCACGTCAACCAGAACCTGACCAACATCTCGATCGCCTACATGCAGTCCACCGCGGACTTCGTGGCGATGCGGGCGGGGCACGTCGTGCCGGTCGACAAGCAGACCGACCTCATCCCGCGGTTCAAGAAGGGCGCGTTCCACACCGACGAGATGGCGGTGCGCGGCCTCGGCGCGGAGTCGGCCGGCGGCGGGTTCGAGATCGACAGCGGCCTGACCTACACCTGCCTGGTCCGCGCGTTCCACGCCGACATCCCCGACCAGACCCGGGCCAACGCCGACGGCGTCTACAACCTCGACCGCGCGACGACCGAGCTGTGCGCGCGCAAGGCGCTCATCCGCAACGAGCGGATGTTCGCGACCGAGTTCCTGGCCTCGACCTCGAGCTGGGACGTCGTCCGCGCGGGCGTGGCGTCGGGCGCGTACACGCTCAACACCAACGTCATCAAGTGGAGCGACTACACCAACAGCAACCCGATCGCGGACGTGAGCTACTACGCCCGCAAGATCCAGCTCGCGAGCGGCGGCTTCCGGCCGCGGCACGGCGTGATGGGCCGGTCGGTGTGGGACACGCTCAAGCTCCACCCCGACTTCATCGGCCTGATCAGCGGCGGCGCCACCACGGCCAACCCGTCGATCGTCGAGCTCGGCCTCGTCGCGCGCCAGTTCGAGCTCGACTCGCTGCTGGTGATGGACGGCGTCTACAACACGGCCGCCGAGAACACGACCGTCTCGAACGCCTTCATCGGCGGCGACACCTTCCTGCTCTACTACAGCCCGCCGTCGCCCTCGATCCTGACCCCGTCCGCGTTCTACGGCTTCGGCTGGATGGGCATGGCCGGCATGAACATGGGCCAGCGGATCAAGAAGTTCCGCATGGAGGCCAACGCCGCCGACCGCGTCGAGGTCGAGGGCGCGTGGGCCTGGAAGATCACGGGCGCCGACATGGCGGCGCTCATGTACGACCTGATCTGAACGCTCGCCAAGGTCGCCGCCGATGCCCCTCGCTCGCCGCCCCGTCGTCCAGAGCCGCTACGCCCGTCGAAACCTCGACCCGGCGCTGCCGCTCTACGTGCTGCGCCGGATCCCGGCGGGCACCGACGCGGCCGGCGAGCCGATCGTGCTCATGCCCGGCGATCGCCTGGACGTGTCCAAGCTCGACGCGCGCCGGCTCGGCTTCATGTACCGCAACCGCATGATCGGCCACGAGCTGCCGCGAGGGCTGCAAGCGGCCCCGCCGGTCGCGATGAAGGACGTCGAGCCCGAGCAGGCGCCCGCGCCGACCAAGCCCGCTCCGAAGCCGCAGGGCAAGCCCCGCGCTGGAGCGTGACCCATGGCCTCGCGCCACGAGGTGATGGTCGCGCTTCGGGACCACACGGCCGCCGTGTGCGTCCAGCTCGCGGTCAACGCGCAGGCGAACCTGATCGAGGCCACGCCGGTCGACCTCGGCTGGGCGCGGGCCAACTGGCTCCCGTCGCTCGGGTCGCCGGTCGTCACGGTCAGCGGCAGCCCCGAGGCGATCGACCCCGCCGCCCCTGCGAACGCGATGGCGGCCGTGCTCGCGTTCCGGCTCGAGGACGGCGCGATCTTCGTGTCGAACAACGTCCCATACATCCGCCGCCTGGACGCCGGCTCGTCGACGCAGGCGCCGGCCGGCTTCGTGCGCAAGGCCATCGCGGCGGCGATCCTCGACGCGGGGAACGGGCGGCTCGCGTGACCCCGCTGCAGGCCTACGAGGCGATCAGCACGACGATCGCGGCCGGCATGGGCACGACGCCGATCGCGCTCAACGACGAGCGGTGGCGCCCGGCCGCGGGCGTCGCGTGGATCCGCGTCACGATCAAGGGCCTCCCCGGCCGCGGCATGTCGCTCGGCGTCCCGGGCAGCCGACGCGCGGACCGGCGCGGCGTCGTCATCGTGCAGGCGTTCTCGCCGCTTGCCGCCGCCGATGGCCTCGGCGCGGCCGTCGCCTTGGCGCAGACCGCTGCCGCGCTGCTTGAGGGCCGCGACCTGACCGACGCGACCGCGACCGCACCGACCACCGTCAACTGCGAGCAGGCCAACGTGTCGCCCGTCGGCATCGACCGCGGGTGGTCGCAGGCCAACGCCGAGATCCCGTTCTCGTTCGTCGAGATCGTCTGACCGAGGAGCATTCCCATGGGCATCCCCCAGAGCAACCGCGCGATCCAGAACCTCGGCATCCAGTCGGCCGCCGGCACGGACCCGACCGCCGCCTACCAGCTCGGCGTCGACACGATCGGCGACTTCGGCCCCGAGGTCACGCGCGTCGCCCGCGACCCGTTGAGCGTCTACAACCAGCCCGAGGCCGGTAGCGTCGTCGACCTGATGGCGACCGCCACGCTGGCCGGCGACGCCATCCTCGACCACCTCGAGCTGTTGCTGCCCGGCGCCGTCCGCTGCGCCTGGTCGGGGCCGGCGCAACTCGTGCCCACCGAGGCGACGGCCGCGCCCAAGTTCATCGTCCCCGCCGGCGGGGCGCTCGCGGCCGGCACGCTGATCCGCGTCCGGGGCTGCGCCATCGCCGGCAACAACGGGATCAAGGTCGTCGACACCGGCAGCGACGCGACGAACATCCTGATCACGACCGCGCTGACGGCCGAGACCTTCGCCGCCGCGCAGGGCGTCACCGTCGAGGTCTGCGGCTTCCGCTTCGGCACCGGCGACGCCGAGATCGACGCCTCGGGCCACTTCAAGACCACGACCAAGGACCTGACCGCGCTAGGCCTGGTCGCCGGGCAGAAGGTGTGGATCGGCGGCGCGACGGCCAACAGCTTCGCCACCGCCGCCGACCGTGGCGAGGCCCGGATCGCGATCGCGCCGGCCGCCCACCTGATCACGCTCGAGAACCGGACGGCGGCCTACACGGCCGACAACGGCAGCGGCAAGGCGATCGACCTGTACTTCGGCCGGACGATGCGCGTCGTGCCGACCACGTCGAGCGACTACCTCGAGCAGTACCACACGACCGAGGTCACGCACTCGACGCTCAACGCCGGCAGCGCCGCCTACGAGTACGTCGTCGACGCCCCGATCGACATGTTCGACCTCTCCGTCAACAAGGTCAGCAAGGCCACGTTCAGCGCCAAGCTCATCGGCTCGACCGTCGTCGGCCCGACCGGCTCGCGCAAGAGCGGGTTCAGCGCGCCGATCCGACAGAACAAGGTCACCGCGCTCTCCGGCTCGACCGACGTGATCCGCGGGCGCATCCGCTCGGGCTCGACCGACTTGACCGGCTATGTCGGCAGCTTCGGCCTCTCAATCGGCAACAGCGTCACACGCAACACGGCGCTCGGCGTGCTCGGCGCCGCCGCGATCACCTTCGGAAAGGTCGTCGTCAACCTCAAGGCCGACGCGTTCGTCTCGTCGATGAACGTGAACACGACGATCCTCGGCAACGACCCCGTCACCGCCGAGCTTACGCTGCGCAACGACGACGGCGGCATCGCCTTCGACATCACCGACGCGCGGCTCGGCGGCGGCAAGCGCAGCTTTCCCACGAACGAGGTCGTCCACATCGACCTCGCCGTCGACGCCAACCGCGACCCGGTGTTCAACACCAGCCTGATCGTGTCGCTGTTCCCGTACCTGCCCGACGCCTGATCGTTCCCGCCGGCTCCGGCCGGCTGCTGCGGAGGTAGGGGAGTCCGGTCGTCCCCGGCGGTCTCATAAGCCGCAGATCGCGGGTTCAAATCCCGCCCCCGCTACCAATCCCGGACCGGGTCACGGCCGGGCGCAAGGTCGACCCGATGCCCCGCTTCAACTTCGCCCCCGTCGCCATCTCGCGCGCCGTCACCCGCCAGTGGAAGATCGCCGAGCTCGGCGTTGTCCTCACGGTCGCCAGCGCGACCGAGGCCAACAAGCCCTACTGGAACGCCCACCTCGTCGCCGCCGACCAGCACCAGGGCGGCCAGCGGCTTGCCGGCGCCATCGCCGACAACCGCGCGGTCGACGTCGGCCTGTTCGCCGACCACGTCCTCAAGGGCTGGACCGGCGTCGAGGACGACAAGGGCCCGGTCCCGTTCTCCGCCGCCGCCGCCCGCGAGTGGCTGACGGACCTCGTCGAGGGCGGCGACGTCGGTGTGACCGCGTGGGTGTTCGACGAGCTGCGGAAGTTCTGCCGCGACCAAGGCAACTTCATCCCCGCGGTCGCCAGCGGAGGGCTCGCAAAAAACTCCTAGCGCGGCTCGCTCATGAGCTGTGGCTGGCCCGGGTGGGGCCCGCGATCTACCGGCAGCTCGTGCAGAACGGCGAACCGCTCCCACCCGAAGGCACGCCCCCGCCGCGTGGCCCCTGCGCTGACCTTGAGGACTGGATCATGATGGCCTTCGCCGACCTCTCGACCTGCCGCGCGATCGGCCTCGCCACGGGCCCGATCCCGTGGACGGCGGTCGACGCCTACGCGGGGCGCGAGGGCTTGCGCGGCCAGGCGCGGCGCGTGTTCGTCGGCGCGATCCGCGACCTCGACGCGGCCTACCTCCGCGACCAGGCCCGGCCGCGAGCCAAGGAGTAGCCCCATGGCAGGCGAGGAGTTCCCGATCGTCGTCGCGATCAAGCCCGACGTAACCGCGGGCGAGCAGGTCGTCGACAAGTCGCTGGCCCAGCTCGAGACCCACGCCAAGAGCACGGGCGACGCGATCGGCAAGGCCATCGGCGGCGGCTTCGCGGACGCCGCGGTCAAGGTCAAGGCTGGTGACGCCGCGGCCCGGGCGTTCGCGACCTCCACGCTGGCCGCGTCCAAGGCCGTCGCCGACGAGACCGACCGCCTGCGCGGGCTGGCGACGGCGTTCGCGCAGCTCGAGCGCGCCACGCTGCCGACCGTCCGCGCCGAGCGCGAGTATGCCGACGCGGTGAAGCTCGCCAACGAGGCCGTCAAGGCCGGCGTCGCCACCGAGCAGCAGGCAGCCGCGGTGCTCGCGTCCAAGGCCAAGGCGCTCGACTCGGCGAAGCTCAGCGCCGAGGGCTACGACAAGGCGATGGCGAGCACGTCGGCGCAGGCGCCCAAGACCGGCGCGAGCCTGCTGGGCTTCGTCGATGTCGTCGGCAAGGTCGGCGCGGCGATGGGAACCGTGAACACGGCGATCGCCGCCGGCCGCGCCGCGATCGAGGCGTACGGGCGCGCGGCGAAGGTCGCGCGGCAGGCGTGGGCCGACATGACGCTGGCGGCGCCGACCAACAGCCAGGCCCTGGTCAACGCGCGCCAGGGGCTGTGGGATGCCGCCGGCATGGGCGGCTCGGCCGAGGCGTTCGCCGACGCGACGTCGCTCACCGGCAGCGTCGACGACACGAAGGCCAAGATCGCCGCGATCCAGGCGGCTCGGGCCAAGGCGCAGGCGACGCTGCAGGTCCAGATCGACACCGGCGCGGCCGCCGACGCGCGGACCAACTACAACAACGCCGTCGAGGCGGCGCTCGACGAGGCGGACCGGATCCAACTCGCGCTGTCGCAGCAGGTGGTGGCCGAGGCGAAGGCCGGCGGCGTCCTCACGCGCGACATGCAGCGCGCCCGCTCGCGGCTCGACGGCCAGGTCGCGGCGATCAACGCCAAGCTGGACGCGCTCGAGGCGAGTCCGCTCGCGCGCGGCGACGACCGCCTCGGCTTCCGCATGGACCGCGGCAGCGCCGAGGCGGCGCGCTCCAAGGCCGTCAGAGACTCGGCTGCTGCGGCTGCCGATGCCCTCGTCGCGGCGCAGGCCGAGATCGAGCGGACCTCGCCGTGGAACGAGCTCGCCGCCGACATCGCGATCGTCACCGGGCGGCTCACCGAGGCGAACGCCGCCGCGCTGGAGTGGGCCAAGGCCAACGAGGACACCTACGAGGCCAGCCCCTGGGACGACCTCGCCGGCGACATCGCGACCGCCTACAGCGCCGTCCGGGACTTGGCCGACGGCCTCGACACGTCGGCGACCAAGCTGGACGAGGCCAAGGATGCGGTCAACGTGTTCGACGACGCGGTGGCCAAGGCGGCGGCCGGATCGGTGGCCGACCTCGTCGATGTGATGGCCAAGATGACGGCCGAGTGGGACTTCTCGGCCGACGCGCTCGTCGCGTGGGGCGAGACCGCGTTGCGCACGATCAGCGAGGTCATCCTCAAGCTCGCCGCGCTCGCGCTCGTCCAGCAGATCTTCGGGCGGTTCGGCGGCGGGAACGCCAACGGCTTCGGCTCGCTGCTGTTCCAGGCGCTCGGCGGCTCGCGGCCGTCGGGGTCATCGGCCCGCCTGGCCTCGCCGGGCGACCCGTTCGGCGGCGCCGGCGGCAACGCCCCGACGGCCATCATGCGCGAGCCCGTGCGCTCGCCCGGCACCAGCGGCGACGGCAACGCCAGCAGCACCGGCCAGGCCGTCAACCTCAAGGTCGTGGTGGTCTCCAACGAGCGCGACGCGGCCAAGGAACTGCTCGACGGGCCCGAGGGCGAGCGCGCGGTCCTGGCCCACACCGCCAAGCACCGGGGCAAGCTGGGGGCGCTGCGCTGATGTACGCGATCGCCGAGACCGGCCTGCGCCAGATCCTCCGGTGGCAGACCGACGTCCAGACGGCCTACAGCGGCAACGAGCAGCGGATCCGGCTGGCCTCGCTGCCCCGGGTCAGCTACGAGGGCGCGCTGCACCTCGACGAGGACGACCTCGCCTACGCGCGCGGGCTGGTCGCATCGTACCCCGCCGCCGCCTTCGACCTGCCGGTGCCGCTCGAGACCGTGGCCAGCCTCGCGCCGATCACCGCCGACGAGGTGACGATCGATCCGACCTACGTCGATTGGGCGGTGGCCGGGCGGGCGGTCTACATCCGCGGCCCGGCCGGCGACGCGTACACGGCGACCATCGCCAGCGTCGCCGGGCCGGTGCTCACGCTCGACACGTCGGTCCCGTCGGGCTCCTTCCCCGCGCACCTGACCACGGTGACGCCCGTCGAGGCGATCGCGCTCGAGGACGGCCAGCCCTTCGCCCGCTGGCCCCGATCGGCGGGCCGATGGGAGTTCCGCGGCCGGCAGGTCACGGCCCGGGCCCTTGGCGGCGTCGGCGCCCCGAGCCTGACGACGCTGGCCGGCCTCGACGTCCTCGACCGCCGGCCGATCGTCGACGGCATGGCCGCCGAGCAGGTCGACGCCGGGGTGCTCTTCCAGGACGCCGGCGGGGCGTTCGCGTCGTCGGCCGTCTACAGCTTCGCCAAGCCGCGCCGCACGTTCTCGTGGCTGATCAAGGGCAGCAGCGAGCGGCAGTGGTGGAAGGCGTTCCTCGCCGCGCGCGAGGGTCGGCGCTCGGTCTGCCGCGTGCCGACGTGGCGCCCCGACCTCAAGCTGACCACGTACACCGCCGGCACCGACAAGCTGCGGATCGACACGACGCACGCGGACTACAACCTGCGGTGGTGGCCGTCGACCGCGCACCGGGCGATCCAGCTCGAGATGGCGGACGGCACCTTCCAGCGCCGCACGGTCAGCGCGGTCGCCGACGTCGGCGTGGGCGTGCAGGAGTTGACGGTCAACGCCGTCCTGACCGGCTCGCCGGCGGACGTGGTCCAACTCTGCCTGCTCGAGCTGGCCCGGCTCGACACCGACGACGTGACGATCACCTGGGCGGCCAGCATGGTCGGCCGGGTGACGCTGCCGATCGTCGTCGTGCAGGCGTAGTCGGCCGCTACAGCTTCCGCTCGCGGACGCTGACCTCGACGCGGTAGACGAGCCCGGCCATCACGTCGGCGCCGTCGCCGTGGCCCACGTCCAGCCGCTCGACCGGCACCGCCGAGGCGGTGAACGTCGCGCCCCGGCCGGCGTCGGTCTCGACGGTGCTAGCCTGCTCGGTCCGCACGGTGTCGAACCCGCCACCGAAGGTCTCGGCCTGGTTCCACCGCAGCGCCGCCTCGTAGGGCGCGGTCGGGTCTACGGCCGTCGCGATCGCGGCCGTCACGTCGTCGGTCCCGGTCGCGTCGTGGTGGATCCCGGTGACCGCCGGGCCCGCCGTCGACCACGCGAGCACCCGCCGGTCGTTGTCGTCGGCGCCGTTGCTCAGGTCGGCGAGGATGACGTCGGCGTCGAGGTGGCTGACCTCGACGACGAGCTCGCCCTCGGCATTCGCCTGCGCGGTCAACGTCGACACGTCGAGGCGCGGCACGGTGGCGCCGGGCGTGCCGATCGGGAACGTCCCGGGGTAGGTCGGGGCGAGCGCCGCGCACCACGTCGGCGAGAGGTAGATCTCGCGGTCGGTGCCGTCGTCGCTGCCCGCGAACCGGACGCCGCCGACGCCGTCGGTCAGCGGGTCGGTCCAGGCCGCGGTCCAGGTGAACGCCTGCCACGTCGTCGTCAGGCTGACCGTGGTCGTGGCGTCGTCGGCCCCGCCGCTGTCGACGAGCGCGACCACGGCATCGTGCGCGGTGGCGGCGCGGGCGAACCACGTCACGTAGACCGGCCCGGCCCCGCCGAGCGCCATCCCGGCGAACATGCGCCCCTGCGCGTCGTTGCCCTCGATGCGGATCGCCTGCCGGAACCCGAACGGGTCCGCCGCTGCGCCATCCTCGACGGTGCCATCGTCGGCGCTCGCAGCCCCGGTGGCGAGGTTCGCGATCGCGGGCATGACGAGCAGGCCGTGGCGGGTGGCGGTGGCGTCGTAGGCGATGGCGGTCCGGCTCGGGCCGAAGGTCTCGGCGATCGCGCCCGTCGCGCCGGTCGCGGTCACGGCGGCGACGGTGCCGGTACGGCCGTCGCTGGCGATCAGGCCGGTGGGGTCGCTGGCCCGGTAGCTGAGCACGTCGGCGATCTGCGCCTCGGTCAGCGCCTGCCGCCAGATGTAGACGCGCAGGATCTGCCCCTGGAACTGCTCGGCCTCGGCCTCGGCGGCGGCGAGGATCCGCAGCTTGCCCGGCACGGCCGAGCGGAACTCGCCGGCCGCGACCGGGCTGTCGTCGTGGGCGCCCTGCGCATCGTGGAGCCACAGCGCCGGGCTGGCGTGGTCGTAGACGAGCGCGCAGCCGTGGAGCGCCCCGTCGGCGCAGGGCACGGTCCCGGCGATGTCGATCGTGCCGTCGGCGCCGACGAGCCGCACCATCGGATAGGCGTCCGTGTCGGTGACGCGGAGTTGCCACCCGACGCCATCGGCCATCCGCCCGACGATGCCGAACCCGTCGGCGAGCGCCGCGTCGGGCCGGATCCGGAAGAACGCGAGGACGGTGAAGTCGTCGGCCGCGCCGAAGTTGGCGAAGGCCGTTCCGGCCGGCGCCGCCTCGATGCACGCCCCCGCACCGCCCGGGGCCTCGTAGCCGGTGGTCAGCCGCGTCGTGCCGTCGTAGGCCACGCACGTCGACGTGGTGAACGCGCCGGCGCCGGCCGCCTGCAGCACCGGCTCGATCCCGAGCTTGCCCGTGTAGGCGCCGTCGTAGATCGCGTAGTCCGGCGGGGGCACCGTCGGGATCGTGAACCGCCACTCGGCGGCCGAGCGGGGCAGCGGCTGCGCGACGCTGGCATCCCATGCCGCCTCGATGGCGTCGTCGGGGTCGAGGTGCTTGTGGCAGCGCAGGTCGAAGTTGTCCCAGCACGTATTCAGCTCGGTCCCGGCGACGCGGGTCGCGACGTTGCGGACGCGCAGGCTCGCCGTGCCGGCCGGGATCGGGTCCATGACGACGCGCCATCGGACCCAGCCGCCCGGGCTCTGCGCCATCACGCCCGTGGTCTCGTCGGCGAGCACCGCCCCGCCGCCGTCCAGGGCTTCGAGGATGGTCTCGCCGGTGTCGCTGCCGGCGTCGAGCATGAAGGCGAACTTGAGCAGCGCGACGCCGTAGGCGTGGCCGGCAGGCAGCGTGACGGTCTGCGCCAGCTCGGCCGCGGCGTGGTCGTTCGGCCGGGCGTAGCCGCTGCCGTCGTACTTGGGCGCGGTGCCGAGGAGTTGCCACGTTCCGGTGACCGTGTCCCAGTCGACGCCGACGCCGCTCTCGAACGAGGGGTTGGCCAGGAGCTGATCGCTGACCTGCCCGTAGCGCAGGTCCAGCCCCGTGATCCCGACGTCGGCCATCGTGTCGGGCCCCACACCCACGCCGTTGGGGGTCAGCGTGACCGTGACGCGCAGGAAGCAGCAGGCCCGCGAGGTCGCCAGGGTCAGCGACTCCATCGCCCACGTCCCCACCGACACGGGCCGCGACGGGCCGTAGGTCGTGTCGCTGACCGGGTCGCCGTTGCTGTCCAGTTCCTCGAGCAGCACCGTGATCGTGTCGTCGGAGCTGATCACGTCGGTGAAGGCGGCGACGTGGAAGTCGAGCACGGCGGCCAGGTCGCCGGTGTAGCCGGTCACGTCGACGGTCTGCTGCCAGGTGACGAGCCCCGTCGCGCCGGTCAGGTACGAGCCCGCGCCGCCGAGCCCGGCCGAGCCGCTTGCGACCGTACCGCCGGCGTCGATGACGGTCCACCCGGTCGAGCCCGACCCGAACGAGGGGTTGATCAGGAGCTGGCGCCAGTGGTGGGCCTGGATCTGGACCGTCGGCACCTGCCAGCCGCCAAGGCTCGGCGTGGTCCCGTCGGGCAGGTCGACCGGCCGCGTGGTGTCGACGCCGAGCTCGAGCAGGCCGTGCCCGACGATGCCCGTTCCGAGCTTGACCGCGTGGTCGCTGTGGTCGTAGGCGATCAGCACCTGCGGCCCGCCGTCCTTGTAGCCGACGGCGTGCGTGATCTGCCCGGCCTGCCCGTCCTCGTCGGCGTCGTCGCCGCGGACGATCGTCGGCGTCGTCGCGTTGCGGTCGCCCCACTGGAAGGCGACCCCGTCCTCCTCGAGCGCCGCCGGAGTCCGCGAGCCGTTCAGCTTGACGTCGGCGACCCGGGCCGGCAGGAGCACGCGCGAGCGGGCCGTGAACGTGTCGGCCGGGCTGAACGCGCTCGGCGTCCACGTCGAGCCTGCCGCGGCCGGCGTGTGCGTCGCGACCGTCGCCCCGTGCCGCAGCCGGACCTTGCCCAGCGCCGACACGCCCGCGGCCCCGGGGAGCACGTAGCCCGCCGCCCCGCCCGCGTGGTCGGCGGGGACGGTGTCGAGTAGCCCGCGCCACACGTTCTGCAACTGGTACGTCCCGCCGCCGAGGTCCGCCGCCGCCTCGTAGGCCATGATCTCGCCGCCAACCTGGAACAGGTTGCGGCCCTCCTCGCGGATCTGCGTCGCCGTCGCCGACCCGAGCGACCCGCCGGTCACGTTCTCGACGAGGATTCCCGTCGTCACGTCGTAGGGCGCCGTCGACCGGGCGTAGGACGCGGCCAGCGTGAACGTCACCGGGAACGCCTTGGCCGGCAGGTCGGCGACCTCGGCCGCGGCGTTGATCGCCGTGTCGACGCGGTAGCGGCTGTCGCTGCCCGCGGGCGCGGCGAGGTAGTAGCCCCGCTGGGCCGCGGGGTTGTTGATCAGGCCCTCGTCGTACGCCTGCTGCTGGATCCACCGCGGGGCCTCGGTGATGACGCGGTCGGTGATGGGCGTGGGGGTGGCGGGTGGGGTATCGACCTCGTCGATGATCGGCGGGTCCCAGATGTTGCCGACGCCGGCGAAGCGGTCTTGGACCGCGTCCACGGTGATGCGTCCGTCGGTGAGCGTCCCGACGTCGACCTGCATGACGCGGAACACGATCGACACGCCGCCGGCCCAGCGCGACCAGGTGAAGCGGAACGGGTCGCCCGGGCGCAGGTTCCAGCCGTCGCGGTTGACGACCATGCGCAGCGACGCGATCGGGCGCGACACGAACGCGAGATCGCGGTTGGCGAGCCGGTTGGCGAGGTTCGGGTTGCGGACGCCGGAGTAGGTGACCGTGAGCGGGCGGATCCGGCCGCCGTTGGCGTTGATGTTCGCGTCGTCCTGCGCCGTCGCCGTGCTCGGCCGGTGGCCCGTACCCGGCTCGGTGAACATGACCCGGACCTCGTTGTAGGTCTCGGCCCAGAGCATCGAGGGCATCTCGGGCGCCTCGAGCACGTTGTCGACGGTGAACTCGGGCAGCGTGGCCGGGTTGTAGTCCTCGCGCACGAGCCGCAGCTCGTACTTCCCGGTGTTCATGTTCTGGATCAGGAACCCGTCGATCGTGCGCAGGATCTCCTCGATCACGTCGCGCGCCGCGTTGGGCTTGGCGACGTAGAGGGACATGCCGAACTCCTCGTCGGCGAGCGTGGCCGCGACCTCGGCGAAGCTGTCGTCGTCGATGATCGCCGTGTCGTTGCCGACGCCGCCCCACGGGTTCGAGAGGAGGTCGCGCAGGATGGCGGCCGGGTTGACGTCGCCCATGCCGAGCGCACCGCTGACCGCCTCGTGGCCCGGGATCAGGCAGGGGTTGAACACGATCGGCGCGATCGTCGGGATCTGTGCGGCCTCGACGCGCATCGGCGACAGCCAGAGCGTGATGAAGCCGCGGTAGGGGACGTTGATATCGTCGAGACCGATGTGGCCCACGTCGCCGTCATCGCCGCGACGGACCAGGTCCCAGCGGCCGTCGTAGAAGGCGAGGTAGCCGTGAATCCTGCCCTCGGTGACGGACCCGCTCGGCTCGTCGAGTCGGTACGTCGCGTTGCCAGGAGAGTCGGCCTCGCCGCCCTCGATGCCGGTCTGATTTGGGCCCTCCAGCGTGACCCGTTTGTCGCCGATGAACATCCCGACGAGTTGCGCCTGCGGCGGGTCCGCCATCGTGACCTGTGCGTTCGTGCGGCCGAGCAGCAGCCGCATGTGGAACGGGTAGGCGTAGCCGGCGAGCCCGAGCCCACCGCCGCCGGGCAACTCCTCGGCGGTGTCGAGACGGAAGTAGATCACCTGCGGCGAGTCGATGCGGACCGTGCCGTAGACCAGCGCGATCGCGTCGCCCTCCTCGGCGCGCGGGAAGGTGAAGTCGTTGAGCGACGCGGCGCGGGCCTTCTCTTGCGTCCACGATCGGTACTCGCGGATCGCGAGGTTGAGCGCGAGCAGGCCAAGCTCGATGGCAAACCAGGCGGGCATCAGGAACTCCCGAGGCGGACGGGGACGCGGAACGGGTTGAACTTCGGGATCGTCGCGCAGCCCGAGAAGTTCACGAGGTTGTCGAACTTGGCCGCGCACGTCGCCGCGCTGTGGTCACAGCCCGCGTACAGCGTCACCGCGTCGCCGCCGTTGAGCGTGCGGAACGGCGACACGATCTCAAGCACACCGCCAACCTGGTCGATGATGAGCCGGCGCTCGCCGTCCGAATCGCGGACGATCTCGCCAGCGCGGAACCACTGGTCATCGGCGCCGCCGACGCCGGCGACCGTCACCGCGGTCCCGCTCGCCATGCTGACGGTGGTTGCGTGATCGAACAGCGTCATGACCACGCGGCACCGCGCGTCGCCGAGGACGTGCAGGCAGTGCTTGCGGACGACGAGCCCAGGCACCGACGTCCCGAGTCGGGCGCCGAGCAGCGACGGGATCGAGACCTCCGCGTCCTCGCCGCGCGGCTTGATGCTGGTGACCTCGCCGCGCCAGTCGATGACGTACTCGTCGCTCTCCGGCTGGTAGCGGTAGACCTTCAACGACAGCGAGCGGGGCGGCTCGTCGAAGGCGTAGTCACCGACGACCGCCGAGGCGATCGGCAGGATGACGGTCAACGTCGGCGTGTCGCGCGTCGTGCCGAGCGCGATCGACGTGCGCCGGATGCCGGCCAGCGGCTCGTAGTCATGGCCGCCGAGGCTGACGGTCTCGATGCCGCTGGTGTAGCGGTAGGCCGTCGCCGGGCCGGTGAACTCGTACAGTTCGGCGGGGGCGCTTCCCTGGCGCGAGGTCTCGTCGGTGGCGAAATCGGTCACGCCCGACGGTGGCGCGCCGACGGGTCCGACCCCGGATTCAGTCGATGGGGATCAGCGTCGACCAGCTCGTGCGCGCGATGCAGGCGACGCGGCCCGTGGTGCCGGTGCGCGTGTAGACCGCTGACCCCGACCCGTCGATGTCGAAGTGGATCGCGAACGTGCCGTTGCCGGTGGGGTCGGGGTTCTTGCGGCCGTCGCACGCGAGCAGCCACCCGCCGCCCTCGGCCGGGACGAGCGGCCGGCAGCAGTCGATGGCGCCCTGGTTCAAGCAGTTCGCCGCGCTGTCGTTGTTGCGGCTCGGGCTCAGCGCCTTGAACGTCGGCTCGTCGGCGTCGAGGATGTGCTCGAACAGCACGATCCAGTCGGGGCCATCGGGGTCGATGTCGGCGACAGTCGGCGTGCAGAGGTCGACGGCGCTCGGCGCCACCTCCGGCCCCGGCTCCACGCTCACGATCTCGGCCTCGATCCTGAACGACGCCGGCAGCACGTCCGCCGGGTCCGTCGGGTCACCACATCCGCCGCAGACCGCCGGGGCAGCGCAGGCGGCGAGGAGCACGAGGGCGAGCAGCGGGGCACGGTGGGTCACGACAGGGAGGCGACGGCCGGGCACGCGGTGCGACATGCGATCAGCGTAAACCCGACAGGCCGGACCGCAAGCTGAACGGGCGGTCAGGCCGGCGGGAACCCCGGGGCGGGCCGGGGCGCGTGCGATCCGTGGAGGGTGATCCCCGCCCTCGTCACCGCCGGCGCCGGCCTGCTGGCCGTCGTCGCCCTCGTGGCCTACCTGGCCCACGCCGCGATCGGCGCCACCGATCGCGCCCGCGCGGCCGACGTCGCCCGCGCCGGCCTCGCGGCCCAGCTCGCGATCGCCGAGGCCAACGTCGCCACCGCCCACACCGCGCTCGCCCGCGTCACCGCTGCCGCTGCCGCCTACCAGGAGACCGCCCGTGTCGCTGCCTCGCTCCCTGCTCCTGACCCTGGCGCTCATGGCGTCGACGAGCTGCTGGCGGTCCTCGACGCCGTCGCAGCCCTCCTGCCCCCCGAGCCTGCCGCCGGTGGTGATCGACCCGCCGGCGACGGCGGTGGACTGCCGGGTGGTGCTGGGGCCGCGGGTGGACCTGACGATGCTGGCGGGCCTGTCACGGTGCCGGAAGCCTGACGGCGCGCCGATGGCCGACGGCGAGCTCTGCTGGACCTCGCGCGAGGCGTCGATCGCCGGGACCGCGCTGGCCCGGCTGATCGTCGCCGACGCGCGGGTGCG
>ERZ869921.378-NODE-378-length-29612-cov-5.185641_pt1 | contig 29612 bp, 59 predicted proteins | sample MGYA00579310_ERZ869921 | MGnify/ENA primary metagenome ERZ869921 (study PRJEB32216, sample SAMN09231816) | wastewater metagenome | place: USA: Maryland | collected 2016-06-21 | study: EMG produced TPA metagenomics assembly of the PRJNA472060 data set (Reclaimed... | reverse complement strand
TTCAGTAGGATTTTCAAACTCTAATCCTCCTTCAACTTTTTTTGCATAATCAGGAAGAATGTGACAACTAATGTCTTCTTCTGGTAATTCTAACCAGTCATACCATTCTTCCCCTTTATTAGAAGGAATAACATAGTCGTGTCCTGAATTATCTGAAACTAAAATGTATTTTATCATTTCTTCTTAGTTAAGAAAGGAAAGATAGTTTCCCAATGAGTTTTAATTTTGTTTATATTTCCATACATATCCTTTATATTTTCTTAGTTTTCCTTTACAGCATCCTGAAATATGAGTAGATGAAAATCCTTCAGAACAGGCTAAATTTATACTTTCCCACTCCTTAACAAAACTTCCATCTAAATTATACTGTAAGACCTGAATAGACTTTGCGTGTAATTCACCAGAAAATCCTTTTCTATGTAAAGATGGTGTTATAAGACCAATCTTATAAGCATGTTTTACATTTTCACTTACTGTACACCATTCTAAATTAGAAGAATTATTATTTAGTTTATTGCCGTCTTTATGATTTACTTCAGGTTTATCTTCAGAGTTGTCTAAATAATAGATTGCTACTAATCTATGAATAGTGTACCATAAAAGTTTACCGTTTGTTTTTAATTTTAAAGAGCAATATCCTTTTCGTAAGCAGGTTTTTCTAAACTTTATATTTTCATTTTGTAATTTACGAAAGACATTTCCACAAGGAGTAATATAGTACATAGTATTATCTATAGACTTATATTGCAAGATGCCTTTAGAATAATCATCTACTAACTTTTTCATACACCTATTTTATCCAATCAGGAAAAATCTCTTTCCAGTTATTAGTAAAGGTTCCGTTCTCTTGTTTTTCTGTAAGAACAAATTCTTTATCCGCAAGTCTCGGAATTCTACTTTTAGTAGTCAAGTCTTTTTCGTCTTGTTTAAAAGAGATTTTAAGTTGATTTCCTTCTCTCCAGAGAAATCCGCAGCAATCAATATCTCTCAACAAGTCAACTTTAAGTTTACCTGTAAGAGCCATATCTTTTGCTTCCATACTTTGTCCTTTAATCAAGAGAGAACTTTGCTTAGAGTGACCAATCCAAATAATACAATATTTAGCAAGCCCTTGTACTGCTGAATACATATCTTCAAATGCTTGATAAAGCCATTTATATCCACCTCCACTTGGTAAATCTGCTACTACATTGTTGAGAACTGCCCCATCTTTAAGCATACCTTTCCCAATAGTAGAGTTCTTAAGATTAAAAAGTGCTCTTTCTTCAGCAAGTTTTTCAAAAGTTGTAATCGGATCAATTACAATGTAATCATAGATATAATCTCCTTTTTTCTGATTACCTTCTTTAATCGCATCAATGGTCTGTTTTAGTGCTGCTAATAAACTAATATTTTGCTCTGCTGCAATTCTTTTGAGATTAAGTTTAAAAGCAGATACATGGTCACTTCCACTTTCCAAGTCTATAATAAGACAATTAGGAAGTAATGAAACTGCCGTAGTTTTTCCCGTACCTTGATGGCTAACAAGAACTAATTTAGTTGGGCTTTGAATATTAGTTTTACTTACTTTGGTTGGTAATTCAATCATTTTTATTAAATTTTAGTTGTTGTTTGTTCCACAAATATAAATAAACTCGTTAAAACAACCAAAGTCCTAACGAGTAATTTTGACGTAATTATCATGTTATTTTTGCTTGTAAATCCTTTTCAATAGTGAAATACGTATTGACTACATCTAGAAAATCATCTGTCATAACAAAATCCCATATTTCATTTGTAAATCCATGAATCATTATAAGGGCTTCTTCTACTGTTTTATAACCCGGATTGTCAGTTGCACCTCCAATCATAGAATTATTTACAGCATCAATCCAATAAAAATAATTTTTAGTTTTCACTAAGCACCAAATGTGCATATATACCTTTTTCTCATCACTTGGAATATATCCAGTAACAAGATAAATTTTTCTACTCATTATTAATTATTTAAAAGATTTGATTTTATCTACAAAAGCAATCAAATAATTTTGTAGTGCATACTTGATGGTAAGATGCTCCTAATAATTTCTTTAAAAGCATTTTTGCTTTCGGATTTGATATAGAGAGTATTGTTTTTTCTTATAGTCACTGAAAAATCATATCGTATTTTTAAAAATTCAACAAAATAATTTAATGTTTCTTTACTAAAGTTATTAGTAGCAAAACAACAAGTCTTACCTGTTCTATACCCGTCATCTCCAAACCAAATTGCTAAACTTAAATCAGTGAAGTATTTTTCAAACCATTGTTTATCATAAACATCTTTGACCTTGTTTTTATAAAAAACGTCATATATTTCTTTAAGACAGATGTTAGATTTGATTTGAGTAGAAATACGTGGATGACACTTTTCTGTTTGCTTACTGAAATAAGAAGAATAAGTTATTTTTCCAAACTTATCTACCTGTTGATTGTATTTCCAATAAAAATACTCTTCTTGCTTTAAGGAATGAGCATACATACCCGAATAAGATTCTACTTCTTTGCTAAAGTGTCCATCACCCAACAAAAATCCAATGAAAAATGCTTTATCTTCGTCTGATAATATATAAGTATTCAGTCTGTTTATTGGTAATCCTATTTTATTTCTATAATCAGATAATTTTTTAGGATTAGTATTTAATTTTCTACCTATTTCTGAATCATTTAAACCTTGATTATAATAATGTAGATATTCTTGCTCATTAAAAGATTTTTCATACTTAAAATTACTTTTCCAACCTCTTCTTTTACAATAGGTACTTATTGCACCAGTTGTGATATTAAGATATTTAGAAATTTGCGTATAGTTTAATCCTTGTGCAAGCAAAGAAGAAAGAACCTCATCTGTTAGTTTTGCTTTGTTATTTCTTGAATTTTTCATATTTTATTGCTCTTTATTTTATTCGTAAAGATAATATAAAGATATAAAACATACAAGAAATCTACCCATAATTTTTAATTTTTGCTATTAGTTTTTTATAATCTTCCGAACCTGTAGATGGAATAGGTTCAAACCAACCACAACAACCGTCTGCATATAAACAAGTCTTTTTATTAACTACTCCATATCTTCTTTTCAAAATATTAATTACTCTTTGGTAATCTTTTAGTTCTCCGATATTAAAAGAACCTGAGTCAGTATTTGCTATTCTAATTCCAAATCTATTAGGATTACAAATACCAATAATATTTAACATGTCACGTCCTACTCGTTTATTATCTCCAAGTCCTTGAATTGAAGGATATATTTGATTTTCTTTTATGTGGTCAAGATTTTCCATTTCCATCATCTGTTGTTGTACCCAAACCACTGAATAATTAAGGAGTTTAGATACATACTGCCTCATATTCTTAGAAAGATTAGTAATCGCATCTGCTAAATCCTTTTCACCTGTCTGAGGTACAAGAATACCCACATGGTCAAGTACTATTTCTATATATTCATCTGGATTATCAGGTACATATTTATCCCATCCTTTATCGTGAATTTCTTCATAGTTTATTTCTTTTCCTCCTAAGAAAAATTTACCTCTCTTTGAAGCCAAATCTCTTACTGTTTTGTAAACACCAAAACTATTGTAAATAGTATCGTAAACTCTAAAGTAAGATTTGTATTTTTCAAAAAGAGGCATTATCTCTTGAATAGCAGGTAAGTCTTTTTCTTCTACAGTTTTACCTAAACCTTCAAAGTTTTCAATGTTATACCTCAATCCTTTTTCTTTATACAAAAGAAAAGACAATAGACTATAAAAGAATTGTTGTTGAGATTCTTCAAAAGCAAACCATGCCACTTTATAGTCTATATTTTCTTTTATTGCCCATCCTACTGCTCTAAACACAAGAAACTTAGCAAGAGTAGTTTTCATACTTGATGTTCCTCCGGTTATTGCAGTATAATCTCCCCTTGTTCTACCTGGAAACCATTTAGTAAAATCACCCATTTCAGGAGGATGAGGAATGTAATTAATCTTTCCTTCAGAAAACTGTTTTTGATTTTGAACTATCTGGTCATAAATATTCATCAGTGTCTTATTTTTTCGGTAAGATTTAATTGTATCATGCTTCTTTTATTTCTTCATAAATAAACCAATTTATTTCCCATTCATCTTCTTTAGGAGAAATTTCTAAATTAACAAGTTCTCTCCAGTCATCATCAAATGCTAAAGTTGCAGAATAACTTTCAGTTTCAATAGGAAAAGTCAATTCCTTTAGTAGACATATGTAAGAATCATTAGCAGGTTCATTATACACTTGTGGGTTTATCCCAAGTAATCTAACTTTCATTATACAAAATTCTTAAAATCTTGGACAAAATTGTTGGAACCTACATAACCTGCAAATTTCTTTGCATATTGAGTAGTTTCGTAATAGTTAGCAATCACAAGTGCGGCTCGTTCTTTATTAAATTCAGAATCAAGCATTTCCTTAGCCTTTTTAAGGGCTTCCTTATCGTTGTAATCATCATAGATGGAATATTCCAACTTATTATTTACATGTCCATTAGAACCAACGTAGTAACTTGAAAGAAGGTTACACAATTCGTAATACTCGTCTTTTACATCATATCCTGTCAAAGGAATTATCAGTTCAAGATTTCCTGACTCATTGGTTTTACAAAGTTGAATCTGATACTCTTGAAATCTCTCGTAAGGAAAGAGTCCTGAATTAAAAAGCAAGTTTTCAAGTTCAGGAAAAGAGTACATGTTTTCAATTAAAAACCCAAACAAAATCCCTTGAGATTGCTCCAAGGGATTAGTTGATAAATTAGACTGTTTTAGTAATCTCAGATATTCTTTATTAATCATATTTTGTTTCAATTTCTAGAGTTCCATTAAAAAGTTCAAATTTTCCAGATAATTGTATTTTTTTCCATTCTTTTTGTGTTATGTCGGTGCAATTTTCGACTATCACTGGATCAGTCCATAAATTTCCTGTAGCAAGTTCGATCAATCCTACAGTGATTTTGTCTGGCCAACTAGTAAATTTTGCTAACATATAAAAAGAATCCTCTTGGAAATAAATTTGACCTATTGAAACAACAGGTTTTTTTAAAAGAAACTGTTTCTCTGTTACTGTATTTTTAATGTTCATTTTCAATTAACCATTTAGTGAACTTTTGTTTATCGAGATTAAAAAAAGTAATTATATTTTCAAGTCTTATTATTCCTGCTGATGTAAGTCCATCATTACCCCAATAAGTATAATTATCGTGAAATAATTGACACCTATATAAAAATTCTTTTTCTAAATCTTTAAGTTTTTTAGGTAACATATCGAATATATTATCGTGTTCTACTGAACAGTTGTCCATACTATCTAAACGTAATTGTAAATCTTTATTGATTTTTCTACCTATTAAGCAACCTTCGGAGATTCCTTCTTTATTCGCATTAAAAGGTGAATATTGACAACTACCAAGAATATTTGCACATCTTCTTTGTGTATCTGTAGTATAGTATTCGAGAGCATCTATTAGAAACTCTTCTTGTTTTTGTTGAAGTGATTTTTTCATCGTATATGTTTAATGTAATTAGCAAAAAATATAGATGCCATTAAAACTATAAATGCCACCCACAAAGGAACATTAGTTTTAAGTTTTTTTAGTTTTTTAGGATCAGGGTCAATCCAGTAGTTGTTCATTTTCAAATATATTTCCGATTATCTGTACTGTATCTTTCCAGTGCTGAATATGAAATTCAGCACTATCTATAGATTTTCCTCCGTTTATCCATTTCATTTTAAATGACCAACCTTCGTTGATTATTTGATATACTGGATACCAATACTCTTTTTTAGTTAATGGACTTTCGTTAAGTATTTTAACTATGTCTCCTTCATAAATCTCTTTTCCTTCACAGTCATAAAGACCTGTAAATTGCATAAGAATACCATTTACAAATTCATTCCACACACCGTTTTCGTGTTCAGAAACATTTATTGTTCCTCCGTTATAGGCTTGTCCTAAAATAGGAACAGCATGTTTCCACATTTTTTTGTTATCCCAAGCACGAAATTTTATTTCTCTATTCATTACTCAGTATTTCTTTTTTGAATAATTCAAACAGTTCAGTTGTGTAATAAAACCTCTTCTCTACATCTATCCATGTATCTTCTCCTGGATTCCAAGGAGAGAAATAATGTAATAACCATCTTCCAAACAGTATACTAATATCATCTGAATTAGTAGGTATTTTAAATTCAAAATGTTCATCCACTGGAGTTCTATCCATTTTCTATTTTTGAAAGTAGTTCTTGTATTCTGTTTCTAAGATACATATGAGGTTCTTTAGACCTGTGCATATTTTTAATCATTATTTCTAATTCAATAGAAACCATGAGTTTAAATTCATATAACTCTTTGTTTTTAAGAAGAGCATCTTTTGCTTCTTCTAAAGAATATACTTTTAAAGGGTCTTGTGAATTATCCATTCTGTCTTAAATTGTTTGAGAAATTCATCAACATATTTTTGGTCTTGAGTATTAGGATAGTACATCACTATAATCTTAGGGGCTACACTTAAGTATGATCTGCCTGTTTTTTGAAGTTGAGATACTTGTGAACCTGAACTTTGAATAATAATTAAGTAATCTACTCTTTCAAAGTCAACTCCACGTTCAACCATACCTATACTGAAGATTTGGTTTATTTCACCAGAGTTAAATCTATCTACTAAAGACAAATCATTTTCGCTTTTAGAATGAACAGCAAATTCAGAATTAAGTAAATCTGCTTGTGCTATATCATTACAAAAAACAAGACATCTACTGTTTTTAGGTAGTTCAGAAAAAATTCTTTTAAACCATCTGTTCTTAATGTTGGCAAAAAACCTTTTTCTTTCTAATCCAACTCTCATTTTCTTATCTCTACAGATAGTCTGAGAGAATCCTTGTTTCATTAAAAACCTAATTGTATCAGACCTTTCTTCTACAGGAAGATTAAATTCTTCTTCGTAACCCTTCCATTTATTGAACTCGTAGCAAATAAGTTCGTAGTACTCTTGTTCAGTACACTGAATCAGAGTGTTGACTTTTTTGTTCTTGAGAGACTCCCATCTTTGAGGAAAAGTAACTACTTCGTTTTTTAATTTTTTGTTCTTACTGGAGTGATATATTAAACAGTATTTGTTCTCGTTGTCAAATCTAAGTTTACAAGCAAAGATTTTAGGTTTAGGTAAAATTCCCCACTCAACTCCTTGCTCTAAACTTATCTTAGCGTGAAAAAACTGATTTTTAGTAAGTTCTCTAAACTCTTGAATGTCTTCTCTGTCAAGAGTACCACTCATACCTACCCAATGTTCACATTCAAACTCAAGTATCTGTAAAAATCTTTTATCTGATCTACTAAGTTCAAATTCATCAAGACCTATAATACTATACTTAGTCTTGTCTATCTTATGTAGACTTTGATAACAAAATACATCTACTCTTTCAAGTAAATCAGGATTATATTTTTCAAGATTTTCTAACCATTGATTATTAGTAGATGTAGCAGCACTTAAAATTAAGATGTTACCTCTCCAACCTTTATTTTTTACTAAATCAGTGAATATCAATGATTTACCTGTACGAGGTGGGCAGTCCAAAAGAAAGTGAGGACTATCTTCATTAGAGATAGCCTCACTCAATTCTTGTCTTGTGACCTTGCTTTGTTTAAATATGTCGTTAAATTTCATTCTTCAATAATTTCAAACCATTCCGGAAGAGACTTTATTCTATCTAAAGAATAATAAATATAATCTTTTGTTTCTACAGAAAGAGGCTCTCGAACAAACTCGTCATCTAAAAAATGATAAACATCTGTTGAAAGAAAATCACCCATTTCGTCAAGAAAGTATTTTGTGCAAGCATTATACTTAAGTGTAGTAAATATAGCACCTGCTTTAAGGTCTGGTGTATCTTTTAAAAGTTTTACTCTCATTTTTATGCTGCTTCTAAATGGTGATTTTTTACTTTTTTACTAATCAGAAATTCTTGAATTTGTTCTTCAGTAATTTCTGAATTATCGAGATTTCTGAACCTAAACATTCCCCAATTAGGTTCTACCATAAACCCTGATTCTCCTTCTCCGATAGGAATTTTGGGATTTTTAAGTTCTTCTAAAAGAAGTCCTTTTCCCCACCGTGATATAACAACATCTCGAATAGTATAATACACACTTTCTCTTGGTGTTACTACACCATGTTTAGCATATACGTCTCGGGCTTCTGCTGTGAAAAGATCATTAATGCAAATTACGTCCATTTTTTAGTCTTTTTCAATGTCAATATGCCATCCTTTTACTCTGTAAGGTTTACCAGTATATCTTCCGGTTGCCTTATAAATAGTATTTTGATGAACTTTCAAATAAAATGCTGCGTCAGCAGTACTGTCAAATTGTTTGACGTGAACTTGTGAACTATTGTTCATTTGTTTGGCTATAATAACTGTCATAGAAATTCATTTTTTTCGTTAGTACGAATTGTTACTTTTTTATCCACGCGATACTTTCTAAACAAGAAAGTTTTATTAATGTAGGCATCTTCTAGTTTGTCTGCTGTGATTCCGTAATAACTGGCAAGAGCATTGGCGTCTGTATCTGAATCTACAGTTTCACCATTTCTATTTTTAAGATACCAAGTAGTCTTTACTTCATAAAAGTACTGTTCAGCAGGACTAATGTCATTTTCATTCCTATATATTCTAAACTGATAATTTTGATAAGGCTTACCAGTTTTTATAGCATTAACTATAGGATGAGAATCACATTCAAATACTGTGCATACATCTGCTAAGGAATCTAAAGTGAAAATATATTTACCTCCGAGAGTATAAATATTAATTTGCTTTTCTTTAGGTTTCATATTTTACCAGTTAAAATATTGCTCCAGTCTATTAAAACTACAGTTTATAACAGTAATACAAAAAACGACTGTGAACCAATAATTCATGAACTTTGTCTTTTTTGTTTCAAGCACATAACTTATTAAAACAAAAACATTTCCTAAAATAACAAAGCAAATAGAAGCAGGACTAAATCCCCAAAATAAATAAGGAACCCATGCAATAAGCAGACAAGAGCCTGTTATTAAAAATGCGTTACTGAAAAATTCTCTAATTTCTCTCATACTTAATTGTTAAAATACCAAAGTAAAAGTTGTTTGAAATTATCAAACCATTTCCAATCTGCAAATGTTGGAGAACTTCCAGAAATACCATAAGTCTCATCTCCTAAATATCCATCTACAGTTATGTCAAGACCATCTTTAGCAATAAACTTCTCGAATACACCTTTTTGAAACTCAAATTCATATTTTACAAATCCATTATCAAAAGTTCCAAAATCATAAAGAGGTAAGTAAAATTTTTGTTTGCTGTACCATTCTTCAAACTCTTTCCATTTAGGAGTTGTTTGTAGTTGTTGAATTAAGTTCATTTTCGTATTTTGTAATTGTTTGAAGCAATCCTTTTTTCCAGTTTACATCTGATTGGTTATGGATAAGCATTTTAAATAAAAGGAACATTGCTAATGCAGTTTGTTTTTTCTGTTCTTCAAGTAAGTCTTTTTCCAAACTCAAAAATGTTCCTTTACTATTTATTTGAATAGAATCAAGCCAATCATAAAATAATATTTCATCACTTACATCGTCATAATCTTCCCAATCTATTTCAAGTTTAAGAATTAAAGTTCTTTTCATATTTCAGTTTTTCGTATAAAATTTTAATTGCACCTAATGAATCTGCTTTAGATTGCGTTTCTTTAAATCTATCGTCCAATTGTTTTAATAGCCCTTTTCTATATTTAACACAAATGTCATGTGTTAAACCTAACTCTTCTTCTAAGAAGAATTTGACCAACATACCAACTGAAAATGCTGTACATGCAATATTCATTTCAATAATAGATTGATTTTGCTCAGGGGTAAGTTCTATTTGAACAAATTCTACTCCTAAATTTTGAAATTCTTTTAGTATCTGCTCAGGTGTTGCTGTATCATAATACTTTTCCATCTTTTCTTTTATTGCATCTACATTCATATTGAAGGTCTGTTTAAGATACTATCATCATCAAAAATTGAATCAGAATTACCAGTGTCGTTATCAATATCAATATCGGTATTGGTTTCTTCTAAATCTTCTTCCTCTTCTACTACGAGGTCTACTTCACAAGTGCATATTCCACCATTGATTCTTTTGGCAGAGCAGTCGCATTTAAGTAATGATCTTTTTTTAGTACTCATTGTTCAGATAATTTTTAAGGTAATTCAATATTAATGATTAATTGTTTATTCATCAGAATTTAGAATAAGTAAGTTTTGAAATTTAATTCTAATGTCATCCTGACCAATTTCAAATCCTCGTCTTTCAGCAAGTAAACATTGAAATTGAATCCATTTAGCAAGAAGTATTTTGTTTTCTTCTGATAAACGAAGTTTAGAAAACAAAATCCTGTCATTATGTATTTTTTTATCTTTTACTAATTCGTCTACTAAACTTACTATTTCTTTGCTTTTATACGTTGTCATACTAAACTTATTTATTAAACCACATTATATGTGTAGCGTCTTTAGGAATAAGTATTCTTTGTGATGGATAAATATTTAATTGGTCATTCATCAGATTATTTTTTACAGGATAACCATATCCATCACAATCCATGAGACCTCCCCATTCGCAATTTTCAATAAAGTCTTGAATTGTCATCAAGTCTCCATATTTAGGTATTTGTTCTGTATACATTAGAATAATTTTAGTTGATTCTTTCGTGTTTATATCTAAAGTAGAAAGATTTACTTTTCCAGAATAGGTGTTTACGGCACATTGTATTTATATTTGAACCTTTTGAATGTCCTAAGTATTTTGCTGCTGCTTCACATGAACTAAATTCTTTTAAAATTTCACTTGTTATTTTATCAATCATAACAATAGGTATAGTTGCAGTTCTTCTTTCTCTTTGTGAGATAATTTCACCTGTTTCAATGCTTCTATACCTCCAATAAAATCCTTTATATGAGGCTTTGTTTCCATTACATACTTGTAAAATTGCTGGAAGATATAATTCAGGATGATTATCTCTAATATCTTTTTGTGATTTAAATTCTTCTATAAATTCAAGATTACGCGTAAGTTTTACGATAGTAAATCTTTTGTTTGTTTCACTTACCTTCAAAGACATTTCTTTTTTAGCCTCGGTATTATTCTTCCAAAAGGCTATGGACTGTTCAGATGTTTTCTTTCGGGCTTCTGGATTATTTTCATACCTACGTTTACCACTTTCAGACATAAGTTTTCTTGTACTTTCATGAACAATCATGTTTGATGAAGAGTCTAACCTAAGATTGTATCCCTTTTCAGGATTTGTTGTATTGTATTGCTGTATCCAATATAATTCTCTATCACATAAAACTGCGTTATCAAAATCTAAGTATTCTAAAACAGTATATTTAAAATCATTTCTTCCATACTTATGCCAAGCATTTATTAAATACCTATTTTCATCCTTTGATTTTATATTTAATAAAGTTGTATGCGCTTTTATACGTTCATAAATGTTTTTGGATTTTCCAATATAGAGTTTTCCTGTAGTTAAATTACAGGTTGCATAAATTCCGCATTTCTTTCTGTCATTTTTGTCGTATTCCATTATATTTTGCTTTAGTTAAGAACTACCGCAAAGATATTATATTTGTTGGATACAACCTAATAGTTAAATGATTTATTTACTCCAGCAACCTGAAATCTTACAATCAACTTTCATTGGAATTGATTGAACTACTACTTTGCCGGATTCTTCCATAAGATTATTCATAGTAATTACCCATTGTTCTGCAAAATCTTCTCTTACTTCACATTGAATTTCATCGTGAACTGTATGTATTAATCTAACGGGTAGATTATTGTTATGAATTTCTCTATATAGTTGAATTAGGGCAAGTTTTGTTAAATCGGCGTTACAGGCTTGAATAGGCATATTCTTACCTCGTCTTTCAATAGAACCTAAAATCTTTTTGTCTTGTGATTTATAGTCATCAAACCATCTTATCCTTCTATAAGGTGGTGGAGATTTAATTCTGCCTTTCTGAACGGCAGTTCTTCCAAGCATATCTAAGAATTGTTTAACTTTAGGAACAGCCTTGAAAAACTTATCTATAATTTGTCCGGCTTGCTCTACTTCAATCTCAATAGTATCTGCAAGTTTAAATTTAGACATACCATAAGCAAGACCAAAGTTTATAGTCTTTTGGATATCCCTATATTTTAAATCTGGTTTAAAGTGTGAAGGTTTTTTAACATCTGCTATATCTATCCCAAAAGTCAGCGCACACAACTTACTATGTAAATCTTCATCATTCTTAAAGGCTTCTAACCAGATAGGGTCTTGAGAATACTCGGCTATAACTCTAAGTTCACACCCTGAAAAGTCTCCTCCTACCATTTTATTTCCTTCTTCAACTATGAAGCATTCTCTCATCTTGCCTCCTATTTCAGTCCTTGAAGGAATTTGTTGTAAATTAGGTTCTGAACAACTAACTCTGCCTGTGTCAAGAATTTGCCAAAAATTAGTATGGATTCTTTTAGTTACAGGATTTATATGTTTAGCGAGTTTATCCGCAAAAGCAGTAAGAAGTTTGTTCATCTTATTATACTTAATAAGTAAATCAACAATCTTATTATCTCTTTTATGTTTTTCGAGTTCTTGTTGTTTAGTTGACTCGAACTTTCCTATCTTATTAAGCAACTCTAATTTCTGTGCAGGAGAATTCCAATTTATATTTACTCTATTTTCGGCAGAAGTAAACAAATCCTGATATACAAACCAATACTGTTTAAGTTTAGGATTATTTATTACTTCTTCATTCAACTTAGTTAATATCTCTTCTCTTTCTTTTATTACTAAAAGTCTAACTTGTTCCCATTTCTTAGTATCGAGTCTCATTCCATTATACTCCATTTCAGCAAAGGCTAAAACAGCATTGTTTTCAAGACCTAAAATTGTATGTATATCTTGACAGTCTTTCTTGGCAAGTTCCAATTCTATTAATTTAGAATGTTGAACTTCTTTTATCTTGGATAGATATTTAACATCTTCTGCCGCATAAAATATTACTCTTGTGCTTAAACCTTCTCTATGGATAATTCCTCTTATTTCTTTGTCTAATTCATAATTACAGTATCTTAAACAGGTAGATTTAAGACCATAAAATCCATCCTCTGTTTCTTTACCCGCATTTAAGATACATTCTGCTAACATGGTATCATAAACATTACAAATGTTCATTCCATGAAACCATAGAAACTGAATATCAAACTTAGCATTATGAAATATCTTTACAATATTAGAATTAGCAAGAATTTTATCTGATATTATCGAAACTTCTAACTTAGACAAAGTGGGAAAGTCAATCACAAATTGATTCTCGAAATCACCTAACTGTAAACAAATTATCTTATTAGAGTGATTAAAGAATCCTTCAGTTTCGGTGTCTACTTGGACTTCTGTCTCGTCTTTAAAATAATCTAAAAGAAAATCTAAATTACATAGAGTAATATCTTCGTGAAGGTCTATTCTTGTTTGATTCGTGATAAAGTATGTCATCCTCTAAAATTATCTGCTATATACTGGATTTTCCCATATAAAGAATGACTTTTTAAAGAAGGTTTATAAAACTCTTCTTTAAACTTAAGAAAGAGCACTCCTGGATGGTCTGAATAAATAAAATTTCCACTCATGTCTGGCACAGGAATTCTGTATTTTCCATATCTTGATTCTTCTTCATCTTCTATATTTCGAGCATGTTCTATAAAGAATTTCCATGCTTCTGGATACTTTATCGCATTTGATTCTTTCATATTTCAACCCATTGTGTTATTTCAACTGTTTTAGTTTTCTTTTCTACAAATCTCCAATCAAGAATATCACAATAGTCTGAACCATATATAACTGTTTCAAGTACATATTTACCTTCTATTAAGTAAACACATTGAAAACTACAATCATCATTTTTTATAATTTCTTGTTCGTAGGGTTGTAGTATGTTCAAACAAGAACAAAACTCTCCTAAAAACCAAGCAAGCATATAATCATCTTGTAGTTTTTCAACGTTAAAGTCTCGATCTTGGTTTAATACTTTATAGTATAATTCATCTTCAGTTCTTACTGCTTCACTGAAGATTTTAATTGCAAACTCTCTTATGAAATTATTTGCTGTCATGTTGTTAAAATTTTTAGGTTTAATCTCTATCTCCCCAGTCAGGATTCAAATCTTCATAGGTAGGTTCGTAACACTTTTCTTCTGCATAAAACTCTTCAGCCTTATCTCTAAGGTAATCAGACAGTTCAAATCCTTCAACATTATTGTCTGCCCATAGCAAGTAAGAAGGGTCTTCAAACAATACTTCTTTGACTGTTTTTCCTTTGTGTTTACCAAAGGTCATTATTGTTTTATAGTTAATCATTAGATTAAGTTTTTTACAGTGTATTTTTTATCGTTTAAGTATTGTGACCACATCCTTTCCAAAACAAAAGTTGTCATTGAATAATAATCAAGCCCTGTATACTTCTTTAATTCTTCTTTAGAGAGACCCGCTTTATATCCAGAGTCTTTGTTGGCTAATTCCCAAAGTTCTCCCTCAAGTAATTCTAGTGCAGGCTTAATGATGTTATCTACATAATCTTTGTAGATGTGTTTTTTAGCCACTACAAAGTTTGAATAAATCACCTTTGGGTTGTCTTTGTACATCAATCCAAGCCTGTCACAAAGAGTCTTAACTAAGAATTTAAGACCTGGATGATGTGCTTCTGAGTAGTTCATATAAGAAGGATTGGGAAGAGGTCTACAAAATGTGTATATGTCTTTGTCTTTAACTAACCTTTCTAATTTTTTATCAAACATTCCTGTTTTCATAGGAAACTTCCAAGACAAAATCCCTACATATTCATCATCTGCTACGTTATGTAGCATGTTATCAAATATATCTAACATTGCATTATACTCAAACCTCCAACTTTTCTGTTCTATGCTATTCACCTTATTAAGATAAGGCCAAAAGAATGTAGGTTGTTCTTCTTTGTATTTAATTGAGAAGATATTATGCTTAGGATAATAAGAAGGTTCATCCTTAATCTTCATTACTATATCAACTCTTGGTTCAAGAGCATCTCTTACCCAATCTGTTTGACTAATTATCTCATAACTGGTCTGTTCTTTCAGGTTCCATAGTCTTTCCTTATCTTTAATCAGATCAATTACATGGTCATACCATTCTTTTTCTTTATTTACAAAAAGATGAGAAGAAGGCATCAGGTCACTTTTATCTTTGTAAAGGTGATCTAATACACATACTGTTTTAGAACAGGCTGATTCAAATAATTTTATAGAAGACTTTGACTTATTGAACTCGTCGTCTCTTAAAGGACATAGCATTATATCAAGTTCGTGGTAAACTTGCATATAATCAGTAACAGGTCTGTTTGGAATAAAAGTAGCAAAAGAATAATCTTTATAGATTCCTTTTGCGTTAGGATCAATACCACTTATGATAAGTTCACAAGTATCCTTAAATAAGGGGTTTGTAGTTAATTTGTGTAACCAAGGTCTAATATCTTTCCAGTCATAAATATGACTGATAGAACCACTTATACCTACTCTAATTTTTCGATTTAAAAAATCTTCTTTTTCTTCTTGTTTGAGAATAAATTGTCCTTCTCCATAAGGAATTCTGTTGGGTATTACAGTTACGTTTTCATTAAATTGGAATACTTCTTTTTTTAGTTCTTCCGTAGTTACAGTAACCCAATCTGCTAAAAGACAAAAGTCTTTACTGTAAGGCTCAATTTGTATTTGAGATGAATAAGAAGGATTGGTCTTAGGTATAACCCAACTATCATCCAGATCAAAAACTATTTTAAATCCGTATTTTTCTTTCCAAAGAGCAATTTGCCAAGGCCATACATTTATGTATCTGTTGATCCATATTATGTCATAACCTTGACAAAGTTGCTCTGTTAGTTGTGTTGAAAAATCAGCCTTCAAATAAGAAAGGGGATTTAAGATACGATGGTATTTAGAACCACTTAAAGGTTCGTTGAGAATTCCTAGTTGTTTTATCATTTGTGTATATATTTAAGAACACACAAAAGTAACAACTATTTTAATGAAGATATTCTTCATCTTCATCTTTTGTTATTCTTTCCAAATCGTATCTCCTGCTTTCTTCATTTTTATCTTCTTGGTCTTCTTGGTCTTCTTGATTTTCCTCTTCTATGATTTCTTCTTTTTCTTCGTCTTTTTCTAATGGATCTACCATATCGAAATCAATTTTACAATTAAAAATAACAAAACAAGCACAGCCAAGCCTAAAAGAAATGTAGCCTGCTTTTTTGTTTTTTCAGGATCATTTATTTTCATTTTTAATGACTTTAACTTCGTAAAAAGATACTTTAAACCCTAACCACAGAAAAAATCTTTTCCATAAACTCTGCTTATAGGCTTTAGTTACTTCTAATTGCAATGGAATTTCTAAAGGAGCCATTTGAGTTCCTCCTGTTCCAGGATATTCAAAATTAGGGTCTATACCAGCAAGGTATTCTACTTGGTTATTGTGTTCTGTTTTCATATTTCAACTTTTATCCACGAAGGATGATAGTAATTAGATGTATCACAATGCCCAAAGTTTCCTTTAGGATTGAATACTTTTCCACAATGAATCACTTTAGACCAAGGTTTATTATAAGTAGCAAGCCATGCTATCCACCAACTAAACGTAGAATTTCCTATAATCCAATCATCCATCAATGTTCCAAGTATAAATTGTTCTGCTGCTTTTTCTGAATGATAGTGTTTAAATCCTTCTGCGTGCGTATGAGTGTTGTTAGGTTCAGCATAGTAAAAAGGATAATCTTTGAATATCTTTTTAGCCTGTTCAATATCATCACTAAACACTACTACTTTTCTTTCTTCACGCCAGAAAGGAAATTCCTTAAGGGCTTTAATATACCATTCGTGAGGTATTTGGTGGAAAGTTTGATTATTAACAAAATCTCCAAGTCTTATACTAATTCCAATATTAGGACAGTATTCAGAAGAATCAAATAGGTAAGAATACTTTTCTTTTACTTTTTCAATTTCTTCTTCTTTAATCTTAAGGCTACTATAAACTTCTTTATCATAACCTTCAAACCATTTAGCAGACTGAAAGAAAAAATCCAATGAAAATTGCATATTTCTTTCTTTAAAATCTTGGCTAAATAAATCTACCCAATCTTGCTCTTCTTGTGTCCATTCCCATTTACGAGGTCTAATCATTTCATCTATATAGACTTCTGGACTGTCATAAATTTGAGGAGGAGTTGCTAAGTATTTCCATAAATAATAATCAGGATAAATTACTTTACAATTATGTTTTTTACAAAGTGCTTCAGAAGCAGCATACTTGAAAAGAAAATTCCCAAGCCTAAGATGTTGACCAAATAGTTCGTGATGTATCATAATATACCATTTGAAATTAAATACTGTTCTACTTTTTCCCAATCTACATAAGGTCTATCGCCATTTTCAGGATAAATTAAAGGACAACCAAGTGCTCTATCATCTATATATAAATGAGCATAGCATTTTGGAGATTGTGTCCATTCTTTTTGTGTGGGATCACATTGTATTCCATAAAGAGGAATATTGTTATTTTCAAACCACTTGACTGCATCTGTTAATCCAGATATAAATTTACCTGATTCAACTCCACTCTCACATCGCATTGTCCAAAGAATAAGTTGATGTCCTTTTTCTACTAACTTTCTAAGAACAAGAGCAGCACCTATTTCTTTACCTGCTTTAGACATATCATGTGTCACACAAGTCCCGTCAAAGTCTATTGCTATTATCATTTTGATGTATTTTATAAAGTTCTAAAACTTCTTTAGTTGTATAAAATTTAGGAGCAGACCTTGAAAATTTATGAGTTTCAATCCATTCTTGTTTTTCTCCATACATAGATATTTGAGGTGTAAATCTTTGCCTTGCATCCATATCGTATTCTGGTGACATTATTTCTATCACCCAATCTAAAAAGTTAATTACTTCTTCTTCTGTCATGTTTCAAGATCAAGTGTTGGATTACTAAGATCAATTCCTAATATTCCTAGTGAACCAAATGAATTTTTATTTGGTGTATCAGAGTCATTATCTTCAGAATCACCAGAATCTTCTACACACCTGGTTTCAAACTCATCTAGATGCCCTATTTTTAAACATTTAATACACTGATAAATGTTTTTTTCCGGATCAATACTGATGAGAGAATGACTCATACCCAAATGAATTTACAAAACCAATATACAATGGCTCCAAATATAACTGCTCCTATAATTGTGAATATTAAATCAAAATCAAATGTTTTAGGTTGATCTTCAGAATCTTCTAAAAAATAACCTTCTGGCATTTTTCCTGTTCCACCACAATTATAACAGGTCATTTTTACATTTTCTCCAGTTTGAAAATTGTAATGTTTTATTTCTCCGGTCCCTTTACATTCAGGACATTTAGGTTTGCTCATTTCTTTTTAATAATTATTTGAGAGTGATGAAAATGAATTGAATCTATTTCTTTGATCCAATCCGGAATATTAATTGATTGAGGGGGATTGAATGTTTCCTGTCTTTTAAGATTTACATAATATACCAGTTGAAACATATAAGTAAATATAGTTTCGTATGCCATATTGATAAAAATTGATTCGTTATCATAAGATATAACATCGTTACCTTCCCAAGAAGGCCAAAATGCTGTAACACAGTCTTCTATGCAATATAATCCTCCTTTACTAAGATACGGAAATAAAATTTCAAATGATTTAATAGTATTAGATTGAATGTGACTTGCATCATCAATGATAATGTCAGGATTACCTATAATTTTAACTATTGACTTTAATTTTACTTCATTAGTCTGGTCACACAAAAAAGTATTATCACTTGTTATCTTGTGAATATCATTGTCTATTGCACAACAAGTTCCATTATAAAAGTATTCTCTCCACCCAAGTATAGATTCTCCTTCTCTATTATCAGAATGAATATCTCCTATCCCAAGTTCAAGCAAGACTATCTTCTTGTCTCTTAAAGGCTCAAAATAAGACTCATAAACAGGAGTATAGTTGTGATATAAACTTGCTTTATCCGTCCTATAAGACAGCATTATTTCATCTAATGATTTCATTTTTTAAAATTAAAAGACCATTATTTAATGGAGAATAATAATCTACTTTCCATTGAGGATTATCTTGTAGAAACTCAAATATAGCAGGGACAATCCCTTCTATAAATCGAGAACCTGTTTCATAAGGAGATTCATTACGATTAGCATAACTAACTACATCATGAAATCCAATAAACTTTCTTACGTTAGGAGAATGTATTTTAAGTTCTTTACTAACAGCATAGTAAGAATGCTCACCATCAATAAATAAAAAGTCACATTCGGGTATGGGTTTAGTTGTAGAATCTTGAAGTCTGAATTGCCAATAACATCCTATATGATTAGCATACTGCCGAACATCTTCAACTACTTCAGGCATAGGATCAATGTCATAAGATATTACATTAAGGCAACCTTTAATGAAGGCTCTTACTGCATTACTGGTTCTACCTAAACCTATCTCTACAACGCTATCACTTTGTAAAGAGTATTTAAGAAGTACGGTTAAATGTTGGTTAATATCACTTTCTGTTATTACTGCTTGTTCAAATGTTTTCATCAATATCCTAGTTTAATAAATTGTATATTAGTTACTATTGAATTTCCTTTACTAGAAAATTCAATTTTTTCTCTCATCTCTTCTATCCAGTTATGAAAATCTTTTAATGATTTTTCAGAAGAAAATGTTTCTCTTCTATCTTGCTCTGAAAGATGCCCTCCAGATATAGTTTTAAATGTTGCAAAAAATATTGTCTCTTTCATTTTTCAGTTTCCAATAAATATAATGCGTTATATGTTGATGAATTAATATTAAATCCAAGTTTATTAAAAAAGAAATCAACTATTTCTTTAAATGTAGGTAAATCCTTAGCCTGTGTAATATCAGTAGTCCATTTAACATTTAATTCATTTGTTGTATCTTTGTGAATGTAGTGAGGTTCATCATGCCATATCTTGTATGCTTTCATTTTTCAACTTCTATTGATTGTGAAGTCATTTCTTTATGAAAAGTAAAGAAATCTCTTGGTTTATCTTCAAGTTTTTCAAGTTCCCATGCCTCATTAGGACTTAACCCTGCTATTGGCTGAATTTTAGTTGCTTCTTCTTCTAAGTCAGAAGCGTTGTAGTTTTTCAGTATATTAATTAACCTGGAAAGACTCATTTTAATTTTTAGAAGTTTGTTTCATAATATTGTTTTGCTTTTTGTTCACTATCTATGTAAACTTGTTCTTTTTGCTGAACTTGAAAGCCACCCATATTAGCCCAATAAGCATGATGAAAATCTTTTCTGTAATCTTTGAATTTATAACCTTTAAGGTGCATTGCTCTAAACCAATTAACACCAGAATCTTCTGAGAACTGTCCAAACAAATCTTCCTTCTTATCTACTTTTATTTCACGGTTAATAATACATGCAAACTCATTAAGCCTACACTCAGGAACAAGTTTCGGTACTGTAGGATGAAGATTATCTTTTCTTGTTCTAATATGTGGTAATTTTAAATTGTGGATATCCTTCCAAGAAGGATTCCAATCATTCCAATGCTGACCTCCACCACATATATTAAATGCCGGGCAGTTATGGCACTGGCCCACTTCGCCAATACCAGCCAAAATACTATTAGGATTGTTTAATTCATAATTATCTATTTCACATAACATATTACCAATAATATCTCCAGTAAAAAGAACATCATTATGACAAATAAAAATATATTTGTTAGTATCTTTATCAATTGCATACTGATAACGAATCAGTTCATAAGGAACATGAGAACAATGAACAGTATAAGGGTTTATATAATATTTTTGTTTGTGATATTCTATCTCTATATCATTAAAATAATCTAACACCCACTTACAATCTTTATCATTAAATGGCGTTACAGATTCTTCTATTATATAGATTTTGCCAATATGTTGTTTACTGTATTTAAGTAAACTTGCTATTGTACAGCGTAATTGTTCTGACTTTCCAAAAGATTGGATTACACAGTTAATTCTTTTACCCATAAGTTTGCGTCTTTATTAAATTTTTCGTATTTTCTTGTTAAATAAATAGTAGCATCATTGTACAAATATTCAAAGATTTTCCTAACTTGGTTATTTCCTACATAATGAAGAACTGTTGTAGGCTGTTCTCTCTTTTTTATTGTTTCAAGTGTCGTTTTATTTAGTTGGCACTTGTTAATTAAAATTTCCTGAATCCTTTCTATTAGTAAAGAATGTCCTGCTATTCTAAATCTTTTTTGTTTAGAACGTTTATCTATACTTATACTACCATCTCCATCGAAAAGACCTCTTATAAAATGAGAATAAAATTCTTCTGATATAGGTGGGAAATATGTTTTGTGTGCTTTTCTTGGAACTATTCCCCATTTACATAAAACTTCACTTATTATTTTGCTTTGTAATTTTATTCTGGATGTGTCTTTATTTCCATTCTGTCCTCGATTCCTTTGCAGTTTAATAGTAGATGACATATCTTTTAATAATTCTTGCAGAATGTATTCATCTTGCCGTTCAACTAAAAGAGAAAGACCTCTATGATTACAACCATCTGCAACAATAAAACCAAGAAAATATGCTTTTTTCTCAGTATCTATTTCATTAAAATACGAAACATCGTATTTGTGTAAAAGTTTGTTTTCTCTTGTTCTGACTGTTACACCACATCTTTTCAACCAAGTAGATATTATATCTACTTTAATTCCATGTTTTTTACTTAAGGATGTCATTGACACACCCTTGCTGTATTCTGTAATTATATCAATAAGTTTATTTTCGTCTGCTAATAAAGGTTTTTTATTTGAATATTTACTTACACTATTAATAGCATCTCTAATTTTTTCTAAATCTATTTTTTGCATAAAATCTGTTTATGATTTGGTTTCATTTTCTAACTCTTTTATTTCTTTTTGTAGTTGTTGTATTTCCGCAAGTGCGAGTTTTAACTTTTCTATATCGGGTAAGAGTTTTAATTTCTCTTCAACTCTCTTAGCAAGTTCATAAGTAGTCCAATCTTTACCTCTTAGTTTACGATCAGGTATAGAATTAAGAACTAAAAGCACATCTTCGAGTAGTTCTTTCATTTTAACTTGTCTTTAATTAAAGCGTAAATTTGATTTGCTGCATATTCAGGAGCATACCTTTTAAATACATTTCCTCTATCTGGAACTATTTGCTCATTAATAATTTTCAGAATTTTTTCTTCTAATTCATCAACTGGTTCCCAAAATTCTGGAAAATTTTTTATTGTATTGATATCACATTTTGTAAATTGTTCACATGTTCCTAAAATCCACAAATCTTTTTCTTGTTCATAAACTACAAATCCTAAATTAGGACTTCCGGGATATTTTTTAATCAGTCTATATTTCATAGGTTAACTTTAAATTCTTTTTGTAAACCAAATCTTTGAATCACCGTACCTAAAACTATTTTAAAGTTATATTCTGCTTCGTAATCTTTGAACTCCTCTCGATTACTTTCATAAAGTAACGCCGAGAAATAATGTTTTATTGCACTTTCAAAAGCATCAGGGTTTTCCAGAAATATGCTTATAACTGTTTTCCTAATATGAAATTCAATTAGATTTTGAATATTCAAATCTAAATTTGTTAAATCATCTAATGATGAACATGTGAATTGAGAAGGAATGTGTTTATTCACCCACTCAAGAATTATTTCTTTCATTTAATCTTTGTTTATGTAGCATCTTCCAACTGCTACTACTATAAATAATATCATTAATGCAAGTTCCATAAAAGATGTTTTTTGGGGATTTAATTATTTTTCAAATTTTACAACCAGAGGTATTTCATCATAAATTGACCAAACCATATAGGAGTTTTTAATAGACAATTTATTTGATATTGTATCAAAACTTACTGTACTTCCATTTTCGTCTGTGCAGTAATACATTGTACCTTGTTTAATCATACTTACTGGAAAATTAAATGCCAGCAATTTAGAATTTTCATGTACCGAGTAAATCTCAATTACATCGTGTCTAACTTTAATTTCCAATTTAGCATGATAAATCTCTACAGTATCAACTCTGTCTACTGTTTGAAATACAGATTCAAATGTAACATTTTGACCTGATAGAAAAAAAGGAAACAAAAGGGTAAAGATAATCAGTTTTAATTTCATTTTAATTGTATGTTGTTCCTCAATAAAAGGGATTGAAAATAGTTATTCTTTTTGTCATCAGGGCAAGATTTGTATAGGTCACAAATGTAATCACTCATATCAAATCCACAAATAGGATTTAATAAAAAGATTTGTTTCACTTGGTCTATAGTTGGAAATTTAAGGTTTTTGTTCTTGTGTTTTTATTCTTTCTTGTCTTTCTCCTCTAACTGATGGACAACTTCTTTCCAAAATCCTCCTTTAAAATTCTCAGCCATCCAGTATAAATAATCTGGATTCTGATTCCAGACCTCTAAGTAAGTTTTGTTTTGATATTTTCCACTTTTAAATCTATGATGATATAAAGGTCTCATAACAATATTGCTAAAAAAAAGTAAGGGCGGGAAAATTACTTCTCCCTACCCTTATTAAAAGACAGCATTCATTCATCGTTTTGCAAAACTTTCATTTTATTATGCTGATTTTTTACGACTTTTTTTAACAGAAACTTTTTCCACAACTTCTTGAGCCTCATATTCTTGTTCTGTCATTACTTCATTGTTGGCTACAACTTCTACAGGTGCTTGAACCATAAGAATGTGATCTTCAACTGCACTCTGATCTTCAAGAACAGTTACAAGTTCAGTAAAAGATTCCACATTTTTGAATTCAGCAATCTGTTTTGGGTAACGTGCTTCCATCTCGTTATTAACAAGAGTAGCCACTTCAAGAAAAGTATCTTCTGTCATGTGCTCAAAACACGAGGCAAGAGTATTGCGTTTCAATCCTTCAAAAAGAAACTGATTTGTGCGAATTGACAACTCTCTGCCAGAAAGATGCGCAGGATTTACAGCACAAAAAATACGACCCTTTTGGGTAATCGTACCTTTGTCAGAAATCAAACCGTTGTCTACAAGCCATTTGACTTGATTATCAAATGCTCGGTTTTTAAAAATTGATTCTGCAAAATCATCAAAAGGTTTTGCAAGTTCTTCCTTTTGGTTACAAAAATAATCAGCACTAATAAGTGCTTGCAGTAATGAAAATTGCGATGGATACAAAATCATGCGTTTTAAATTAAAATTTTAAAATGTTTCTTCAGTTACTACTTTAGGAATACATTGACTTAACATATCAACAGCAAAGTCAACGTGCTTACTTGTAAAGTCAGGATTTTCTTCAAGTTTTGCTTTTGCTATAGCAATGTCAAGAATATTTTTAAGTTTATCGGGGTTTACTCCTTCTAAACTTTTGGAAAGAGAAATTACTTCTTTCCAATTTACTTTATTCTCAAGAATACCTCTTGAATATTTATCAAAAATATTTTCACAGATACTCAAAAGGGCCACATCAGTAGGTTCTCCAATGGAAATTTTAGTAAATCTTCTTAAAAGAGCCTTATCATCTACTTTTTTTAATTCTTCTGTAGTTGTGGCACCTATCACTTTAAAGTCATTCTTAGTTAAGTATGTTTTTAAAGTGTTTCCTAATCCTGGAGTTTGACCATTTGCCATTTCTCCCAAATGAGTTACTGTGTGAAATTCGTCAAAAAATAAAATAACTTTCTTGCCTACACAAGAATCAATTAATTGTTGAAACTTTTCTTCAGTTACACCTCTATAACCTGGCCCTGCAAGTAAAGCATTTGTTTGGACTTCAATTACTGAATATCCTTTCAGCCATTTAGGACAAAGTTCTTTAGCAATCAATTCTGCTAAAAGATATACAATACTGCTTTTACCTACTCCAGGGTCTCCTAAAAGTAAAACGTTAGGTTTTTCATGTCTAAGTAGAGTAAGAAATACTTGTTGCATTTCAGAATCCCTACCAATAATCCCGGACTTTTCAGTTAAGTAAAACTGTGTTAAGTTTTTTGTAAATGACATAATTCTTTTTTTTTAATAAAAAAAAATAGCAGGATACTTATTACAGTATCCTGCTTAAGTAAATCGGTATGGGATTAATTAGGTATTAGGGACCAACTTTCTCAAAAGAATTTACTTTTGGCTCTGCATTTGCTGCCATTTCATTTTGAACAACACCAATGCCGAAGTCTTTGAGTTTTGTTACAACATCAATGGTTGAAACTTCACCAGCAACTTCATAACGATACTGCTCGCCATAGATAGGGTCAACACCAGTAAGAACAACTTTCACAGCATAATTCTTACCAATCTCCAAACCTGCACGGTCTGCTACTGTACCAGAAATAACTCTGGCATTAGAAGGAAGCGTGCCATTGTGAGCACTGAGAATTACGGGAAACTGTCCATTTTTGTCACAAGTTGCTGGACGTTCTGCACTACCTTTGAACTCGTTTACTTTTACTACGAAAAACATGTTACTTAAATTAAAATTTGAAAAGAAAGTATAATAAAACTCAACTCACAGGTTGAGTAAAATGTTGTTATTGTTTTACTTTTTGAATATTCTGCTCTAAAATAGTTTGAGCAGAGTCAATTTGAAGTATTCTTTCAATATTCGAGAGACTAATATTCACATATCCATTTGCTCTCCATTTAGGTTTTCCATTACTAACTTGGAAGGAACCTTTAGAACACTTATAAGATGTTCCTCCAATTTCTTCTACTCTTAGCATTAGTCCACCTTTATCTTTTCCTCTAACTTTATACTTTTTAGTAAGTATAAAGTCTCCTACATTTGGTTTAGGGGTAAACCAACTCTTGAACCAACTTAGCATATTATTAAATTAAAGGTGGTTTTTTGGGGCATTTTAATTAAGCCTCCAAAGCAGCAATACGAGCCTCAATTTCTTCTACAGAGAGAGATTGAAGTGCTTGCATTTGTTTATTTTCTCTCAAATCTTTCAAAAGAGAAAGTTGAGCAGTTTTTGCTGCTTTGTTCTTTTTCTCTTCTGCTTCTTGAAGTTTAACTTCAATTACATGTTTGAGAATGTCCAACCGAAGTGTATCTTCTGTATTGGCCTTAGTACGGGTTTTTACAAAAGATTCTTCTTCGCTGGCTTTCAGTTGCTTGTTAACTCCTTTGGCAATAGTATCCAAAGAATCAAGAGAAAGTTTCCAAAGGTCTTCAACAGAAAGTAAACCTTTAGTTGTTGCAAAACGTAGTTCTACACGGCTTGCTTGTTCAAAAATGCTCATTAGAAATTGATTTTTAATACTCGTTTAAAATTACCCTCTACTCTCACATAGAGGTGATTAGGTTGCGTTTCACTGAAACCAATACCAGAGAGTTGAGGTAAAGCATGTTCAACCTTAAGTTTACCAGCCATAGTCTCAAATACTCGTTTTTCTTTCATGAGTTCTTCAGTAAGAAACTCATTGAAAAAAGGTCTTGGAGATTCATCTGAAACACAGTTTTCTAAAAAGAAAAGATAATGTTTGTTACCAGTTTGATTTCCCCAATGATTAGGAGACAACATAAAGGATTTAACCTTTATAAACTGGTTAGTCTTGAGGCCCCATTTATCTTTAGAAAGAACTTTGGATTCAGAGTTTCCTTGAGTTCCTTGAATTGTAATACCTTTTGTTTTAGAGTAGTTAAACTTTACAACATTAGTATTAGAACCATCAGCAGGATTTTTATCAAATTCAAAATTAAACACTTCTCCTGCACATTCAATTTCTACTGTAAATCCTGTGTCAGAGTTTTCTCTTTTAACATAATTATTCACATAAACTGTATATTCTCCGTCCATCATCTTATTCTTATCAGTCCAGATAATATTTTCTACAGGAGTACGTGTAGAAGCAACTCCTCCATTAGCATCAACGTCAAGCATAGCACTTGACGAATGTTTTATGCCTCTGTTTCTAAAATAAATATGATTCTTGTCAGGTTCAATTACATGGATATCCAAGTCATCATAATTACTCCAACTTAGAGATACTCTCAGTTCTCCATCTACTCTACCACCTGCGGCCTTTACTTTTTCTTTAATAGAGTCTGTGATTCCACCAGTATAAGACCAACTGAAAGTGTTGTCCCATTTAAACATACTTTTGGAATCTTTATTTACAGCAGTAAGCAAAGACACAAAGTTATTCAAATGAGAGTTTTCAACCAGTACTTCAAGACTTTTAGCAGAAGGAAGAACCTTTTCTATAAAGTCTTTAATGCCAATTTCTTCAGTCTTACTAAGAGTTTTAGGATTCACTATAACATCTTTGGACATGTCTTTAAAGATGTCAGACATTGTACTTGCTTTATCAGTATAAAGAACATCATTAACTGATACATCTCCTTGATTAGCAAATCTACGTTCAAGTGAATCCATGAAACCCATTTCTTCAAGTTTCTTTCTGGCCTCTTCCACCATCTTTGGTGTAACCAGTGCTGTAGGTCTTTTATAGTTTGTAGGAGCCACTACTCTTTCAAAGGCTGATACTGCTACATCCAATTCTTTACCTTCACTCAAATCAATTAAAAGGGTTCCTATAGAGGTATTACGAATTCTACAAAGTGCTTGAGAAGTTTTTACAGACTTAGCCCAACAGTAGTTATCTCTTTCTTTAACAGGAACACTCTTGTATTCTTTTTGAATTTTGAGAAACTCCTCCAACATCCCTTTGAATTCTGCACCACGATACAAACTGTTTTGAGCAATCAACTCAAGTACAGTTTCGGTAGTATCAATAGAAATCTCATCTAAACTACGCTTCAATACCGTTTTGTTGTCACGAAATTCTCCTTGTTTAGAAGGAATATAATCCTTCCCTAAAACAAACTTACGATTAAGTTCTACATAAAAGTGAGTCCATACAACAGGTCCAGTTGCAGTTTGTGCTGTATTTTTATCTGTTCCTAATTTCTGAAAGTCATTAAAAAACACATCAGCAATAGGAAGACTCTTAATATAGTCTCTTACATTTTTAATTGACTGTTCGTATTCTCCATCTACTTCAATGTCCCAAATAGTTTGAACATTGTTTCCATTGAGGCTAACAATTCCTCCCCACTGACGAAGAAAAGATTTGCAACAGTTGCAATTATGACTTTGTTTTACATCTTCAGTAAATCCGTTAAGATACAGTTCCCATATCTTTTCACGATCAGGATTTACTGTAAACAAATGAGTTTGGTTTTGACACATTTCATCAAACCTGTCTCTGGTTTTTCTTTTAATCTCCTCAAACATAAATTTAAATTTTAGATAAAATAGTTTTTTGGGGCTATTATTTAAAATTTTAAACTGTATTTTTATTCAGGTGAGATAACCCAAGTATCATAACCGTCATCTTTTGTACCTGACCATTTAGTTGTTAATTTCCATCCAGACTCTTTAATAGTTTCGTGTACTTTTTTTTTCAAACTTATACCAATTATAATCAGGTTTAATTACAAAAATATGATTTGATATGCTAGTTGATACTTTTTTCATTATAGTGTCAAATAACCGATCATCATAATAGTCTACTTGTTCAGGTGTTGGAATTTTATACATTTTTTAATGAGTTATTTTAATAACAGTTTAATGATAAGACTTATGAAAAACATCCCAAGCCCAATTGCTAATCTAAAACTAGCATTTGTCTTTCTTTCATTTTCATGCTCGTAGGATGTAATCAACGTAAGAAGATTTAATATTGAAAATCCCGCAGATACAACCACAATTATAATTAGTATGAGTTTCATTCATTTTTGTTTATGGATAAACTTTTTTATACCAATACATACATCTGTCATCCCATTCTTTTCCATCAGGGGCATAAATGGGCTGCATTCTTTCAAAAGTTTGCCTAGGAGTTAAGGTAAAATGCGTTTTGTATTTACTTCTTATCAATTTTTTGAAAGCATTTAGTCCTTCCTCTTTTGTTTTATAGACTCTGTATGTTAGGTCTTTGTTTCTTAAATTACCAAAATTAAATCCTTCTGGTATTACTCCTCCTGTTTCTGTCAGAACGATACAAATCTCGTAAGGATGTAAATTCTCTTTTTCAAGGAACTTTACCATTTTACTACCATAGCCTTTATACGAAGAAACCCTATGAGCAATGATCTCTGGTGTTACATCAGAAATATACTCATAGGGCTTTTGTATAAGGGGAACTCCTGTATTGAAAATGAGGGACAGGAGTATTAATTTGATTAGTTTCAAAATGTATCATTTAGTGAACAAATAACTTAAAGAAATTCTTCAAGTTTGAGTGTCAATTCTTCAATTTTTACTAAATCTTTTTCAGTTTGCATTTTCTTGCGTTTAAGTTCTTGAAGTTGCAATCTGATTTTTGAAGCGTAAATAATTTTTTTGCTTGTGACATAATAATTTATTGTTGAAGCAATACATATTTACCACTTTCAGTAGTA
>ERZ869921.376-NODE-376-length-29762-cov-4.847511_pt1 | contig 29762 bp, 43 predicted proteins | sample MGYA00579310_ERZ869921 | MGnify/ENA primary metagenome ERZ869921 (study PRJEB32216, sample SAMN09231816) | wastewater metagenome | place: USA: Maryland | collected 2016-06-21 | study: EMG produced TPA metagenomics assembly of the PRJNA472060 data set (Reclaimed... | reverse complement strand
CGGCCACAAAGTTCTCAAACGAGATTTGACCGGAATTGCCAGCCGGGACCGTGACAGTGACGCTCGCGCTATTCGCCGTTCCCGCAACGGCAGTCGCGTCAAGCGAACCGCTGAGCGTTATCGACATAGCAGGTGGCGAACCAACACGCATCGCCGCCGCCACTAAGTGCAGCAGCATTAGACGACGTTCCCGCTAAGCGTCCACTTGGACGAGCCTTCGTAAGTCGCCACTACGTCATTGTGCGCCCCGCTCGTTCCGGTCGCGGCGTCTGTGTTGGAGATGTACATAGTATGTGCGCCGGGTCGTGTTATCGTGCGCGCTGTGCCGCGAGGTTGGATCAGGATAATGTCGCCGTCTGTCATGCCGCTCGCTGGAAGCGTGATGTTTCCAGAGCAGCGAACGATGCAGTTTGCGGACGCAGACGTGAGCGCCCCGCTGGTTTCGGCTGATATCGCTGCGCGCAGTTGGGCGGCGTTGTTTTGCAGGACGCCCGCAGCCGTGACAGTCAGCTGCGTTGTGAAGCTCGAACTGTTACGAAGATAAAAGTTTCCGGCCGAGCCGCCAGACGACACGTCAACGTAAAAATCCCCGGTATTGGTGTGCCGAATATTCGCGTTCGACCCGCCCATATTAATGTTCTGAGCGAACGAATTAACTTGCGTCCAAGCGTTCCCCGCGCCGAGCTGGCCATAGCGCGCATCGCCGCTGGTCGTATTCAGCGCCCCGATATTGCTCAGCACCGTAGCATACGTGACGACCGCAACTGTGTCCGAGCCAGTAAAATCCAGCATGCGATTTGCGACAGTAGTCAGTCCGGCAATGGCCGAGAGAAGCGCGTCAAGCGGTTGGTACGCCCCCGCCATCACACCAACGACACGGAAGCGCGGCCCCGCGCTATCGTACACGACGACACCGTAGTCGCCCGACACCAAGTCGCCCGAAGCAATCGCGGTCGTGCCGTTCTTGGTGATGGCGATTGCGCCGATCGTATCGACATTGAGTGTAGAGGCGCCGCTGCTCGTGTGGTTCCACTTGACGCAAAACCGTTGTCCATCAGCGTAGGCGCTGATGGTGCTGCCGGTGGAAATTGCATACGCGTTACTTGACCCAGTGGCCGTTATGGCGCCAAGTAACTTGTCTACTAAATCATTGTTTCCATTGAGTTTTCCGCCCCAAGTGTCCGCGCTCGCGCCGACCTCGGGGTTGACCAATTGGTAAAGTGCGGTTGCCGCATCAGACATTGTTATTCAGCCCAAAGAAAAGGCCCCTTTCGGGGCCAGAGGTCTCACGCAACATGCTTCCAACTCTTTCCTTGTCGGATCCGATCAATAATCGCCGCGTCAACGTTGAACTGCTTAGCGAGCGCTAGTCGCGCGTCAGTCGACTCTCGGATAAAAGCCGCTTCACTCTCGGTAAGTTTCGCCAAAGGATGCTTAGAGCCTCTCACGCCGCGCCCCTTCGCAACCATGTCGGCCACGTTGTCACTGGCGGTGCCAAGAAAAAGATGCGCAGGATTGACGCAGCTTCTGTTGTCGCAGGTATGACAGGCCATCTGGCCCTTCTCTAGCGGCCCATGGAACGCTTCATACGAGACGCGGTGCGCATAGATGCAGCTCTTGGCCTTTCCGTCACTCGTGCGGCCGTAGCCGCCTGCGCCGATAGACCCCTGCCACTCCCAGCAGCCGTTCGGCATCTCCTCCGTCAGGCTGTGCGCCGCTTGGAAAATCTTCGAGTTCTGCAAGCAAGGCACGATCGGCGTCGTTCAGCCTGACCCGCTCCGCCGATGCCGCCGCGCTCGGTTGCGAAGGCACGTTATCCAGCGGCGAGATGTTGCGCGTATCAAACACGAAATCGATCGTTCGCGTCTCGGCGCCGCGCGCTGGACGCTCACCCCAACGATTGTCGTGGACATTGCGCACTGTCACAGAGTCATAGCCCGCCTCGCGTGCAGCGTGAGCAATCTGATCTGTAGTCGCTGACGCTCCCACGCTTGGGTGTAGGCGCGCGCGCACATCAGCGGGCAATTGCTCCACTGACAGCGCGTTGAAGTTATTGCCGCCGCCATCGATCGCAAGATTGCGACCGGGGCGAATGTGAGCCGCGATGACGTTCGGCCCGTACTCGCGAGCGTCATCTAAAGAGCTAGTGAACGATTGATAATAGCCGCCGTTCGCCGGATCGTACTGGCGCCCAAGGCCACGATAAACAACGCGGCCTGTGTCGAACCCTTCCCGAGCACCGCCCGCGTCGGGCCGCATCCTCGCCGCTTCTGCGAGATCGTCGCTACCGCCGACTAAGCTCTGACGGATTGGCTCTGGATTGCGTACTGGGAGTATTGATCCGTCTGTTGCGCGGCCTGGAAGGCGTGGCGGGGCGTTGGGGAGGCTTGAGGTCGGTTCAGTTTGCGGCGCATCAAAGCGCGAACGCACGTTAGAAAAGCCACCGTTCTCGTCGCGGAATAGAGCAATCTCATTGTCGATGTCAGTTTCGACCCCGGCGTAACCACGGCTTCTAAGTTCATTATTCACGCGCTCGTAAATGGGCCGCGTGTGCTGCTCAAGCCAAGTACGGCGCCCCGGGTTGATGTGCTGCATTTGCCGCCGCACAATCTCTTCCTGCGTGCTCTGAGGCACGAACGGGCCCCGCACCTCCAGTGGCATCACGTTTGCGCCTTCTCCAAAGGTTGAGCCCGTGTCACGGCGTGCGTAAAAGCTTGCGTCTTCTGGTGATCGCGACACGGAAAGCGTGTCGCCGTACCAGCCCTCTGGGTTTGTCCTGAATTCGCCGTCGAACGGCTGCATCATGCCGCGATACGCAGGCTGCCATTCTCCCGGCTGCACCCTCGGCACACGCTGCGGCGCTCTCCCACCACCAAACGGAAGCGTCGCCATGCCGAGTGCATTGAAACCGCCTGCGAGGAATTCTGGGATCGCCTCGCCCGGTTCTCCCGCCTGCACGCGACGCACGCCACGCGCAAGCGCCGGCGCCCCTGTCGTTTCCATTGCTTGCATGCCTGCTTCTGCAAACTGATTGCGTGGCAGTGCGTAGGCGCCTTGCGCTGATGACGCTGCGAACGAGTTCTGGCGCATGTCCTGTTGCGCGCGGAATTGCTGCATCGCCTGATTTTGAACGCCTGCGTTTGGATCGTGGAGACGCTGCTCTACGGGACGCATCTGACGCGGGAGTGGGCGTGGCGGGCGATAGCCTGCGCGGTTCTGTGCCGTTCCCTGCCATGCTGGCCGTAGGCCGACACTCGCCATGAGGTCGGCCAAAGTCTCGTCAGGCAATTTTCATTCCACGTGTTGCCATGTCTTGCGTCTCCGTATTTCACTGATGGTTTGACGACTGACGCCGTAAATCTTCGCTGCAGCGTTCATTGATGTAGTTCCTGCTCTGATGTTCAAAACATCAGTCTCCGTGAGGGAGGATTTGTTGTTTCTCTCACCGCGCGCCGTTCTGCGCTTCGCGTCGCGGTCGCGATTGTTGTCTCTCTGCGTACCGAAAAAGATATGCGCGGGATTCACGCACAGAGGCACATCACACCGGTGACACGCATCCAACCCCGCCGGGATCGGACCAACCTCCGTCTCGTAAACAGCTCGATGCGCCATTCGCTTGTCTCCAGCGAAGCTCGCCTTGCCGTACGCAGTTGGCATCCAAACCGGCCCCGTCCACAACCAACACTCACCCGACTTCGCCGTGTGCCGCGCGAGATAACACCGCCACGAACACTCGGTGCGCCGTCCGCCAGCATAGAATTGATCGCCACACTGACTGCAGCGCCGCCGAAATCTAGCGTTCATGTAAGACGCTTTCGCAATTCCTCGAGCAGCCGGCTCTTCGTGATCGTTTGCTGCCCCGTGTAACTGTCGATCGCCTCCATGATCGCAGCCACTCGCCCTACGCCGAGCTCCGCCGCAAAGGCGTCCAGCTTGGCCTTCTGCTCTTCCGTCATGCCAAGCGAGGTGGGCATCACGCCCGCCTTGGCTCGGCTCGCCTTTACAGCTTTCGAGGTCTTTTTCATTCCTCGAATGTAGCGCTATTGTTAGCGCTTGACAACCCTCATGGTTAGCGCTATCTTTAGCGCTATCGGAGGTGCTACTCAATGAAAACGCATCAAATTCAGCAGTTCGCCATTACGGCAAGCCTCTGGGCGCTGATCCTCTCGGTTGAGAGCAAAAGCGCTCTGTTCGCGTTCCAGACCCAAGCCACTACGGTGGAGGGCGTTCAGTTCGCGGCAATCACTCTTCTCGGCGCCATTCTCGCGGCGCTGGGCTTTACGGTCGTCGGTCAGATGAAGGCTGACGAACGCCCGCAAATCCGTCGCAGCGCTTGGGCCGTTCGCCTCATCGCCGTAACGTTCCTCTGCTTCCCCGTCTTCTTCTTCGGAAGCTCGGTGAAGCTCCACAACGCCCAGGTCGCCTGGGATGCCTACCGCTCTTCGCCAGCCTACACCGCTGACGTTGCACTGGCGGGCCAACAAAGCTTCACCATCAGCGAACGCACGGCTGATGATTACGAAATCAGTGAAGCCGCCGGGCGCACCGTTCGGCCAACTAACGCCAACCTCTCGCCGTTCGATGGCGAGTTCTGGTTTGCGCTCATCCTTCTCGGCATCTTGAACTTCGCAGCCGAGAAATTCCGCGTTCCTGCGCCGATCACAACCGAAGAACGTCAGACCCTGATGTTCAAAGAACGTGGTCGGAAAGCTGCCGAGACCCGCAAACGTCGCAAGCAGGCCGGTCAAGCTCGGAAGAACCTCAAAGTCGTCTCGTAACTCTCACGGCTCGGTGCTACCCACACCGAGCCGTTCTTGCGTCTGGAGCACCACAATGCGCGTCCGTAAACGCTACGCCGTCATGCTCGCTGTCGCCGCTCTCGTGGTCGGCGTCGTTACCTTCCAAGCCGTTACTGCTGTGCCGCCTGAGCCTTATGTGAGGCTCGTGGGCGACGTTCCGTCTCCGCCTGTCGCCGTCTATGGTTGCGATGCTCGCGAAGGTCAGATGATCCTCTACACCACCAGCGACGGCCGGCAGCTTGAGCCCGTTCCTACCGGGCAGGCCTGCGGGGCGGGCGGTTTGGGTCCGACCATGCCTGGGCGATAAGCGGACGGCCTGGGCGAGGTAGCGAATCCAGCACGCGACGCCGATCCGTGACGATGCTCTGACCGACTCGTTGCTGCGCTGCGGCCCATGCTTCGTCTTCTAGCGAGAACGGCGCTGGCTGGGCTCTGACGGGCGCTGATGGCGGTTCAAAGCCACCGACACGGCCGGGGTCGCCAAAGTTCATCCGTTCCGTCTGTCCCGGTGAGCGCCATGGCTCCCGATCCGCCTGCATCGGCGGCGTTTGAAGCCCGAGCGATGCGTTGGCGTAATCAGCAAAATTCCCGAACGATGCCGGGCTATCTTGCGAGGTCGGCCGCACATGCGCTGATCGAAGCTGTGATGGCGGCGCTACCGATGGTCCTGGAAGCGGCATGAACACGGACGGATCGCCTGGGGCCATTTCCTGCTGTTGTGGTGCTACGTCCCGGTAAGGGCTCGGAGCGGCCCACGCGGGCGGCATTGGCGCTTGGTCTGCGTATCCTGTGGCGGGGCGTCCCATTGGCCGGCGTCCGAAGATGCCGCGCGTGCCGGGGCGATTTACTGGCGCACCGGGGTTGAGGTTCGGCTGTTCTTGTTCCCCGCCCAGAAGCTGGGCTAGCATGGCGCGAATATCAGTCATGGGGCGATCCGTTGCGAACAGGCTTAGTCATCATCTGTGCCATCGCAGCGGTCGCGTTCTTCGACACATGGTGGGTCGCCGTCACTGGAGCTGCCCTGTGCGTTCTGGTTGTTGGCTGGTCGGAGCACGAGAACGATCGACTGCGAGCGCTGCTAGCTCTCCGTACAGAGGAGCAACGGCTGGGTCTCTGGCCGCTATCGTCGAAAGCGCCGCCAACTGACGACTTAGACCGCCGGCGGCCGGGCTCGTAAGCCAGCGCACGAAGGCGGGGTTGGTCAACATCTCACCTGTGATGCGCGCCGTGACGCCGGCAGCTACTAACATACCAAGCGGCGCTGCGTTGCCACCCGCTGCTGCTGCGACAGCGCCGCCCGCCGCACCTAGCGTGCTCATGTTCTGCAGTGACGAGCCCGAGCGTGAGTGATTGGCGAAGCCACGCACGCCTTTGACGTAGCCACCGACGCGGGCGAGATTTTCGAGCTGCTGCGCCAGTTGTGGCCCAAACAGCGATTGCCGCCCCTCTGGCGACATGCGCGCGACATTGGTCACGAAATGCTCAAGGCTGAACGCGCCGGGCTCCATGACATGCGGATTGCCGAAACTCGGGTTGCCGAGTTCGTCCATGATTGAGGCGCTGACCGAGCGCCACTCGTCGGGGCGAAGCGATGCGCGAAGCTGCTCGAGCTGGCGCGTATTCTGGCGTCCACCCTGTGAAGCGAGGTCGATTACCCGTCGATAGGCTTGCGCGCCACCTGATGCATTGTCGAACGGTTGCAGGGCCGTTTGGATGCGATTGCTGACGGTTCGGTACCAGCGGTCGGCCGTGCGCAGATCGTCCGCGGCTTGGCCGCCAATGCGAAGCGCCGAAGCGTAGATGTCTTGCGTCAAAGCGCTCTCAAGCCGTTGCAGCGTGGCGTTGTCCATGCCTTGGCGCAGACCCTCGTTTCGCTGCGCCTCGCGAACATGCGTGCGCCACTGGCGAAGATCCTGAAACCGTAGCGTTCCGCTCGCCATGTCATCCGCGATCGCCTGCTCCATCTGGCGCACGAAGGGCGAGCCCATCGCCTCAGATGAGGCTTGACCACTTACCCGGCTGCGAATGGCTGCGAGGGTGTTCTGTGTCGCGGTTAGATCGAGATGCGGCCCTGCGCCGCCTGAAATCATCGCTTGCTCGTCAGCAGCAAGGCGCCCGAACACATCGTCATATACGGCTCTGGATTTCGCGCCAAAGCTCCAATCCCGCACCGGGACTTCGCGCGGTGTCGCATTGCGCATGCGGCCCGTAGCGCGATCGAGCACCTGGAGCGCTGGCATCGGCTCATTGCGACCGTTGGCGAAGCGACGGACGCCGCGCTGCGCAATCTCGCCCGCAATCTCTCGCGGCTCGGGATTTCCAGCTTGCGCCACACGGCGCCGTAAAGATGCTCCCACGTCATCGACGCTGTTTTGAATGTTGGCCCGCGCGTTTCCGCCTACGGGGTTCTCGGCAATTGCCATTACCATTGGCGCAGTACCGCGCCCTTGCACTGCCGGAAGGATGGGGCGAACGCCCGCGGCGTCGAACTCGGCCATCCGCGCTTGCGAAGTGTTTGGCACCGGCGCGCGCATGAAACGATTGGCGAGACCTTGTGCGCCTGCGCCGAGCAACGCCGTGGCGCCGGTTTCTAGCGCCGCACCGGGCAAGCGTTCTGGAAGCGAGCCGTCCTGGCGTGCAACTGCGAACGGTGCATTGATCGTCGCCGCGGTTGCGCCGGCGCGAAGCGCACCCATGCGTGGCGCTGCTGCTACCGGATTTCCACCCATCGCCGGAATGCTCGCCGCGATGCTCAGACCGTTCAGTATCGGCCGCTCTTGTGCGTACCGGCCCTGCGCTTCGCGTTCGCGGTCAATCGCTGCCCGCGAGACGATCGAGGCCGGAATGCCGGGACGGCGGCCCTGCGCCTGCGCAATGAGGTTCTGCGCGCCCTGCCCAAGATAGGCCGCAGCGCCGGCAATTTCATCCTGCACGCCGATGTTGCGGAACATCTGATCCGTCCATTGGCCGATGCCGGTACGGTCGGAAATGCTGCGTTGGTCGAGCGCTGTCCGGGCTCGTTGGTATGGCGTTGGCGGCGGCGGCGGGCCAACCGGCGCTTGATCCCGCTGGCGCAAACGTAGTCTTGCTCGGGCGCGAACCAGCGCGCGCTCCTGCTCTGGAGTCACTGGAAGATCGCCCGCTCTTCAGGCGTCATAACTTCCCACTCTTCAGGAGTGATGCCGTCAGGAAGCCCTTCGTCGCCGCCGCCGGTGTTGGCGGATGCTGCGCTGTAGTTGCTTGCCCAGCTCGGCACGGCTTCTTCGGGATAAGGCGGCGCGCGGCCGCCAATGATCGCGGCGCCGTTTAGCATTTGGTGGCGGCGTCGTGCTTTTTGCGCGAGCACATCAGGACCGTCGCCAAGCTGCGGGATGGCCGCGCGGATCATGCGGCGCGCTTCTGAGTCGGTGACGGCCGCGCCGGAAAGGATCGGCAACATGCCAGATTCGAACGCGCTGGACGCTGACGTGGCTTGCTGAAACGATTGCCCGCCCATGTTGCGAGCCAACGCGCTCGTATTGTCGTCACCGTCGATCGCATCCACGATCGAAGCGCCCCACTCACTGTTGCGCGGCGTTGAGCGCGTGCGAGCGCGGCGTTGGTCTGGAGTTAGTCGGTTCCATTCCGCAACCGGCATGTTGCCGCGTAGTTCGATCTGGTCGAGCATGCGAACTGCCTCAATCGCCGGGTCAAGGCCAATCTCAACGCGAGCACGCTGATCTGGGCTGAATGAACCCCCGCCGCCAACGCGCACCGGACGACCATTGGAGCCCATCACGAAGCCTGCGCCGTTGCCGGGCAGATTGTACGTTTGCGCCTCTTCCGGCGTCACCGGGCGATACTGAACGCGCGTGGAACCACTGCCGCCTTCGGCGCCACGATCACGCCAGCCAGGCATCCGGCCGACAATGTTTGGACCTTGCTCGCCGTCTTGCCAGAAGTTGCCGGTGTTACTGTCGTAACGCGTGGTCGGACGCTCTGGCGGCGCAAGCATTCGTCGTGCAACCTCACCCGGCGCCAATCTGGCCCACGGTTGAATAGACGGATCGAGCGTCGCAATGGCGCTGTCCTGGTTTTTCTGCCGCCCCATCAGCGCCGCCTGCTCCGCGTCGTATCTCGCTTGCTCTGCTTCGTTGGCTTGGAACTGATCTAGGGCGGCATCGTTCGGGTCAGCAATCTGGCGCAAGGTTGCGCCAATGACTTGAAGTGTGCGCGGGCGACGGGCGCGACCGAAGGCGCCGCCAAATAGACCCCTTGCTCCGCCCCCTTCTCGTTGCGGCGTTGCAATGGTCCCGACTTTCTCGGTCTCCAGTGGATTGCGCTGCAGCCGTGCGAGCGATCTTCCGAACAGCATCAGCCCTTGCCCCCAACGCCGACGCCGAGAGAGCCCAAGCCGCCAAACAGAGACCCGAGAGCGCCCAGCCAGCCGAGGCCGCCGCTTTGCGATGTCGTCCCGGTCTGCGTGCCGTTGCTCTCGACGTTTTGCCCGATGAGCGCCGCCGGATTGAGTCCGAGCAACGATTGAAGCTGCGAGAGGCGGCGCATGAGCGCCTCGTTTGGATCGTTCGCTTGATCATTCTCTTGCTCGGCCGCGCCGAGGCCCGCTTGCGTTGCAAGGTTCGCGCGAGTGTTCGCGTCCTGCGATGCGCCAAGTAGGCCCATCTGATTTGCCGCATTGAGGCGAAGGTTCGCGCCTTGCATGCCGCTGTTCACGTTAAACTGGTTGGCGGCATTTCTGCCCGATGCGTCGAATTGAGCCGCGCCAAGCGCTGTGTTGAAGCCTGCGCTGCGCAGAGCGCCCGCCGTCGAGCCTGCCGCGCGCATGGCTGCTTCGTTCGTGAGCGAGTCCGAGACGCCGTGTCGTGATCCGCCGAACGCCCCTGCTTGCGTGGCGTTGCCTTGGCCCACCGAGATAGCGCCGGCGCGGGAGCGCTCAATGTCCGCGAGCGCGCTTTGCACCACGCCCTCTTCCCATGGGTTCGTGTAGTTGCCCATGAGCCCGTAGGCGTCTTCGTTGGCTACATCGTCCGGCGCGTAATCGAACAAGCCGCGCGTGGCGTCCTGCGCATCGGCAATGCCGGTGTTCTGGCCAAGATTTTGCGCGCCTGTGAATGCGCTGTTGAGGTTTGCATTCCGGCCCGGCGTCCAAGGTTGCGACCCGCCGTTCATCACGCCGCCCACTTGGCCGAAATAGTCGCTAACCGGCTGCTGAATGAACCCCGGAACCTGCGGCGTGGTCGTGGCGTTGCCGGTCGTGCTGGCCGTGGTCTTCGTCTTGTTGTTGCCCAGCGAGCCCATTACAAAAGTTTCCTCAACACGACTGCCGTTCTTTCGTAGCCATAGGGTTTAAGCGCGCGCTCCCAGCCATCGCGGCCGGCGCGTACTTGGATCTGTGTGCAGTTATGGACGCGGGCGAAGTGCTCGATCGCGTCCGTCGCCTTTTCCAGAATTTCGCTTAGGTCGCCCGCTGCTGGGCTCGCATCACAGACGCGCTCACCCGTCGAACAATCGCGGATGCGAACGAGGATGCAGGAGCGCTCGCCTTGCCAGATGTAGGCATCGGGCGAGTTTAGCTCTTGGTGTAGGTCCGATACGCCAACGTCGGATTGCGGCTCCACGCTCAGTGTCTCTGAGAGCATGGAAACCGCGTCGTCGTAGGTCACAGCGCCGTCACCACCAGGGCGCCGGCGTTAGACACGCTCACCGCCCAGCGACTTCCATTGGGCGAGTAGAGCACGGCGTAAAAATCTGCGCCCCCCAAGTCCAAGTGGTGCCCGCGTTTGAACACCATCAAATCGCGACGATCCATTTCTGTGCGTAGTTCTTGCTCGGCTCTCGGATCGTACTTCTGAGGCGCCGGCCCAAGCTTAATGCTCTCGCTCAAAGCGGCGCCCAGCCAAGAATGCCAGCGGGAATAATTTCAACCGGCCGTCTCGGCCATTCGGGTGTGCCCTCGCGCACAAACCACTTGTCGCCCTCGCGCCGGCCGACATCTGGTCCGCCATATCGCTTCCACACTTTCAGATCGATGTTCTCGGGCGCAAGTGAGCGATCATAAGTCCAATCACTCGCATCTGCAGATGCCTGATAAACGGCGCCGGGAGAGTTGCGGAGCCTGCCCTGCTCATCGCGCCAGAGACCAAGAACAAGAACCGGGTTCGGCATCTTTCGCGCAAGCAACTCGCCCGCCACGTTGATGTTGCGGCCATCGATCGCGACAATGGCGTCATCAGCCAAAACCGTCATCACCACGTCAAGGTCGCCGTGCGTGGCCATCTCTGCCTGAAGATGCTCGACCATCTGGCTTATCTTCATCGCGTTACTTGGCATCAGAGCCTCTTTCCGCCTGGGAATACATCAACGCGCGGTACGCCCCACTTCCATCCGGTCGGATTCACACCTTCAACAATAATGCGCGCCTGACGCGCCGAGAACCGCAGAGCGGTGGGGTTGTCGAGCGTATAAGGTCCGTGCGTGGTCTCGGTATCGTTGGGCCAGTCACGCACCGCAAACGATACACGTACGTCGCCCGCCGTCTTCTCGTCGGCGATCAGCCGGCGGACACGAAATATCGAGTCGCCGTCGCCTAACTCGTAAGGTCCGCTGCGAACGATTGGCGCGCTGTCGCCGTGGCTATAGCCGATCTCGTGGTCATAAACGGCGCCTTCCGGGTCCACCATCACAGGATTGTTGAATATCCCGCGTGCGAACGCTGCGGTTCGTGCGAAGTCCTCGTGCACGGTCCAGAAATCACCAAGATAGTTGTACACGACCGCTCGGTCACACTCATTGCTCGCACCGGACGGATAGAGCCACCAAATCTCACCATATTGCGGATCGTGATAGGCCGTTACCTTGGACTGCTGCGTCGTGTTGAAATCGCCAAACACGCCATCTGCGACATCGCAGGTCATCGGCCGTGTCGTGCCATCGAACATAAAGAAGCGGTTCGCGCCCATCCAGTAGGCGCGCGAGTCCACCGCCATCGACGCGCCGCGAGAGACGATCCCGCAATTCTCGCCAACGCGCTGAAAGCTATAAACGTACGGTTGGCCGATATATGTGGCCAAATGCGTGTCTTGGTCCGTGAAGATTAGCGTCCCACCACGAATGCGCCGGCCGCACATCAGTTTTCCCGGTGTCACCAAGTCTTGGTCGCCAGCTTGGTTCAGCGCCGTTGAGATCCAGGTGGTCAACGCCTCCTGATCGCACCACTTCACCTTGCGGTTATTTCCATCGGCGCCCAGCACGAAGAGAAACCGTTCTTCCGTGACGATGATCGCCGTTCCTGTTGGTGAGCCCGATACTTGAGCGGCTAGTGTGCCAACGCCCGAACTCGGGTTCCACGAATACACCTTCCCGTCCTCTGCCATGCAGCCGACAAGAAGCTGTCCGAAATTATCCAGCGTCCACATGCTCGCCGGCTGCACCGCAGCAACATCAGTCCGCGGCGTGCCGTATGCGCCTCCACCATAAATTCCCGAGCCGTAACCGCCAGCCGCATCGGCATCCGCATCACCCACAATAAACCCGAGCGGCGTTATGTCGTGAGCGGTCGTGTCTGAGGGTGTCGCCACATAGAGCTTTGAATGCGTTCCAAACGCCATCCAGCGCACGGTGTCGTTGTCCACCCACGGCCATAAGCACCGGCACTTCCCGACGATTGGCGCGCTTAAACGCTCTACCCAGCCGCCCACCGGTTGAACCGCCCACACTTGGCCGTCCATCAGCCAGCGGACCAAATTGCCACTGAACCAGCGCCCGATCGCTTGATACATCGTGCCGACCTGGAGCATCCCCGGCGGTATCTCCAACTTCACCAGCACTACATGCGCGCCTTGATGCGACGCGTACCTTGGCGCTTCGTCGTTTCGCTCTTCAGCATCATCAGCGCTTCGTCTTCTGCGCTTTGTGCGAAGAGAACTTCCTCTGGCCGGTCGCGCAGAATGTCGCGCATGTAGCACTTTTTGGCGCGGAAGCGGATCAACTGCTCGCCGTGCGTCATCCAATCGTTGGTGTCCGCATCGGCGCTTAGCGCTACGGTCTCTTCGAACGTGCCGGACCATGTGAGCGTGTAAACCTCGCCCGGCGTCGGGTAGAGCCGTACGCGGTCAGCATGCAGACAGAATGCCCACGGCTGGCCGTTGTTCGATGAGCCGTCGTGATATTGCTCCATCGTCTCAAAGCTGACCTGCTCCATAGGAAGCAACTGGCCCGAGATCGTGATGCGCAGGCTGTCGAGTGTAATGAGCCCTGTGTAGCGCGCGACGTACGAATTGCCGATCGTAGTCAGACTTGTGAGCGCTGCCGCTGACGGTCCCTCCAGAAACCAGAAGCGCTGCGCCCGGTAAAAGACAATCGCATCGTTGATGCATTGCTTAATTTGCGTGTCGTCAGTGCCGCGACGTTCGGTTTCGTCGTCAATGCGATCGACCATAGCACCAAGATCGTTAGCCACGTTTGGCTCGTTTCTTCGCTACGGCCTTGGCAGGCTTCGGCGCCGGGGATTGCTCCACCGGCGCCTCTACCTTCACGTTCTGCGCAGCGACGATGGCGCGTCGCCGGCAAGGAACGATCGTACTCATCAACGGTCGTTGTCTGGGATGTAGGCGATGATGATCTCGGCCGAACCCGCTGAGGCGCCGGCGGTCGAAACCACCTTCGCCTGAACCAGCGTATCGACGCTCACCAGCAGCGTGACAACCTCATCGAACGGCACAAACGCGATGGTGCCGAGCGCAAGAAGCGTGGCCCACAGGTCGGTGCCGGAATCGGTTGAAGGGCCGATGTCCAGCGTGTTGGTGGAGCCGCCGTTGAAGGCGACGTTCACCGCCGCACCGGACAGCGTCTTCAGGATCTGAGCGCCGGCCGGGAGATAGCCAACGTCCACGGTCAAGCCGTTGTCCGCGAAGGTGATGCTCTTGCGCAGATAGTGAATCTGCTGGGTGTGGAATTGCCGTCCAGAAGCACTCATGTCTGGTCCTCCTTAAGCGGCGTTGGCGGCATAGGAAGAAATCACGATCGTCGCGAAGTCCGACGAGTTGTAGACGTGCTTCTTCATGCCGAAGATGTTGAGACCATTGACGCCGAGCTGGCGGCCGTAATCGAAGGTCTCTTCTTTGACCTTCCATTCTTCCGGGCCGTAACCGGAGCCAAACGCGACGCCGAGCGCCTGCGCACCACAGAAGATCGCGCGACGAACGGTGCTGATCGCAACGTTGCCAGCCGTGACGCCCTGCGGGACACGCGTGCTCTCGACCAAGAGCGTCTTGTTGTAGACGCCGAGGCCGCCCTTCCAGAACTTCGACGCTTCGCCCTCGCCGCCCTGCAGAAGCGCTTTCTGCAAATCAGCCCAGTTGAGCGCCGTCGTGCTTGTGCGGAGTGAGGTCGTCTGCGCCGGGTGAACGAAGCAAACGTACTCGGCACCGCCTGGAAGACCCGCGATCGGACGGATCGGAATCAGACCATTGGAGCCGCCCGTTTGAGCGAGCTCCACCGCGCGATCGATTTGCGCGAGGGTCATTTCGTCGCCCGAAGAGTCCAAGTCCGAGTCTTGGGTTGCGCCAACTTCCGTCCACAATTGACGGCCCGATGAAGGCGCGGTGATCGTGTTGAAGCCGGAGTACTTGCCGTTAGCGCCTGCGAGCAGGTTGGCCGGCGTATACCCAGCGAGTTGCGCGAAGAAGATGTAGTCCATCCGCGCGGCCCACCAGTCGCTCAGCGCATCGTTCATCTCGAAACCGAGCTTGAACGGCACACGTTGCTGACTGATCGTCTTGTTGGAGCGGAAGGCGTGGCTCAGCTCGTTGATGAGCACGTTGTCCGTATAGGTGACAATCGCCTCTTCGTTGCCTTCCTGCGTTTCGTTCTCGGTCACACCATCGCCGGTGCCTTGCAGCCGCAGCGTGACAGTGACGCGATCGCCGGCGCCCTTCTGGGTGTCGGTTTCAATCGTACCGAGTGCGTCGCTCGATTCCTTCATGTACTTGAAGCATTGCGTTTTCTTGAGCGCTTCGCGCGCAACACGCTTGCTCCACAACTTGACGGTTTCGGGATCGCCCACGGCATACGTTTTCGTAGCCATTGTTTGGGTCCTGAAAATTCATGTGGGGAAAGGGTTTTCAGGGGCCGCGCATCTGCGCCGCTCTTCCTGGGTTCGTCCGTGAACCTAACGCGCGAGCGCTCCGTGCGTGGAGCTGACGAGGTGCTGCGATTACGCTTGCAGCGAGCGAGACCGGCCACTTGAGGCCGGGTAGGCAGGCAACGCTATCGCGCGTTGCGGCGTAACTTATCCATGGCGGCGTCGAACGCTGCGCCCTCTAGCGAGGCAAGCTGCTTCAGCGTCAGGCCTTCACCTTGAACGCCAGAGCCGCCGCCGCTCAGTGTCTTTGATGCCGCTTGGCCGGCCGCGATCTGTGCGATCTTCTCGGCGCCATTGGCTTGCTGTTGGACCGGCGCCTTCTTGGCATAGCCGACCCTCTGCGCGGCTTCGTAAATCGCAAGCGCTGGATCCCGGTTCGCAGCGATTGCGGTCTTCACGGCCGCCACTGAAAGCTGAAGGATCATCTCGGCGCGGGTTTGCGGGTTGTAGCCCATCGCCTCGAACGTGGCGTCCCATGTCGATGTCATGTGAGCGACCGCTTCGTCATAATCCGGGGTCGCTTCACGAAAGTCGGCTTCGAACTCGGACATGGCCGTTTGGATGGTCGCAAATTCCTTGTCGGCCGCTGCGCGCGCCTGCACCTCACGCTGTTGTTGCGCGTGCCGCTGGTTTTCCCATGCGACCTGGTTCTGGCGCTCTTCCCAGAGGATCTGAACTGGATCGTAATTGTACGGGTCTATGACCGGCGCGGGCGCCGGTGGCGGCGACTGAAGCCGGCGCTGAACCTCTTCGAACGCTTTTTCCATGCGTGCGACTTCGGCGCGACGTTGCGCGCGCTCTTCACGAAGAGCCGCCTTTACCTGTTCGTGACGTGTCGCAAGCTCATCGGGCAAAAGCGGCGCCTTGACGGGCTCTACCTTCTGTTCGGTCTCCGGTTCGGCCTTCTTAGGCTCGCCAGGGACGACAATCTCATCAGCCGTGCCGTCACCTTCTGGCGCACCGTCAACGACTTCCGGGGTCACTGGCGCGCGCTCTTGGAGCGCTTGAAGCTGCGTTTCTACGTTGTCTTCGCCATCACTCACTTAAACTGCCTCCGGGCCGGTTGGCGCTGAACTCTGAATCCGCGCCGTTCACTTTCACCGAAGCGCTCATGGAAGCCTTGTGCTTCCCGATGCGCTCCTGGCTCTCGATCTTTTTGTCTTCAAGCTCAGCTTCAGCCGCCAATTGCAGCAAGGCGATCTCGCGCTCGTTTTCGATGCGGATCAGCGCGATCTCGCGTTCGCCCTCGATCTTATCCATGGCGATCTGGCGCTCTTCTGCGGCCTTCTCGCGCATGAGCTGCAAGTTAAGCGCCGCCTCTTCGCGCTTTTGCTGAAGATTGGCTGCGCTCTCTTGCTGTTTCAGCGCGAAGTTGGCCTGAGCTTCCTCAGTCTTCAATTTCAACGTTTGTTGCTGCGCCGCAGCGTCTGCCTGCATGCGCTGAGCCTGCATTTGAAGCTCGCCCTGCATCTTCTGTTGCTCAGGGTCCGGCTGGTCCGGCATTTCCTCAGCAATTTTCTGGATCTCAGCCACCAAGCTCGTCGGAAGCGGCGAGTATTCCAGCATCTTCAACTGGATCGGCGGCGGCGCCATCTCCATGACCTTCGCGCCAAGTGGCGATTGAAGGAATGCGAACGTGCGCTCCTTCTGGTTCGGTCCAGCCGGCGCTTCGTCCACGATGACATCGTACTTCAACGTCTCAGGCTGTTTGGCGAGCTGCGCGTACTGCACATTGCCCTGCCGGCCGACGATACGGATCAAACGGCCATCGCTCATGTATTTCGCGATGAGCTTCAGCAGCAAGCGGCCTTGTTGCTTGCGATAGCGACGCAGGCTGTCGAAGAAACCCGCAAGCACGCTGTAGGCCGCCTGCTTGCGCTGCGTGTCCAGAATGCCCGCCTGATCGCGCTCAACGACGCCAAGCATCTCTTTGTTAACGCCAGAGACGCCCGGAACGGCTTCGTCCATAACCGCAAAGAGCTTGTCGATCGCTGCTGGATATGGAGCGACCGGCTTTGGCATCACCTTTGGGTTGCGCCCCAGCGATCCGCTTTTTGCCCATACGATCGTGTCAGACCCGGCCCATTCCTCTTCGGCCTGTTGCTGGTCTTCGAAGGCATCGGTCTCTGCGAGCAAGCCGCCCTTAGCGTTCGTGTCGATGATGCGCTGAACCTGGCTTACCATCTTGTTCATAAGCCGCTGCGGGTCGATCATGGCGCGGACCACGCCGTACCAAGTACCCTTGTTGCGATCGAGCTTGCCGGTCACGGCCTTGTAGGTGAACTCTTCGTCCTGAAGCTCGCTCACCTCGAGCATCTGAGTGGCGATGCGGAGTGCACGTCGATAGCGACGCTTCTTCGCTGGCGTGCTCTGAGGCGCCAATCCACTCGCCTTCAGCTTGGCGAATTGCTCAGCGCTGAAGACGGTCACTTGGCCGGTTTTCGGGTCTGCTACCGCGTGGCCTTTAACAACGTCGAACCACTGGTACTCATCGACCTCGACCTGATCTTTGCCGATCGGGGCTTCGTCGTCGCCACCTTTGTCTTGGTAGGCGCTGCCCGGATAGTTCTCGTGCGACCCCTCTGGCGTGCTCACACCCTGAGCCGGCAACACGTTCGGATCGATCCCGAAGCGCTCTGCCGCCTCATCGCGTGGAAACCGCTTCTTGCGACGCAGATAACGCGCATCCACCGCATTCGGACGCCGCGAAGCGGGGTCGATCGCCATCTCAAGCGGATCAACCCGCTCAATCTTTGGCATGCCTTCCGGGTCTTCCTCGTAGTCCATGCGCGTCTCGGTCCATCCAAGGCCGCAAATCACGCAATCCCGAAACGCTTGGCTCTCTTCCTCCGATGCGTCGCACTCATCGCGCACCCATTCCGCAGCGCCGGTCAGAATCTCGTTAACCTTGGTGTCGATCAACTGCCCGTCAGGCCCGCGATCACTCATCTCACGCGGGTAGTAGCGAACCTCTTGGCGGCCCTGGATCTCAGAGCCACAGATCGCGCTTATCGTGGCGTCGATCTTGTTCAGAACGACGTACGCAATACCCTTGCTCTCGGCGTCTTCGCGCGTTCTCTCATCAATCTGATGACCCGCGACCATTCCAAAGCATGTCCGGGCCTCAGTACGCCATTCGCCCCAGTGAGCGTCGAGCGCTGAGTCCCATTTGTTGAAGCGCGCGATCAGGCTGTCTTCATCGAACGTGCTGCGTTCGGACTTCTCCTTGGGCGTATCGCCGCCTTCGACGTAGCTCACAGCTTCCAGGCGCTCGTTTTCTTGGGCCGAGAGTGCGTGCCGCCAGCAAGGCGCGGCTCAGAATAGTCACACATCATCAAGCCGAACGCGTCCGCATCGTGCGAATAGTCGTGGTTCGGCCCGCGATCGGCGCCCGTCTCTTCGCTGATCTTGGGCGCATAAAGCCCAAGCATGATCCGTCCATCTTCTGTCGTGTCCTCATTGAACACCACCCGGCCAAAGTGCCGGCGTGACTGTTCGATCCGATACATTGCAGCGCCGGTCCCTTGGTTTGGGATGACGCGAACCTCTTTGAAGCCCGCCTGTTTCCAAGCGTCTTCCCATGTCTGCGCAGGGCCGCCGTCATTGGCGCCGTCGTGCGGCAGGATGACATGTGCACTCTGATACCCGCGCTGACGCATCCAGTTGACGTGCGCCTCTAGTGGCTGGCCCTGCGCGTTGTAGTGATCCAAAACCCTGATCTCGCGCCCGGCGCGCTGGGTTATCCAAATCACGTAATTGTCGGCCTTCGCGCCCTTGCCGCCGATGTCGTGGTGGCTAAGGACCGGCAGAAGCGGGTCGCGAACAACCCGGCATATCCGCTTATCGAGTTTCGCTTGCAGTAGCGCCTGAGCGTAATACGCGCCGGTTGACGCGGTTGCGAATGCGCCTTCCCAGATATGTTCGTACTGCTCTGGTCGATCGCGCTGGTCTCGCTGGCGCTCAATCTCAAGAACGCCTGGAAACCAGGGATTATCCCGCCAGTTGATCTCTGCGATCTTCATGTCGGCGTCGGCCGGCCTAAAGAAGCGCTTGTTCGTGGCGCTCGCCTTCAGTCGCGGATTCCATGTCAGCCAGATCTCTGACCCGTCCTCACGAACGGTCGGGATCAGCACCACCCACGCCTGCTCGCTTACATCTTCGGCCTCATCGATCCAGCAAAGCAGGATGCGGGCCTTGGATTTGATGCTGCTGAGGTTGCGCGCCAGGCCGACGAACAGGTATTCCACGCGTCGGCAGCGCGTCCGAATGAACGTCTCGCCTATGTCGTACGCGCCGTTCAGCCACGGATCGCTTCGAATGGCCGCCGCAACTTCACTGAACGAAGAGTCCGCCAGCGAATTCATAAACTGGCGACCGCAGAGGATAACGCCCTCTCTTCCCTCGGCAGCAGCCTTGGCGCCAATCACAGCGCTCATCTTGGCAAAGCCTCGGGTCTTTCCTGATCCGCGACCGCCGCGTGCGCCGCGAAAGCGCGCCTTGCCCTCAAATACCGGAACTAGCTTGTCCGGTAGTTCAATCTCGTGCGTCTGATCGTACGCCACGAAGAACTATCTCGCTAACCACCTTGATGGCAGGCGCATCGTCATCGCCACTCACTGGCTGTGTAGCCTTGCCGTAGGCGCGGTCTAACAACTCGCGGCCAGCGGCAATCCTTGCTGCATCGCTGTCAGCTTCTCTAAACAGCCGCCAGAAGCCCTCGATCACTTCGGGTCCATGAGCTCGGGCAAGCTCTTTGATGTCCTTGGTGGCCTTGTTAGGCACGCCCTTGGTGCGCCCGCCTGTCTTCTGTCCCTTTGCCATCTAATGCGGTCTACTTTAGATACCTAGTTACTGATTTGCCCCACGCTCCAGCGTGTTCACCACGTCCTGCTGCATCTGCATGCGGGCTGCGGCGTCGAACGCTGGGTCGATGACGGCTTTAGTGTAAAATGCTGCGCCCGTGGCGACGATCGCGCCTGCGAGCACGGCTCCTAGTGCAAAGCCTTGCCAGTATTTGGCGCGGCCATGCTTGGACTCTTCCTGTGGCGTTACCCGGGCGTCTCGTTCTTTGGTGAGTCGCGTAAGCTCTGCCGCGTGTGCCGTGCCGATAACCTTGAACGCCTCGGCGCTGCGCTCCTTTTGGCGTCTGATACCCTCTCGGATCGCCGCGGCCTTAGTGGCCTTGGCCTTGTCCTCGGTGGAGGCATCGGCTGGCGCAATGTAGTTCTCATCGACCTCTACGAGCTTTAGAGGCTTCTTTCCTGCCTCACCAATCACCGCTTCGTCTCCTCGACCGCGAGCCATGCGCCTATGATCAGCATGCAGACGATGAGTATCCAGGGCATTGCGCCGGTGAACATTTAGTTCGTCGCCCGCTCAAATGCGCCGTTTACGCGCTGGTTGGCGTTATCGAGCATTGTGTCTGCGAACGATTCAGCGCCTTCGATTTGGCCGAAGCCTTCCTCAGCAACCGGCGCGTCTCCCACCTGAATGGCGACGCGGCGGTACTGCTCAGCGAGGTCGAAGCGTTCGTCCATCTTGGCTTTGACGTTCGCTTGCGCCTTCTCCCAGGCCTGATGGGCCAGGGTGACCGTGTGTTCCTTAGCGGCCAGGTCTCTGGCGCATTCGTCTTCCAGCTCTCGGGCTGCTTTCAGTTCGCCGCTAAGGCAACCTAAACGCTCGTGGATTTGGGTGCGTGTGAGGGTCATTTTGCGCGGCCCTTGGAGATCGCTTGCTTGCGGACGGCCTTCTTCGCGACCTTGGCGGGCTTCTTTGCCTTCGCGGTCTTGCGTGCTGATTTGGCCATTTGGTGCTCCTTGGGTTGAAGGTGGCTCAGCGCCGCCCGTGTGGACGGGAGCCTCCGGTCCCGCTGTAGGAAACCGGCCGCTCTCCACGAACAGCGCTGATAACGGATCTGGCGACGGATGCGCTTGCGACGCGGGCCTAGGGGGAGGCTATGAAAGAGTCGCGAGCCAGGGCCGTCGCCAGAAACAGAAAGCGCGCCGCAGGGGTTAGCCTGGGCGCGCGAAATCACTCTGCCTTTTTGTTGCGTCAATTCGGGCAAGCGGTCAAGCCTCACTTTTTCACCTCAGCGATAAACCGTCCAAAGTGTTGCCTTGCCTCCCGCCACGGATCGATCGGCGCCGTTGGCGACGGGTCGGTGCGAAGACGATGCGCGACGGGCTGCTCTGGGGTTGGCCGCTCGGTTTTGTCGACGGTCGGACCAAAAGTGCCGCCGCTCCAGCCGTGCGTCTGTGAATCCCAATAGATCAAATCCGCGCGGCGGATTGGCTGCTCGTGTTTCGTCCACCAAGTCACATGGCCCTCCAGCGCTTCAATTCCGCCTCGCAGGCGTCTGCGTAATCCTGAGCCGCCATCATGGTGAGCTGCACCAATTGGCGCACAGAGCGATGCGAGCCGTTGGCGTAGCCACAGGCGGTGATCGTCTGCTGCAGGGTGTATTCTTCTGCGATGCAATCGAGGCAGCGTGAGCCGCCTGCTACGCGCGCGTGGACGGCGCTGTGATAGCCCGCCAGCTTTCGGCCGGCGTCGAGACGTGAGAGCACCGCAGCCTCAGCGGCGTTGCCCACGTCCACGCGCTCAGCGACGCTGACACGCAGGCCCTTGGATCGGGCAGCAAGGTCACGGATCACAAACGCGGTCGTGTAATGCTCGGGCTCGATGTACTGGCGCATCTTTTCGATAACCCAGCGTGTCTCGTAAGTGCGGCGCTCGCGGTCGGTGCCGTTATGCCGCGCCGCAAGCTCCGCCTGATCTTGCTCTGCGATCTTTCTTAGAAGTTGGGTGGTCATGCTGCTTGCCCCTCCGCCTTATGCTTTGCCCACCAATCGCTGAGGTAGGCCCGTTGCCGTGCGCGAACCTCTGGTGACGCGCATTGTGCGGCCACGCTTCGTTCGCCTCGGTTGAAGTAGGTTGCGACCGCGAACACGCTCCAGTGCTCTGAGCGCAAGTACGCGTAGCAGTCGCGGCGAGCTCGGCAGGCGTCGTGCTGACGGCCTACGGCGCGCAATTGCTCGAGCGAGTAGCCGTGCCGCCAAGCAATGCTTTCGAGCTTCGCTTCAATCTCTTTGAACGGACGCAGGGCCGGCGCAATGCTCTGGCTCTTCGCCTTGGTGCACTTCACTTGATGCGCCTGAATGTGGACGTAGCGCCGAGCGCACTTATCGCAGCGCACGGCCAGAGAGACGCCGCGCGGGTAGTTCGTGCTGCTGCGGGCCTGGAAGTACCTCACATCGCTCTCCCGCGAAACTTGGCGCCCAGCGTTGAAAGCGCAGCGATTACATCGTCCACATCACGCGCAACGATCGTCGGCACACCAAGCCCCGCGAGCTGCGGCAGAACCTCTTTCTGCGCATCGTTGAACACCGGCTTGGCTTTGGACTTCGCGCCGCTCTTGAGGGTCGCTGGTGGCGCTTTGCACTCGATGCCGATCAACAAGCGATCTGGTCCGAGCACGAATAGATCGGGGATGCCTGCCTTCAGTCCAAGCGCCACGAGAATAGCCTGCTCCCACGGCTTGCGTGTGCCGCGTTGGTTCGTGTTCGCCCAGAACATCCACGGCGCCTCAAGATGCTGGCGAAGGTGCTGCACGAGCGCGCGCTGAAGTTTCTCTTCAGGGCGCTGCATGGCGCTTGCCCTCCAGTTCCACGACGCCTGCCGAGAACTCGAAATGCTCAGCCATGCCTTCCGAGCCGATATTGCGCGTCGAGTGCGCTGCGAAGCGCAAGAAGTCTGCGAAGGCGTCATGGCCAAGCGTTTTGATGCCGTGGGCCTTCAGCTTCGCCCAGTGCGGGTTGATCGACACATTCATGCGGCGCTCCATTGCTTGCCGAGGTATCCGGGTTCATCGGGGGTCGGCCCCCATGTCGGGTTCCAGTCGCCGCTGGCGCGGTAGATGCGCTCGCGCCGTGGCCAGTCGATCAGCGCGGCCGGTTTGCCTGCGCTGATCTCGATCCAGGTTTCGAGTTTGTCGCGAAGCCAGCGCTCAAGAGCGGGAACGTACTCGCCGTTCGACTTCAGCGCGTCTGGGCTGGCCAAGTAGGCATCGAAGGCGGACTTCACACGCTCGGTCGAATGGACCTTAGCGGCTTTCGTCCATGCCTCTTTCGACTTGGCTTTCGAGGACCGGTCTTTCCGCGGCCAGCGCTGCCAGCTTTCTGGGAAAGAATCTGGGGTCGTTATTATGGGGTCGTTAAGCCTTTGTATCCGATGTGATCTCCTGTTCACATCGGCTGTGATCTCCTGTTCACATCGGCCCCGTTGTGAACTCTGGATCACATCGGCTGTTTTCAATGCGTTAGCAGGCCGTTGTGATGCGGAGTTCACATCGGGTTCACATCGGCTGTTTTCAGCGGCTTGCACGATCTCGTCTGAGAGGTCTGTGCGCACGCGATACTCGAGCGCAACGCGGCCGCGGCGGCTTGCTGAGAAGCTACGCGTCTCGACGTAACCAAGCTGTACGAGGGTCCGCAGCGTGCGCGAGACGTACTCGCGAGACACCCCAAGTGAGGCCGCAAGGTCGCCCTGCTTGGGGTGACACCAGCCGTTCTTGTCGGTGTACGTACCGAGCAGCGCTAGCAGCGCCTTACCGACAAGCGATAAGCGCGCGTCTTTCATCGCGGCTGCAGGGGCGATTGAGTAGCGCGGGCTCATGGCTCCCACACCGCCGCGGTCGCCATGTCCATAAGAATCCCGACTTGCGAGCGCATGCCGCCGCGGGCCTTGTCCACAACGAGCGTCGCCTCGCGCGAGCGCAAAGCCTCGAGATCGTCCTCGGTGCGCGTCTTCTCGGGCTTGCGCTCGGCGTAGTAGGCTTTCCGGTGTAGCAGCAGCACGACCGTGGCGGCTTGGCTGATGGCGCTGCCGTAGTTCAGATCCGTTGACTGAGGCAGGCGCTCCTCGCCATCGGCGCGGCTGCCCTCCTTGGTGATCTGGCTAAGAGCGATGACGGCGACCCCAAGCCGCTTAGCCATCGAAAGAAGCGCCTCTGAGCGGGCGTTGGCGCGTTCAAGCTGGCTTGGGAAGCGTGACCCTGGTTCTGGCGCTATTAGGCCCTCGTGGTCGATGATGAGGGCGCCGGGCTTGATGCCTTCCCTGCGCATCTTGCGGAAGAGACGCCGCGCCGCCGCTTCGATCTGTGAAAGCGATCGGCCGGCGCGTGCGTCTGTGTAAATCGGCAGGACCGATGCGGCTTTCGATGCGCCCACCAGCTTAGCCTGCTGACTCTCGGTTAGCTCGCCGCGTTGGGCGGTGAGGTAGTGCGGGTTGTCCGCCCTGTGGCTCGCATCGAAGGCGAGTGCCGTTGACGTGCGGAGGCCGATCTGGGTTGCGTCCATTTCAAGGTGGACTTCGCCAACGCCAAATCCTTGTGCGGCGATGTTGCGTCCGAGGCCCGCGCCAAAGACGCTCTTGCCCATCGACGTAGCGCCGCCAACAACCCAAAGCGTTCCAGGCTGGAGACCTCCAGTAGCGCGATCCAGCGAAGGAAATCCTGTGCTGATCCCCTTAGTCTCTCCGAGAATCGAGCGCTCGACGCTTTCGCACGCAAGAACACCCAATCGCTCCCATGCATCCGCATCCGTGTCATTGCTGGCGATCTCCTGAAGTTGTTGTTCAAGGATGGTGAGCGCGTCGAACTCGCCACGCTCAGCGGTGAGCATCGCTGCCTTGCATGCATTGGTGACGCCGCGCCGCCGCGCCATATCGCGCAGCATGTCGGCGTAGCCTTTCACCTGCTGCGACGTGACGGCTTTGCTGCCGTCGAGCGAGAGCAGATACGAACCGTTAGGACCAAGCTGCGAGAACGCTTTGTGCGCCATTGCCCATGGCTTCAGTGCGACGAAATCGATCAAGCGCCCATCGCGTTGGCGCATGCGAAGTTCGTCCCACAAATCGCCATGCTCTGGCGCGTAGAAGTGCTCCGCGCGCAACGCATCCGGCATCCATCCGGGCGACAGAATGCACGCACCAAGCACGGCTTGTTCGAGGGTTAAATCGTGGATCAAAGCGTGCGGCCCCGATAAACTTCGCGGGCTTTCTCGGCGCGTCTCGCGTTATCAAGGATCGCAGCGGCCATTAGCGACGCGGCGGACGTTGGATCGACCTTGATCACCGGCGCCGACGGCTTTGGCGGTGTTGCTGTCCACGTCGTACGCGGACGCGGTGTTGGCGATGGCTTTGGCGTTATGATCGTTTCGCGTGTTCGTGATCGGTGACTGAGCGCGGCCATCTTGCGCGCGCTCGCAGCGGTTATTGGCTGCTGGCCGCGAAGTCGCAGGCCGGTGCGATGCACGCGCGCTATGATGGACTGACGTGAACGACCATTGCCGATAACGGCCGCACACTCTCTTGCGCTCAGCCCTTCATCCCAGAGCTTCCGAAGCAACGCCTGCTCGTCTTCGCTCCACGCGCGTTGAACAACGCCCATGCTCGCCTCCCCTCGATTTTTACGCATGGTGAGGCGCAGCACGGCCCCGCCATGCTGGTTCAGTTTCGTTCGCGCTCTTGGCGCTTAGCGTTCTCGTGCAGAGTCACCGCCGCAGCGGCGCCGAAGATGGCGCACCACAGAAACATCAGGGCGACGCAATCCCATTCAGTGAGATGGATTGGCGTTGCCGCTATGAGGATGGCGCCTGCGGTTGTCATGCGGCGACAATCTCAAGCAGCCGATCCGCACGCGCTTCGGTTTCCGGCGCGTCCATGTCGAGACAGCCGTGCTTGCCCATCGCGAGCGCTTCGGTCAGAATCCCGCGCATAGTTTCGAACACCCAGACGCGATCTGCCGTTCTGATTTTGGCGTTGGCGTAGGCGTAGGCGTAGGCGTAGGCGTCGGCGTAGGCGTAGGCGTAGGCGTAGGCGTTGGCTTTCAGCCATTCCCCAGCCTTGCTTACGGCGCCGTGCATCGTCGCTGGATCGCCCGCCGCGCGAATGTTCGCCGCAAGCTCGGGCGGCACTTTTGCTGCGATGCGATCGAGACGAACGGCGAGGATGCGGACGGCGGATTCGCGCATTACGAACCAAGCACGCGCCTTGCGTGACTCTTCGTCTTTCGAGCCGCTCAACATCGGCAGAAGCGGCTTCAGCGTGTTGCGAAGCTCTTGGCTTGGCGCCTTATCGTTGATGCAGATAGCGACGGTGGTCAGCAGCGGACACGCACACTCAGGGCGATCCGTCACCATGTCGGCGCCGTCGAACCAGCTCACCATTTCCATGATGCAGAGACCGGCTTTGGGGTCGCCGCCGCCTGATCCACCAATGAGGTTGATGCTTGAAAGCTTCGTGAAATCCATAGGTGTCTCCCTCAGGCCGCAACGGCGTCGCGGACCAGTTTCAAAACAAGAGCGTGTCGGTGAGGAGGTCGCCGTTCATGCGGCTTGCTCGGCATCGACAGTGGCGAGACGCGCCAAAAGCGTGTCGTCAACCCAACCCCAGCCACGGCCCCAAGCGGCCGTTTTAACGCTCGGCCAATACTTCGGGTGAATGCTGCCCTTGCCGTCATTCAGCGTGCGCCAACGCTTCACGCGCTCGTACGGCTGATTGGTTTCCTTCGCGAAATCCGTAATACTGGGCCATCGGGCAATCAGTTCGGAAAAGGTCGCGGGGGGCGTTAGGGATGCGTTCATGCTTTGCACGGTACACCCGGTACCACGGAAATCAAGGGGGTCCGGTACCAAAAGCGTCAGGCGGCGTAGTACACGCGGCGCCGTGACCATCCACGAACGCCTCCGCCGCGCCCGCGAACAGCGCTTTGACACTTCAGCGCAGGCGGCAGAGGCCTACGGTTTCAACCCCAAGTGGCTATTGTCGGGGCGTGGTTCCATGCGTAACGTCAAATCTACCATTACGGTGGAGGGCTATGTGGCTGCGGTATTTCCCTTAGATGAAGGGGGGTTCGATCCAATCGAGCCACCTTTCGGTGCGCCTGATGGCGCTGTCGCATTTGTGGTACGAGGCGATAGCATGTACCCAGCGTACCGCAACGGAACTTTCCTGATTGCCGTCCGGGAAGACGATATCCACAGAATTGTGAATACGCGCGCCGTGGTGACGCTCGATGATGGCCGGCGCTTCGTCAAGGACGTTGGCCCCGGCTCTGCGCCTGGCCTCTTCACCCTCTACAGCCACAACGCTGCGCCGATACCGGATGTACGAATCACGGCGGCTGCGCGGGTGATCGGAACGAAAGAACCGGGCTAAGCGGTACATTTAGTACTTGCAAATGTTGGTACATGGGGTACCGTGCTTCGCATAGGAGCACGCAATGGACCTCAACACCGCCGCCTCGATCTGCCGCCCGCTCGATGGGCGCACGTTCCAAGATCAAACGCTGGACCTGGCAGACGAGCTCACCGGCGCCGTGAACCGCGAGCACGCGCGCCAAGAGGCGCAAGCCGCTGTCGCTCCCGAGTATCGCAACGCTGCGTGCGAGCTGGAGCGCATCGCGATCAACCTCAAAGCGTATGCGCGCGGCATGGTCGGCAAGCAGGTTGTTCCGAGCTACATCAAGCAAGCACGCGAAGCGCTTGATGCGATGGAAGCGGCGCTATGAGCGCAGCGCAAAGACTGGCGCGCTCGATCCGCAAAGAGTCGCATCGCTGGCAGGAATCCAGCTTCAATGGCGGCGAGCGTGCGGTCACTGGACCATGGCTGCTGACCATCATTGGTCTGTCGCGAGACGACAATGTCCACGTCATCGATGCCCGCAACATCGGCGCACGTCATATCAGCATTCGCCTTCCGGGCGGCGATGACGTGGCTTGTCATTGGTTCGATCGTTGGGCGCTGATCTCCGCAATGGCAGCGTGGCGACGCGCTCGTGAGCAAGTGGCGCGGCGCTCGGCCGAGGCGTCGATCCAATGACCCGCCGCTATCTCACCTCCAACGAACTCCGCGACATGCTCTCTCGTCAAGGGATCGCTTAGATGAAAGCCGTTTGTGAAACCCTGAGTGACCGCGCATACGAAGCGCAATCCGCTCTCAGCACCATCAAGTCATTTGCATACGGCGGCATAGCCACAGAGCACGAAGCGCGCGCGTCGATCGCGCAACTGCGTGCGCAGGCTGAAGCCATGGAGCGCGTCGTCAATGGGCAAGCTTAAGAACTTTTATCACGATGAAATTTGCGCACTGAAAGAAGAAGAGGACGAACCGAAGATGCGATTGCCCGAAGAAAGCTCATTCACTCCCGCGCCTGCCGGCGCTCATACCGCCGCCTGCATCGGCTTCGTGGACATGGGTACGCAACCCTCGTTCTACGAAGACGGCAAGCCCGCCCACAAGGTCCGCATCACGTGGGAGCTTGATGAGCAGATGGACGATGGCCGCCCGTTCACCGTGTCAAAAACCTACACGTGGTCGATGAATGATCGCGCGACGCTTCGCAGCCACCTGGAAAGCTGGCGCGGCAAGCCGTTCAAGAAGGAAGACTTTGGCCCGAACGGCTTCGACACCAAGAACCTCTTGATGAAGCCCTGCACGCTGACTGTGCAGCACAAGGACGTAAACGGCGCGCTGCGCTCTGTCATCGCTGGCGTTGCGCCGCCGATGAAAGGCGTGAAGCCGTTCACCCCAATCAATCCGCCCGTTTATCTGTCGCTCACCGAAGGCGAGTTTGACGAAGGCGTGCTGAACGAGCTTGGCGAGAAGACGAAGGAAGCCATTCGCGGCACGCCTGAGTACGCCGCGCTCGTTAGCGTCAAGAACGGCGCCGACAAGTACAGCGATCACACGCACAGCGCGGACCTCGATGATGAGATTCCGTTCTAACCATGAGCGCCAAACGCCAGATCGCCGCAGACGTTGAGGCATGGATAAAGCGCGAGCAACTGCGCGCTGAGACATGCCGCGCGCAAGCGGCCGATCTGGAGCGCAAGGCGCGCGACAGTGACCGGCGAGCGGAGAGCTTGAAAGTCATGCTGGACGCCAGCGACTTTCTGAACGCTCCAACCGCAGATGAAGAGGCGGGCTTCTGATGGAACGGTTTGAACAACACTTGGTTGACGAGCGCTCCCGCACGCTTGCCATCTCAATGCTCCGCCTCGTCCCCCTCGACGCGGGGCTAGTCTGCTCAGTCGCGGTTGAAACTCGCACCCAAGAGCAAAACCGCCTGCTCTGGCCGCTTCTGACAGACGTATCGCGCCAGCACGTCCATTACGGGCTAACTCTGATACCCCCAGACTGGAAGAACCTGTTCATGGGCGGGCTGGCGCACGCTACGTTCGTGCCGTCTCTCGACGGCCAATCCGTCATGCCGCTTGGCCTCTCCACGAGCGTTCTAGGCAAGCAGCGCTTCAGTGATTTGATTGAGCTGATCTACGCCTTCGGCGCCGAGAAGGGCGTCAAGTTTCGCTCAGACAAGGTGCGCGCATGACGCAAGCCGAGATCACCCGCCACGTGAAAGCCGCCCTCAAGGCCGCCCGCGATATGGGCTTTACCGTCACCGGCTATAAAATCACGTTCGCTCAAGGCGTTCCGTGTGTCGAAGTGACGACCGGCCCAGAATCGCCCCTCCCTGCCCCCGTTCAAACGGGAGGCGATAATGTCCAAGCACTCAAAGCGCGCATCGAGAGGCTTCATGCACGGCGCTCATAGACAGGCTCACGAACGCGCTGGCGGGCGCTGGGGCATTTACTGGTACGCGTGGCGCGGAGGGCCAGCGATCGGCTCTTACGTGGCCACAAGCCGCGACGAAGCCGAAGACATGGAGGGCGAAGACCTTCCCGGTCTCGCCCGTCGCTGGGCCGACGCCAAAGATACCCGCCCCGCTATAGGACAGTTTGGCCGCGTTATCGTGGACTACCAGC
>ERZ869921.375-NODE-375-length-29762-cov-5.858485_pt1 | contig 29762 bp, 36 predicted proteins | sample MGYA00579310_ERZ869921 | MGnify/ENA primary metagenome ERZ869921 (study PRJEB32216, sample SAMN09231816) | wastewater metagenome | place: USA: Maryland | collected 2016-06-21 | study: EMG produced TPA metagenomics assembly of the PRJNA472060 data set (Reclaimed... | reverse complement strand
CGAGCTCGACAACCTACGGTGCGGGCTCCCACCGCTCACCGAGGACGCGGCGCGAAACCTCTACGCGCTCATCGCCGGCATCTGCGATCGCGCCGTGAACGCCGGGCGCCAGCGCGTCCCTCTGATCGTGCAGCGCGACAAGGCGGAGGCTGAACGCGACACGGCTAGGGCTGCGTTGGCGGAAACCGAAGGGGAGCGCGATAGAGCCCGCGCCGATCTGGCCGCCATCAAGGCGCAGCAGGACGAAGTCTTGCGCGCCGAGTTGCTGAGCCTGGGTCGCTACTCCATCGAGCAGAAGCCGAACATGGTGGCGATCAAGGCTCAGATCGAGCGTCAGATGGGGCGCCTCGCAGAGCGCAGGCTGGCAGAAGGCGCCCCGTGGGGGATCGACGGCCAGCGCGACCCCGACCACCCGTGCGACATGTTCCGCAACGGGAAGCCGAGCGAGCGCAACACCTGCGAAGGAGACGGTCACGCTCTGTGCAACGAGTGCGGGCACTACCGAATGCGAGAGCCCGATCGGCAGCCGAAGCCGGCAGGAGGTGCCTCGTGACGTTCCCCTTCTTCAAGTGCTGGAGGGACGACCAAGCCGAGGACTCCGCCAAGGTGCTTTCGGCATGCGACAACGAGCAGGCCGCGCAGGAGTTCGCCGACCAGTGGCTGCGTGACGATCCCGAGCGAGGAACCCGCTTCGTCAACGGTGAGCCGATCGTGGTCCTGGTCCGCGACGACGTGGACGGCGATCTGACCAAGTGGGAGGTCAAAGCCACCGCGTCGGTCGAGTTCTCCGCGCGGCTGATCGACGACGACCCGGTTCCGCACGTCGTGACGCGCCCCGGCAACAACACGATGCCGATCGAGTGCCTGCACTGCGGCGCGAAGGTGGCGCTCGCGCTGCCGGTGTCGATCGACGAGATGGTGGCGGCGACGCGCGGGTTCGTGGAGCGGCATCGCGACTGCGAGAAGCCGGCGGGAGGTGGCGCTTGACCCTCGCTCGAAACCTCGGTGTCAGGCCTCCGTTCTTGCTCCTGGCGGCGGCAATGGCGTTCGCGCCAACCGAGTGGGACTGGACGATTCTCGGCCCTGGACGTTGGTATCAGGCTGACTTGCGCCGTTGGCATCGGCGGCGTGACCGGAACGGCAAGCGGCGGCGCCGCGGGAGCCGGCCGTGAGGAACATCAGCTTCGCGCTGACCACGGCGCAGATCCTCGACCGCTCCAAGACGGTCACGCGCCGGCTCGGCTGGCGTGGCCTCACGCCTGGCACGGTGCTGTGCGCCGTCGAGAAGTCGCAGGGTCTCGGCAAGGGCGGCAAGGTGCGCCGGCTCGGTCAGATCCGCGTGCTCGACGTCCGCCCGGAACCGCTCCGGGTGCTGCACGGCACCAGCTACGGCGACGCCGAGGCGACGCGCGAGGGGTTCCCGACCATGAGCGGCGAGCAGTTCGTCGCGATGTTCTGCGAGCACATGGGTTGCGGGATCGACACCGTGGTGACTCGGATCGAGTTCGAGCACCTGGGAGGTGGCGCGTGAAGGAGCCGAATGCCTACGTCCTCAAGTCGAGGATCCGGGAGCGCATCGACCAGCTCACCAAGGAGCGAGGCGAGCTGCTGTCGAGGCTCCGTGAACTTCAAGCGCGTGCGGACGCGCTCTCCGAAGCAGCAAGCGAGCTGCGGTCCATCGATCTGGAGGCCAAGGAGTTGCCTGGGTGTCCGCACTGCCACGCGGAGGCGATGCGATGCACGTCGGATCACAAGTGAACTGCGCTGCCCCGTTCCCCGGCCCGCACCACAACCGATCCGGCGATGTCAGCTACCCCAAGCCGCCGAAGCGCGGGGCCCTGATCGGGCTGTTCCTCGTGCTCGTCTTCGCCGTGGCGGCGCTCGTCGCCGGGCAGGCGGTGTGGCGGTGAACTCCACGATCCACGTTGGCGACGCACGCTCTGTGCTGAGCACGCTGCCTTCGGAGTCGGTGCACTGCGCCGTCACGTCGCCACCGTACTGGTCTCTGCGGGACTACGGCGTCGACGGCCAGATCGGGCTCGAGGAGACGGTCGACGAGTGGCTGCGATCGCTCGTCGCCGTGTTCGACCAGGTGCACCGCGTGCTGCGCAACGATGGCACCTTCTGGCTGAACTGCGGGGACGCCTACGCGGGCAGCGGGACCGGCGGCCAGGGGCGAGAGGGGGTCATGGCGGATCGGTCCGTCAGCTGCGCCCGCGCCAACGTGACGCCAGCGTTGCGTCAGAAGCCAGCATCCAGAACCGGAGGCCTGCGCCCGAAGCAGCGGATGTTCTTGCCTCACCGCCTGGTGCTCGCACTGCAGGACGCCGGCTGGTGGGTGCGCGACGAGATCGTCTGGCACAAGCCCTGCCCGATGCCCGAGAGCTGCCGCGATCGCACCACGGTCGCGCACGAGTTCCTGTTCCTGTTGACGAAGCGGCCGCGGTACTTCTACGACCAGGAAGCGATCCGCGAGCCGGTGGCCGGCACTGCGCACCCGCGCGGTGATGGTCGCGTGCCGCGAGGCTGGGACACAGGCCCCGGGGACCACAAGCAGAAGCGCGGTCGCTACGCCCCGAAGCAGGTCAACGCCGGCAACTCCTTCGGCGGATTGATGGCGACTCGCAATCGCCGCTCGGTCTGGACCATCCGGCCAGAGCCCTTCTCCGGCGCGCACTTCGCGACCTTCCCGACCGCGCTGGTCGAGCCGTGCTTGCTTGCGGGAACGAGCGCTGCCGGCTGCTGCGAGGCCTGCGGCGCGCCGCTCGAGCGCATGGTGCGCAAGGGCGCGCCGAACCTCGAGCACCAGCGTGCCTGCGGCGGCGACGCGGCCGGCGCCTATGACGGCAAGGCCACGAAGGACTTCGCAGCCGCGCGGGCAGAGGACGCGAGTGCGGTCAAGGCCCGCATCCTGCAGGGCCTCCGGGACCGCGAGACGGTGGGCTGGCGCCGCACCTGCAAGTGCCCCGAGACGGGCACGGTTCCGTGCACAGTGCTCGATCCGTTCGCAGGCAGCGGCACCACCGGCGTGGTCGCGATGCGGCACCAGCGTCAGTTCGTCGGCGTCGAGCTGAACCCGAGCTACGCCGAGCTGGCGCGGAAGCGCATCGCCGCCGTGCAGCCGCTGCTGTTTGCGCGCGCGGCGGCCGGAGGTGGCGGATGAACAACGGGGGGGACCATGGTCGCACCGAAGCCAGGAGCACCGCGGCGACGCAAGTACCGCCACCACTGCTCGACCTGCGGAGTCATCTTCGATCACCCGCAGACCTGGGCGTACTGCAGCAAGGACTGCGAGCGCAACCGCCGCGGCCGCGACCCGTCGGAGTCGCTGGGCGCCGACGAGTGGCTCGATCCGATCTACGAGCGCCGGCTGAAGCTCGGCCTGCAGCTCGAGGTCGCGATGCCCTGGGAGCGGGAGGACCTGCTCATCAGGATCGCCGAGACCGAACGCGAGGAGGCCGCCGTGCGTGAGACCCTGGCAGCGAAGGACGCTCCGTCTCGGGCCAGCGCCGACTTCTGGGCGCCGCTCGTGCGCCGAGAGGCCGACCGGTTCGAGTGCTCGTTGCGCAAGTCGCTCGGCTTCGCCATCCGTCTGGGCAAGCGGCTGTGCGAAGCCAAGGCGGAGCTCGAGCACGGCGAGTTCGGGCGGCTGTTCTCCGACCACCCGAACCCGATCGAGGGGGCGTTGACGTTCTCGTCACGCTGGGCGCGCATCCTGATGGCGATCGGCAGCCACGCCGTGATCGCGGCAAATCGGAACTGTAGTTCCGTTTTGCCGGCCAACATCAACACGGTCTACGTGCTGTCGCGGCTTCCTGCGCCGGAACTCGAGCAGGCGATCGAGCGCGGCGACGTGCGGCCCGACATGCAACACGCCGATGCCCGGCGGTTGATCCACGTCGACGCCTCCGACGTCGAGGCGCCGTCAGCCGAGGAGCAACTGGACGACGAGATCGCGCAGGCCCTCAGTCCCGTGCGGGCGCACCTGGTCGCCTTCGCGGCGGACCATCCGAAGCGCATGCGCGAGCTGAAGGCGCGGTTGCGGGCGATGCTCCGCAACCTAGACGCGGCTGCGGGGGAGGCGCAGGGGTCGTGAAGCTGCAGCTCTACACCAGTGAGGATCGCCGCATGACGCTCCACGACCAGCTGCGCGCAGCCGGCGCGTCGGAACTCGCCATCGCCTGGCGGTGCGACCAGGATCCGCTACTTGCCGGCGGCCGCTCGGCTGGCGGCGATGGCGGCCTCGACGCGGGCGGGGGCGACCTTCAAGGCCGCGGCCAGGGCCAAGATCGTGGCGCGACGCGGATTCTGGACGCGTCCGTTCCGCAGGTCGAGCAGGGCACGGACGCTGATTCCTACCGTGGCGGCGAAGTCTCGGAAGTCGCCACCGACCTTCTTGGCCAGCAGCAGTTGATCGAGAGTCTCGGCGGTCATCCGGCGGACCATAGGCGGAACTGCCGAAAGATTCCATCGGCGCCGCTTGACTTCGAGCGCAGAACTGCCGATAACTGCGCGAAGAACAGCCCCGACTGCCGCCCAACTTTCGACGGGAAGGCGGCAGCCGGAGCCAGCACCGAACCCCGCAAGGAGTCCGACACGATGGCCACCGTAGCGCCCGCGCCGACCTCGGCGCAACAGACCGCTTCCCGCCTCCCGCGCCGCCTGCGCCGGGCACTGCTGCTCGGCATCCGTGCCCAGCGCACCCGCCGGCACGTCTACCCGGACGGCATCTACACCGCGCGCAACCAGGAATGGAAGCCGGTGATCGCGCTCGGAACGGTCGAGATCGAGCGCGCGGCCGACCAGCTGTCGCCCGCCGAGCGCGAGTACTTCCTCGCCGGCCTTCGTGCGTCGTTCGGCGGTTGCCCGGACACCCCGCGGATGCAGCGCGTGCTCCGCTACTCGAAGCTGTTGCGCGAGCTGATCTCGGCCGGCGACGAGGGGATGGCGAGTCGTCTTCGCCGGTGGCTGCGGCACAACCTGCTGCGCAGCAAGTTCGCAACTGCACCAGCTGGGAGGGTGTGATGGACGCACCCTCCTTCAACGCGGGTGACCTGGTGCGAGACGTGTTTGGGTACCAGCACCGAGTGCGGCACCAGGTGGGCTGCGCGGTCTACGTCGTCGGCAGCAGGAGCTGGTTCCACCCGACGAAGCTCACGCTGGTCGCTTCAGCAAACCAGCTCCAGCAGCAAGCGGGGGAGATCGACAGCCAGCCATCGGAATCGCGGCCGCCGACGGTGGGCGAGGCCCTCGGCGGGACCTTCCTCGCGGTCCTCTTCGCCCTCGTCATTCCCTACCTCAGCCTCTTCGTCCCGTGACCACCTTCGCGCGCACCTACGACAACGACGCCGAGCGAGTTCGGCTCGGCATCAAGGACCGAACGAAGGTCTTCGGTCCGCTCGAAACGACCACCTGTGCTCACGGCCAGATCTACTCGTTCCGCTACGAGTGGCCGGCTGGGAGCGGAGGGCCCAACGACGGGGACCTGGTGATCCTCACCAACCAGTGCATCGACTGCTCCCTCGCGCTGGAACTGCAGCCGGGGAGGCGTCGCACCTAGACCGCCACAGCAGCAAACCCATCCCGCAATGACCTGCTCCGCGAATGGAGTGGGCGCCCGAACCATCGACAGAAACAGAGGAAACGCCAATGGCAATCTCACTCGCGTCAATCAAGCGCAACACCCAGAAGCCCCCGAAGATCGTGATCTACGGGGTTCCCGGCATTGGGAAGACCAAGTGGGCCTCGCAGGCCCCGAACCCGATCTTCATCTGCGCCGAGGACGGCCTCGGCCAGATCGACGTACCGCACTTCCCGCGCGCGAAGTCCTACACCGACGTCCTCGACGCGATCACTTCGCTCTACACCGAGCAGCACGACTACGGGACCGTCGTGCTCGACACGATCGACTCGCTCGAGCCGCTGATCTGGGCGCACGTTTGCGCCACCACGCTGCACGAGAAAGGCTACGCCGTCCAGCGGATCGAGGACTACGGGTGGGGCAAGGGCTTCACGCACGCGGTCAACGAGTGGATCACTGTGCTCCAGGGCCTGGATGCCCTGCGCGACGACAAGGGCATGGCTGTGATCCTGTGCGCCCACAGCAGCCCGGTTCGAGTCAAGGCCCCGGACTCGGACGACTACGACAAGTACACGCTGAAGGTGCACAAGTACGCGGAGGCGATCATCCGCGGCTGGGCCGATTGCCTGCTCTTCGCGAACTACGAGCAGACCCTGATCGCCGCAGGGCGAGATGGAGAACGGAAGCGCGCGGCTGGCACGGGCAAGCGCCTGCTCTTCACCGAGGCGCGCCCCTCCTTCGAGGCGAAGAACCGCTACTCGCTGCCGCCGGTCCTGCCCCTGGACTGGAACGCCTTCGTCGCGGCGCAGAACGCGACTTCGCTGCCCCCGCAGCAATCCGCATCTGCCTCGGCGCCGGGTGTTCCGGCGACGGCGCAGTGAGTCACTGACAACCCCAACAACCCACAGAGACAGAGGACAGAACCATGGTCCAACTCGGATTCAACGCGCAGGAATACGACGTCCCGACGTTCGGCGAGCCGATCAAGCCCGGCTGGTACGCGGTCCGCGTCACCCAGGTCGAACTGAAGCCGACGAAGGCCGGCAACGGCCAGTACCTCGAGGTCACGCTGGCGATCGACGAGAACCAGCACCCCGACTGCGCCGGCCGCAACGTCTGGGACCGGCTCAACGTCTTCCACCAGAACGAGAAGACGATGAAGATCGCGCGGGGGACCCTGCGCAAGCTGCAAGAGAGCTGCGGCAAGCCCACCGCGCAGGACACCGACGAGCTGCTCGGTTGCTCGGTGCTCGCGAAGGTGAAGGTGCGCCCGGCGACCGAGGAGCACCGCGCGCAGAACGAGATCGACGACTACAAGCCGATCGGCGCGACGATCCCGGCTGCCGGCGCCAATGCGCACGCTGGCGCGGCGCAACAGCCTGCTGCGGCCACCCAGGCACCAGCCCAGAGCACGCCTGCCCAGGTTCCGGCCTGGATGAGGAAGTGAGCCATGGGCGGACTCCCTTGGCTCAAGACCGGCTCCGCAACCCCGCCGGCCGTTCGGCCGGCGGGGGGCGCGACCACGCCGCCGGTTCCCCCGACCACCGAGTCGCCTGCGCACCCGGTGACGCAGGACCACCCGCTGACGATCGTCAAGCTGACGGCCAGCAACGTGAAGCGCCTCCGCGCGGTCACGATCGCACCGGACGGCAACCTGGTCGTGCTCAGCGGTCGCAACGGGCAGGGCAAGACCACGGTCCTCGACTGCATCGAGTACGCGATCGGAGGCAAGGATGCGATCTGCGCCGAGCCGGTCCGGCGCGGTGAGGACTCGGCCGAGATCGTCTGCGACCTGGGCGACCTGGTCGTGCGGCGACGGTTCGTCGCCGGCGGCGGGACATCCGTGGAGGTCACCGACAAGAACGGGCTGCGCTTCCCTTCGCCGCAGAAGGTGCTCGACGAGCTCTACGGTCGGCTCAGCTTCGATCCGCTGGCCTTCGCGCGCCAGGCGCCAAAGCAGCAGCTCGAGACGCTGCGCGGGCTGCTGGGCCTCGACTTCTCGGAGAGCGATCGACGCCACGACGCTCTCTACGACGAGCGAACGCTGGTCAACCGCGAGCTGAAGAACGCGCAGGCCCGGCTGCAGGGCCTGCCGGAGCTGCCGAACACGCCTGCGACGCCGGTCTCTGCGACCGACCTGGTTTCCGAGATCCAGCGAGCCCAGGCCCGCAACGCCGAGGTCCTCCGAAAGCGCGATCGACTCACCGCGATCGAGACGCGCGCCAAGGCCATGCAGGCCGAGCTCGATGCGTTGGGCGAGGAGTACAAGCGCATCAGCGCAGAGGACCTGGCGACGATCGACACGGCGCCGTTGACGCAGCGCCTCGGCGAGGTCGAGCAGATCAACAACCGGGTACGCCAGAACGCCCAGCGCGCCGAGGTCGCCCGCGAGGTCGAGGGCAAGAAGGCGAAGTCGGAGGAGCTGACGCGGCAGATCGACGCGGTGAAGGCCAGCAAGGCCGAGCGCATCGCAGCCGCCAGGATGCCGGTCACCGGTCTCGGGTTCGGCGAGAGCGGAGTCACCCTGAACGGGTTGCCGCTGGAGCAGGCGAGCGCCGCCGAGCAGCTGCGCGTCAGCGTCGCGATCGGGATCGCCATGAACCCGAGACTGCGGGTGCTGCTAGTGCGCGACGCCAGCCTTCTCGACCACGACTCAATGCGGCTGGTCGCCGAGATGGCCCGAGACGCCGGTGCCCAGCTCTGGCTCGAGCGCGTCGAGACAGACGACGCGACGACAGTGGTGATCGAGGACGGCCAGATCCAGGAGCCGACGCGTGGTTGACCTGGCTGCAACCCTGCCATCGACGGCGCGCGAACTGCACGCCTTCTACGATCGCACTGCCGGCGACTGGCGCCGCGACCACCTCGGGTCGTCCGTTCTGGGCGACCCGTGCGATCGCGCGCTCTGGTACGGCTGGCGCTGGGCGCACAAGCCGCGGCTCGGTTCCAGCGAGGACGCCAAGAACGTCCGCACGCCTGGGCAGATGCTCCGTCTGTTCGCGCGAGGGCACCGCGAGGAAGCCTGGCTCGCAGACGACCTACGCGCGATCGGGCTCCAGCTCAGCACCGCCGATCCGCAGACCGGACAGCAGTGGCGAGCGGTCTGGCACGGAGGCCACGCCGGCGGTGGCGCCGATGGCGTGATCCTGTCGGGGCTCGTCGAGTCGACCCAGCCTCACCTCTGGGAGTGCAAGACCAGCAACGTCGAGCAGTTCGAGAAGCTGCTCACCGGCGGCGTCCAGAAGGCGAAGCCTCGGCACTACGTGCAGATGCAGGTGATGATGCGCGCCCTCAAGCTCGAGCGCGCCTTCTACGTCTGCGTCTGCAAGGACGACGACCGGATCTACACCGAGCGCGTGGCTCTGGACGCTGCCTTCGCCGACCAACAGATCGAACGTGCAGGGCGGGTTGTCTTCGCGAACGACCCGCCGCCGCGGATCGCGGAGAGCCGAGACACCTATCCGTGCCGGTTCTGCGACCACCGCGACCTCTGCCACGCCACGGCCGCCGAGCCGGTGGTGCCTGAGCGGAACTGCCGCACCTGCAACGAGAGCACCCCGATGCCAGACGGCACGTGGCGCTGCTCGCTCCGCGACATGGCGCTGCCGTCGGGCATGCAGCGCGCTGGGTGCGAACTGCACCTCTACCGCCCGGACCTCCTGCACTGGCTCACGGTGGCCGACGCAGACGAGGCGCAGCGCACCGTGACGTACGCGCAGAACGACGGCAAGCGAATCACGAACCGGGCCAAGGAGGCCCTGACGCTGTGACCCCCCAAAGCGACTCTCTGGATTTCCCCGACAGCCGTTGGCCCACCGGGCCCGCCGACTTCGGCAACTTCGTCGGCATCCCGGCCGCTCCACTTGCTCCAGAGGAGGAGCAGGTCGAGATCCAAGTCGAAGAGCCGGCCAAGGAATGCCCTCCGACGCCTGCAGCGGAGGTGCCTCCCGAACCGGCTCCGGCCCCGGCGCTGTCGTTCTCGCCGCAGCAGGACGAAGCGATGGTGGCGGTCAAAGACTGGCTCGCCACGCGCAGCCGACCGGTGTTCCGGCTGTTCGGTTACGCCGGCACGGGCAAGACCACCATCGCGAAGCACCTGGCGCAGGGTGTGAGCGGCCGCGTCGCCTTCGCTGCCTTCACGGGCAAGGCCGCCAGCGTGATGAAGCGCAAGGGCTGCCAAGGCGCCTGCACCATCCACCAGCTGATCTACACGCCGCTGGACGAGGACGAAGAGAAGCTGGCCCAGGTCCGCAAGGCGATCGGTGATGCGACGGACCCGATCGAGCGCGCCGCCCTGAAGCGCCAGCTCGACGAGCTGCTGAAGCCCAAGTTCGGCCTGAGCGACAACGCCGCTGGTAGAGCCAAGCTGATCGTCATCGACGAGTGCTCGATGGTGAACGAGCTGATCGGGCGCGACCTGCTCAGCCTGAAGGTGCCGATCCTGGTGCTCGGCGACCCGGCGCAGCTGCCTCCGGTCGACGGTGGCGGGTTCTTCACCGACCACCCGGCCGACGTGCTGCTCGACCAGATCCACCGCCAGGCCGAGGGCAGCGGCATCCTGCAGCTCGCCACCAAGGTGCGCATGCGCAAGGCCTCGATGGTGGAGATCGGGACCTTCGGCGACGAGGAGAGCTGCGTGCTCTCCAAGGCGACCTTCGAGCAGTACGGCAACCCGCTCGCCTTCGACCAGGTCCTCGTCGGCACGCACAAGACGCGACGGATCTGGAGCAACAGGATCCGCACGCTGCTCGGCCGCGGCGGGTTCGAGCCGGTCCCTGGCGACAAGCTGGTCTGCCTGCGCAACGACCACAACGCCAAGATCATGAACGGCGAACTGTGGACGTGCCGCGAGTGCGTCGGGATCGACTCCGACACGATGTCGCTGACCATCGAGAGCGAGGACCAGCCCGGGAAGCTGAAGACGGTCACCTCGATCCGCCACTACTTCCAGGGACGCGACGAGGAGCTGAAGCTGCGCCCGGTCCCCGGCGCGCGCTTCGACTTCGGCTACGCCCTCACAGTCCACAAGGCACAAGGGAGCCAGTGGGACAAGGTCCTGCTGATCAACGAGGCGAACGCGTTCCGCCGACCCGACAGCCCCGACACGCCGTGGCGCTGGCTCTACACGGGAATCACGCGCGCGGCCAAGCAGGTGGTGGTGGCGCAATGAACAACATCCACGAACTGGTGGCCGACTACCATGACCACCTGGACGGTGTGTCATCGCGGAGGATGTTCCGCGCCATTGCAAGGTCGTTCGCTGCCCACATGGGGTTCGCCGAGGACGGGTTCGACGCGGCCGTGATCGAAGTGGTCAAGAAGGGGCCAAGGGAGGCGCATCGCGACATGCAATCGTGGCGCGACAGAGGTCTGGAGTCCCTGTCCTATGGGACTGTCGCGTGTCGCTGCGGGTTCTTGTCAGGTCTGTTCAATCACCTGAGGAGGAAGGGAGCGATCGATTGGAACCTGCTCCCGTTTGCGCCGAAGAAGATCCACACCAAGCACAAGCGGATCCCCACTCGCGAAGAGGTGGAGACGCTGGTGGCCTGCATCGACTCGGCGGCGGAAGAGGGAGACGCGCAGGGCATTCGCGATGCCGCCTTGGTGCGGCTCCTCTACTGCTGCGGCCTTCGACGAACTGAGGCAACGACCTTACGCCTCGAGGACATCGACCTTCGCACTCGACAAGTGCGCATCCGTCGGCGTGCCGGGTCCCCGAGGGTCTCGGTTGGCACATCCGTCATGACTGGGCGCGCGCTCGAGAGGTGGCTCGTTCATCGAGGATCGGCCCCTGGTTGGGCCTTCTATCGGCTCGATCGCTCTGATCCCAGCAAGGCGATGGCTGGAGAGTCGGTGCGGCGGCTGCTCACCGTCAACTCAGTTGCTGCTGGGCTTCCCTTCTTGGTCACGCCCGATGCACTGGTGACCGCTGGCGATCAACACTCCGAGGAAGCTGTCCGGCAGATTCGGCTGGAGGCGCGAGACCTGTGACCATCCAGCTCCGCGACTACCAACGCGAGGCGATCGACGCGATCTACGCGTGGTTCGGCCGCCACACCACGAACCCGCTGATCGTGATGCCCACGGGCACCGGCAAGTCGGTCGTCATCGCCGGCTTCATCGAGGGCGTGCTGCGCGCCTACCCGAGCCAGCGCATCCTGGTGGTGACGCACGTCCGCGAGCTCGTCGAGCAGAACGCGAGGAAGCTGGTGGACCTCTGGCCTGGCGCGCCGGTCGGCGTCTACTCGGCCGGCCTCAAGCGCCGCGACACCGAAGCGCAGGTGATCTTCGCCGGCATCCAGTCGATCGCGAGCCGCGCCGGCGAGCTCGGCTGGTTCGACCTGGTGCTGGTCGACGAGGCCCACCTGATCCCGCGTGGCGGCGAAGGCCGCTACCGCACCTACCTGCAGGCGCTGTTGTCGATGAACCAGGCTGCGAAGGTGATCGGCTTCACGGCGACGCCGTTCCGCACCGACAGCGGCTCCCTGATCGAGGGCGACGAGCGCCTGTTCGACGGCATCGCCTACTCGGCCGACATGGTGCGGCTGATCAAGGAGGGCTACCTGTCCCCTTTGGTGCCCAAGCGCGTCGACGCGGAGATCGACACCCGCGGGGTGAAGAAGACCGCCGGCGACTTCAACCAGGCCCAACTCGAGCAGGCCGCGCTTGCCGGCGACAACGTCCAGCTCGCCTGCAGCGAGATCATCCGGTGGGGGAATGTCACCGAGCGGAAGTCGTGGCTGCTGTTCGCGTGCGGCGTGAAGCACGGCCAAGAGGTCGAGCGGGCCCTGCGCGATCGTGGCATCGCCGTTGCCTCGGTGTTCGGCGACACACCGATGGCCGACCGCGACGCCATCACGCGCCGCTACAGGGCGGGCGATCTGCGCTGCCTGGTCAACTGTGCCGTGCTCACCACGGGCTTCGATGCCCCGGGCACCGACCTGGTGGCGATCATGCGCCCGACCTGCAGCGCAGGCCTGTTCGTCCAGATGGCCGGCCGCGGCATGCGGCTCGCCGAGGGCAAGCGCGACTGCCTGGTCCTCGACTTCGGCGGCAACGTCGACCGGCACGGGCCGATCGACATGGTGAAGCCGAAGAAGAAGGGCGAGGGCGGTGGCTCCGCACCGGTGAAGACGTGCCCGCAGTGCAAGTCGATCGTCTTCGCCGGCGTCGGGCAGTGCCCCGACTGCGGGTTCGAGTTCCCGCGGGCCGCCGAGCCGCGCCACGACATCGTCGCCAACACGCGGTCGCTGATCGCGGGGCTCGACGGGCACCGTAGCGACGTGCGGATCTTGAAGGTCCACGCGACCACCTACAGCCGCTACCAGAAGGCCGGCGACGAGTCGCGGGTCTCGATGTTGGTCGAGTACCAAACAGGCACGAACGGTGTGTTCTCGGTGCGCGAGTGGCTCGCGCTCGAGCAGCGCGGCTACCCGCGCCAGGTCGCCGAGAGCTGGTGGCTGCGCCGCGGGCGCCCGCCGGTCCCGGCCACGGTCCAAGAAGCCCTCGCACGCACCGACGAGCTGCGCGAGGTCGTCTCGTTGAAGGTCGAAGCCAATGGCAAGTACCCCAAGATCCTCGGCTACGCGTACGCCGACACGCCTCACCAGGCGGGAGAAGCGCGAGTTCCTGACCCTGCTGACCAAGGTGCTGGAGGCCGTGCCGGATGACCGCTCGTGCTTCACCTGCACGCACTACCGGGACGGCACCTGCGTGATGGCCGACGGCAACCTGATCCCGGAGCAGGTCCTGCAGGTCGGATGTGAGTTGCGAGCCGACGACGTCGGCACCCCGTTCGGATAGCGAGCCCTGGGAGGGGCGAAGATGGGCAACGAACTGATGAAGACCATGGCCCTGTACTATGCCAGCCTCGGGCTGCGCGTGGTGCCGATCCATGGCGTCTACGGCTCCACGTGCACCTGCAACAACGAGGCGTGCAAGTCGCCAGCGAAGCATCCGCGGACTCAGAACGGGCTCCGCGACGGCAGCAAGGACGCGGCGGTGGTCGGCCGCATGTGGACCCGCTGGCCGTTCGCCTCGATCGGGATCTGCACCGGCACCGAATCGGGTGTTCTGGTCATCGACTACGACGGGGACCACGCAGCGCTGCAGGAGGCGCCCGAGTTCTTCCGGCGGTGGTTCAACGAGAAGCTGCCGCCGACCTGGCGCGCGACGACCGGCGGGGGCGGCAAGCACGTGTTCTTCCGCTACGACGGCGAGGGCGGGATCCAGTCGCGATCGCGCATCTGGGCCCACCCGACGAAGCGGCGTGATGGGCGGCCGGTCGCCGCGATCGACGTGCGTGCCGACGGCGGCTACGTGGTGGGCGCGCCGAGCCCGCACATCAGCGGCCGCAGCTACGCGTGGGACGAGGGATGCGCGCCGGCCGACACGCAGCTGGTGACCCTGCCCGACGAGCTCGAGCAGTTCCTCCGGCGCAACTTCGGCGGGGCGATCGCTGCACCTTCCGGCGACGCGGGCGCTGGTCGTTTCACGATGGGGGGCACCGGGTCAGTGCCGGCTCCCGGCGAGCTGCCCTTGCACCCTGATCAGGTGGCGCAGATCAAGGCCGCCCTCGCCTACATCGACGCGACCGAGCGCGACACCTGGCTGCACGTCGGCATGGCCCTGCGCTCGACTGGTGCTGGCCAGCAGGCCTTCGACCTCTGGACGGAGTGGAGCCTCACCAAGCCCCACAAGTTCGACCAGGACGACCAGGTGCGCACGTGGAAGGGGCTCCGCGAACTGCTGCCGAGCGGCGAGGAGATCACGCTGCGGAAGCTGTTCTGGCTGGCCAAGCAGCATGGCGCCCCCGACTTCGAGGTCGTCGACATCCAGATCGAGGAGCCGAACCTGCCGTTCGCGGCCGAGCTTCCCGAGCCCGAGGACCTGCCCGAGAATGACCCGGGCCCTGCCGCCGAGCCGGTACCGTCCGCGGCCATCGAGGCCCTGTTCTCCGACTTCTGGCCGCGGCTCCGCCAGCGGTCCCCGCTGATCCACGAGGTGGTGGAGTGGATCAGCAGGACGGCCCCGAAGAAGCAGCCCCTGCTGGCCTTCGGCAACGTGCTCGCGGCTCTCGGGGCGCTGCTCGGCCGTCGCGTGCGGTCGCCGGGCAACACGCGCACCAACCTCTACGTGTTCGGCATCGCCCCCTCGGGTCGCGGCAAGGAGCACAGCCGGCAGTGCGTCGCCCAGCTCTTCGCCGCCGCTGGCCTCACGCACTGGATCGGCGCCGACAAGTGGAAGTCGGACAGCGGCATCCGGACCGAGCTCTTGAAGTCCCCGGCTCACCTGGCCCAGATCGACGAGTTCGGGAAGGTGCTGGCCCAGATCGCCTCCCCACACGCGCCGTCCCACCTGGCCGGCATCGTGCAGACGCTGCTCGAGCTCACCGGCCGCGCCGGTGGTGTGGACCTCGGACCGGCCTACGCCGACCAAAAGGCCCGGCCGCGCGAAGTCATCGTCGAGCCCTGCCTCTCGCTCTACGCGACCGCCGTCCCGAACGACGTCTTCGACTCGCTGTCGAGCCGGTCGGTCGCCGACGGCTTCCTCAACCGGTGGATCTGCCTCTTCGGCGACGACCGCCCCCCGATCGAGGAGAGCGAAGAGGCCAGCTACCGCCCGCCGCAGCACATCGTCGAGGCCCTCCAGCTGCTCGAGCAGAACTGGCGAACCCAGGCATCCCCGTCCGGGCCGCAGCTCAACATGCCCAGCATGGCCCCGGCTGCCCACGTGATCCCGAGGACGCCCGACGCTTCCGAGCGCCGGCGCGAGATCGGGCGCGCGATCGAGGCTGCCAGCGTCGCAAAGGAGCACCGGGGCGACACGCTGGCCGACCTCTGGGCCCGCGTGCCCGAGCTCACCGAGCGCGTCGCCCTGGTCTTCGCCGCGACTCGGCCGGTGATGTTCGAACAGCGAGACGGTGCCGTGGTGCCTCGGTGGGAGGGCAAACCGGCCGCCGCCGCCGGCAAGGATCGGGACGGCTTCCCGGTCGACGCCTACGTGCCCTCGGCGATCGAGCGCGCCGACATGGACCTCGCGCACGACCTGCTCGCCTGGTCCTTCCGGCGCTTCGAAGCCGCCGTCGAGGTTCGCGTCGCCGACAGCGAGTACGAGGCGAAGCTGAAGCGGGTGCTGCGGACCATCCTGAACGCCGGCACCAAGGGGCTGGCGCAGAGCGAACTCACGCGGAAGACCCAGTGGTTGTCGAGCCGCGAGCGAGAGGACATCGCGAAGACGCTCGCCGAGAGCGGACAAGTGGTGGTCACCGTCGCGATGCCGCCCCGCGGCGGAAAACCGGTCACTACGTACCGGTGCGCGGGGTTTCACCCTCCGGAAACCGGTCTTCAACGGTCTTCAAGCGATCTTCAAGACGCTGGAAACGACCAAAGACACGAAGCCATCGTTGGTTAGGTGTCGGTCTTCACGGTCTTCAACGGTTCCAGTACGTACCAGTCCGTGGACAGTGTGACTGAAGGAGCATTGAAGACCGTGAAGACCGAAGAGAGTTAGTATCTAAGTAGTAGGAAATACTACTACTTATAGCGATGTATTGCGCTCCGGCGTTATTTGAAGACCGATTGAAGACCGACCAGGAACGATGAAGACCGACCAGCTCAGCCCCAGTCTCTCGGTCTGGATCCCTGGCAAGCCGGTGCCACAGCCCCGGGCGCGCGTCGCGGGCGGCCACGGCTACGACAACGGCAAGGCCGACCCATGGAAGGACCTCGTGCGCAGGATGGCTGCTGTGGCCGTCCAGGGCGATCACGCGGGCGCCTGGCCGGTCGATGGACCCGTCCGCGTCGAGCTCGAATTCCAGCTCGCTGCCGAGCCCACGAGGCGCCCTGACGTCGACAACCTGGCCAAGGCCGTTCTGGATGCCCTCGGACCCTCACGCGCCGACCGTGGCCGCTACGCGCCGCTCCTGTGGCACGACGACGCCCAGGTCACCGAGCTCGTCGTCACGAAGCGCCGCGGGGAGCCAGGCTGCCGGCTGTCGGTCGTGGCGCTGGCGCGCAAACCCGAGCCCGCCAGCGCGGCCTCGCTGTGAACGAAACCCCCCTGTTTGTGAAGCGGGCCGCGGCCGGGTTGCACCCCGACCGCGGCCCTCGATCAACCCCTGCCTACACAGGAGCCAACCGTGCACCACGCATCGGCATGCAGCGTCGTATCCCATGAGGTCCAGCCATGATCCGCCTCGGGCTGTCGGGCTGGTGGCTCGACCCGACCGGCGAGGGCTGGTTGCTGCTCGAGGTCGTGGGGAGGGGCCGAAAGCGCCTCACACGGCGGCACGGACCCTTCACAGCGATCGAGCACGTTCTGCAGCAGCGCGCGGTGGTGCTCCCGGACGATGTTCGGGCCGAGATCGAGGGGCTGGTGCCGGTCGCGGACGACGAGCTCGAGCAGCTGCCGGTTACCGAGGAGCCGCGAAAAGGCGAACCCCCGGAATCCCCGCCGCCCCCTCGGCACGGTCCTGGTCGCACCGACCATGACCCACACTCCCCCGAGTGAGGCTGCGGCCTCGTCCCCGTCAACCAACCCCGGCCCCTGGAGCGAGGCGACCCCCGAGCGCCTCGACCAGGCGGCGCGCGCGCTGACCTATAACGGCTCGCAGCGGGAGGGTGCAGCGAAGCACCTGCTGTTCGTAGCCGGCCACCGGATCGAGGCGCTGACGCACGAGCGCGACCGGTGGAGGCAGCGAGCCGAGGCCGCGGAGGCCATCGCCGAGCGCAACGGCAAGGCGGCGACCGAGCGCGGTGACCTGATCGAGGCCGCTTCCAAGGCCGTCGGCTGCAAGCCGCAGGAACTGGTGACGGAGTGCGCGAGCCGGGAGAGGATGTTGGTCGCCATCGCCTTGGCTGGTCGGATCGAGATGAACGTCGACATCGAGGCCATCGAGGCCAAGATGCTGGCGCTGGCGGCCGAGGTGGAGGCGCTGAACAACGGAGATCTGCGCAACGCCGTCATGGCGTTCGACGGCTTCCTGCGTCTCTTCGGCACCAACGTGTCGAAGCTCGAAGGGCTGATGCCGGTGCCGTGGGTGATCGCTGCAGCGAAGCTGCTGCCGAAGTGGTCGTTCACGAACCCAGGCCAACCATTCGATCCGTCGGACCCGCTTGGGCCGAAGTTCGCTCTCCCCGCCGAAGCCCAGACCGCCATCGCCGCCATGCGCGACGTCGGCCCCGAGCTCGCCAAGGCTGGCGTGCCGGTCGGGCCGCGCTGCAGCCACGCCGAGGCGGTCGCGCAGCTGCGTGGCGAGCGGGATCGGTGGCGCGAGAAGTTCGAGGCGGCGGATCACCGCGTGGCGGCGGCTTGGGTCACGAGTGCGGCGGATCGTCTGTTCGAGATGGGCTTCTCGTGCGCCCAAGGGGTGCGGGTTGCGCTCAACAAGGCCCTCAACGAACTGACCCGCCTGCGCAAGGAATCGAAGCGCGACCAGGTCGCCAAGCAGCAGGCGCTGCTCGACGAGATCGCTCGGCTGTTCCCGGGCAAGGGGCCGTTGCTCGATCGGGTGCGCCTGGCGGCGGCAGTGGCGGACGAGGCGCTGGCGGAGGCGTTCCGCGAGGCGGGCGCCGGGTCATCGTGGGCGAGCATGCTGCCGCTGCTCGAGCGGAGACCTTCCTACGAGTACGACCCGGCGGAGCCCGTCGGCTGCATGGAGAACCTGCTGCCCAAGTCGGTGGCTTCGATCGAGCCACCGGACTCGGTGAAGCTCGCTGAGTGGCCCGTGCTGTCCAGGAACGTTCGACACGCGCGCGAGCAGATCGACAAGCTGAATGCGGCGGTTGCCCCGTATCGCGATTTGCCGCACCCGCTCGGTCAGCGCAGCACCGAGTCCACGATCGACTTCGCCTGCCGTCTGATCGCCGAGCGATTGCCCAAGGTCGGTCCCGCCACCGGCCTGAGCGGCCCCTGCACCATCGACGGGAAGCCGCACGTCCTGCGGGAGGCTGTTGGCCCCGCCACCGGCCAGCCGCGCACCGAGGTGCCGGTCGGGCCGGACGGCAGCGGGACGGTGGTGGAGCTGGGCGAGGCGTTCCGCGAGGAGATGCGGCAGGCGGGGCCATCGGGACTCGTGTTCGACCAGCTGTTCGGCGAGACGCCCTCCGAATGCAAACTGCGCCACTTGCACACGGCTGTGGGCGAACTGGCCAAGGTCGTCGAGCGCATCGGGGGTGCCAAGTGAGCGCCCCCTCCGTCGAGCACGACATCGCGAAGCTGGTCGCCGAGCACGTCGTCGTGGAGGTGGCCAAGCACCTGGTCGGCCGGGAAAAGCCGGCCGTGGCCAGCGATGCGGCCCATCGCGAGGTCTTGATGGAGGACCTCGGCGTGATGCGGGCCCTCACCAGGTCGCAGATCCGTCACGAGGTCCAACCGATCGCCGACGTGATCTGCGACGAGATCGACGCGCGCGGCGCCCCGCACTCGTTCGTCGCGCCGACCTGGCAGCGGGATGGCTCGACCATGCTCGGCGACAGCACGGCGAGCACCGGCGCGGACGGGCCCGTGATCCGCGCCGTGGTGTTCCGCGAGGCGGACGGGCGCGAGCGGCTGGCCGTGCTGTGGTCGGCGCGGTTCGCGGCCGAGGGTTCGCCGGTCGCTCGGCACGCCGGCTAGGACCGCCGGCATGCATCGACTACTCCCGCTGCTCCTGCTCCTGTGCGCGTGGTTGCCCGCGCAGGTCGTCACCGTCCGCAACCTCTCGCCGGTCCCGTTCAGCGGCTGGAAGCGCACGACGGTCGACGTGCTCCCGCCGCACGAGCGCTGCGAGATCGACGGCGTGACGGCGGTGCTCGGCCGCCGTGTCGGCCTCGACGTGTGGGCTCTCGACGTGCTGGTCGACCTGCAGCCCGGCGAGACGCGCACCGTGGACCTCGCCGCGGCGCGACCCTCGAGCTGGACGCCGACCAGCCTGCCGGCCGACCTCGATCGCCACTTCGGCGGCATGCCGCTGCTCAACGGCCAGCCGTTCGTGCTGGTCGGCGCACGCCAGGACGGCGCCGCGGTCATCGCGCGCTGGCAGCTGCGGTTCGGCCGCATGATGCTGGTCGACCTGTGGGCGACGATGCACCCAGACCGGCCGGCGTTCGCGCTGGGCGAGGTCCTGGTGACGTGCTCCAACCCCTCCGTGCCCGACATGGGCGAGACGGTCGGCGATCTGCGCCTGACGTTCGGCGACGCGGCAGTGGTGGCGCCGGGTGGTGGGCCCGGTCTGCTGGCCCCTGGCCTGCGCTTCGCCGACGGCCAGGCCAGGGCGCTCCCTGTCTCGTTCGTTTGGTTGCGTCACCTGCGCACCGCCTCCGACTGGTCGACCGCGGGCGCGGCCGCGCACCTGCAGATCGGCGCGGTGGGCATCCGCAACCTGCTGCCAGGAGGCAACCCGACGTTGCCGCGCGACTTCTCGCTGCCGGCGTGGGTCGGTTCGAATTGGTTCCGCACGCTCGGCGCGCTCCGCGACTGGACGCACCCGGTGCTGGGCCCGGCGGCCGACACGGGGCAGACCGGCGCGGTCGAGGACCAGACGTTCGTCGGCGGCGAGTGCTTCCTGCAGGGCGGGACCGGCGCCGAGCTGGTGCGCTACTTCGCCGCGCTGCAGACGAGCGGCCACCCGATGCACCACGTCGAGCTCGACGGCACGGTGGTGGACCGCGACCGCCGGCCCGACCTGCGGATGTTCTACTCGCGCCCGCACTCGTCGGGCAGCGACCGGCTCGGCAAGCCTCGCGACCTGACGGTGCTGGAGGCGAACGGCTGGAACGGCCCCGACGCGCAGCACTGGACCACGAACACGCTCTTCTCCACGTGCCGGCTGTTGCCGACCTTCGCCGGCCAGCGGTTGCTGGAGCACCACGCGCGCAACTACCTGATCCAGTTGACCGACACCCCGGGCTGGTCGACGTCGGAGCTGTGGTCGACGCGGGAGCTGTTGTGGGAAGGTCTGCTCGTCCGCAACTGCTGGGTCGGTCTGGAGGATCGGGTGCTCGCGCAACGCGTCTTCGACCACGCGAAGTCCCGCCTGCTGCGCATCGTCGTGCCGAAGTGGAGCGGCAAGGACATCCGCGACATCCGCGTCGATGACGCTCGACTCGGCTCTGGGGCGTGGTGGATGCCCTGGCAGGAGGCAGCCGGCGCCTACGGGGCCGACGTGCTGGGCGAACTGACCGGCGTGCCTGAGGCCCGCGCGGTGGCTCTGGCGGGCGCAAAGCGCATCCTTGCCGATGCCTGGGTGCGCGAGGGCGAGCGCTGGGTCGAGTACGAACTCCAGGCCCTCGACGGCCGGCGATCGCGGTCGGGCTTCTTCACCGCCGCCTGGCTGCCTCTGGCGGTTGCCGTCGTGCTGCGGCACGAGCCGGGGAACGAGCGGGCGCGGTCGATCTGGGCGCAGATCGTGGCGGATGCGGAGGGGAACGGGCGGTGGATACCGCCTGAGGTGCGCTGATGCCTGTCCAGCACACGTCCTTCGGCCCCTACGTCACCGGCCGCGACCCAGATGGCAAGCACTGGGGCGGGTTCCTGTTCGGCGTCGACGTGAGCAGGCCGAGTGGCGCTGAACGCGGCGCCCGCGAGACCGCCCGCCACCTCGACGCGGTGCTGGTCGACGAGATCCGCGACGAGCACGGCATGCCGCGCGTGATCGCGCTGCTGGAGGAGATCCGCGACCGGCTGGCCGGCGTTCGGCCGACGATTCACGTTCCGACCGCCGCGGAGTGCAAGCGGTTCGGTGGCAAGGGGGTGCGCTGATGCATCCTCACCTACCGGGTCTGCGCCACGTCCCGATGCCTTCGCCGGGCATGCACGGCGGAGACCTCGACATCGAAGGCGCATGCGCGGTCGCGATCGTCGTTCTTGCGTTCGCGATCGTGATCTACCTGATCCGAAAGGCAATGCACCGCGACGACGACGAGTGGCCGGGGGCCACGGTTTGATGCGCTTCCGCCCCCTCGCCATCATCGCCGCGCTCCTGGCCCACAAGCCGAGCCCGACGGCCAAGGACCTCGCCGCGTGGCGCGACCGCTGCGCCAAGGCGGACCCGACCGAGCTCGGCCACCTGATCTACACCGCCGAGAACGACGAATTCGCGGCCATCGCGATCGACGAGGCCTCGCGCCGGTCGCCGCACAGGGCGCCGAAGGGGGAGGAGTGACGGCTCGCGTCGGTCGCCGCCGCCGGCAGAAGCGGCACAAGCGAATGGCTAGGACGCGCCGGGCGAAGGCCGCGTTCTCGCGCGTGCTGCACTCGTTCGCCGAGGTCGCTCTCGCTGGGCTGCGGGAAAGGGTGCCGCTCGCCCGGCTCCTTCGCGAGGGCAGCGGCCAGCGAGACGCATCGGCGACCGATCGGCTCGCCGCGCGGTTGAAGCCAAGGCCGTTCCAATGAACTGCCTCTACTACGAAGGCTGCGAAGGCTGCGGCCGCCGCCGCGACGACATCGAGCCCGTGCAGCGCGCGTCGGGGTGCCAACTGTGGCTGTGCGCGCCGTGCCGGCGGACGACGCTGGCGCTGGGCACGATCGACGTCGCCGAGCAGGTGGCGAGCGATCGCGATGCCTACGCGGGCGGTCCGCGCCTCGCTGGCGAACCCGCCGCCGCGCCGCCGCGGTAGCCGCCACGCTCGGCGGCATGATCACCGAGCAGCTGCGCCCGCTGGCCATCCCCCTGGCCTCCCTGAACCTCGACCCTTCGAACGCCCGCGTGCACGGCGAGAAGAACCTCGCCGCCATCAAGTCGAGCCTGGCGCAGTTCGGGCAGCGGAAGCCGGTAGTGGTGCAGCGCGCCGGCATGATCGTCCGTGCCGGCAACGGCACCGTGCAGGCTGCCCGGGCGCTGGGCTGGTCCGAGATCGCGGCCGTCGTGGTCGAGGACGACAACGCGACCGCGGTGCAGTTCGCGATCGCCGACAACCGGACCGCCGAGCTCGCCGAGTGGGACCCGGACACCTTGGCGCTGCTGCTGAACGAGATGGACGCGGCGACGCAGGTGGCGGTGTGGTTCGAGGCCGACGACGTCGACAAGCTGCTGCGCGAGCTGCAGCCGGACCTGCAGGACGACGAGGTCCCGGAGCTGCCCGAGGTCGCGGTCACGAAGCCGGGCGACCTGTGGGTGCTCGGCGACCACCGGCTCCTGTGCGGCGACTCGACCGACCCGGCGAACGTGGCGCGGCTGCTCGGTGACGCGAAGCCGTTCCTGATGGTGACCGACCCGCCGTACGGCGTCGACTACGACCCCGAGTGGCGCAAGGACGCCGGCCTGAACGATTCCAAGTGCATGGGCAAGGTCCGCAACGACGACCGTGTCGACTGGACGGAGGCCTACCGGCTGTTCCCCGGCGACGTCGCCTACGTGTGGCACGCCGGGCGATTCGCGGGCGACCTGGCTGCGAACCTGGCCGCCGCCGACTTCGGGATCCGGGCGCAGATCATCTGGCGCAAGCCTGCCTTCGCGATCAGCCGGGGGCACTACCACTGGCAGCACGAGCCGTGCTGGTACGCGGTGCGCACCGGCCGCACGTCGAAGTGGGTGGGGGACCGTTCACAGTCCACGGTGTGGGACGTCTCGAACAAGATCGCCGACCGTACCGAGCACGGCACCCAGAAGCCGATCGAGTGCATGGCGCGCCCGATCCAGAACCACGGCGGCAGGTCCGACGCGGTCTACGACCCATTCCTCGGCTCGGGCACGACCCTGATGGCGTGCGAGCAGCTCGGGCGGCGGTGCTTCGGGCTCGAGCTGGACCCGCGCTACTGCGACGTCATCGTGGCGCGTTGGGAGAAGGCGACGGGGCGGAAGGCGCAGCTGGGCTAACCCGCCGCCAGCCCTGCCCCTGCGGCGTCAGGCTCGTGGGATGACCGAGACTCCCCCGAACCTTCCCCAGCCCGACCAGACCGCGGATCAGGCCGCCACCAAGCCCAGCTTCCGCCTGGTGCGCGCCGGCTTCCACGAGCTGATCGGCACCCTCGTCACCTACGCCGCCACCGCGACGCAGCACCTCGACGAGGCAATCCGCAGCCACCACGAGCTGACGGGCGCGACCCCGAACGACTCCGTCCGCGACACCCCGCACTTCGACACGATCGAGGACTGGTGCCGCGAGCACCCGAGCGACGCCGCTCGCATCGTGTTGACCGCGGTCTACCTGGCAAGCGGCCGGTTCGCGGTGCAGACCCACGCCGAGCCGCCTCCGCCCGCCCCGAACCCGACGCTCGACGCCGCTGCGGCGGTCGCCGCCGAGCAGGCCACGCAGCCCACGGCCGAGCAGCCCGACCAGTCCGACACCGACTGATGGCCAAGCGGCGCCGAGCTCCCGACATGACGCCGGAGCAGGAACGGACGTTCCTGCAGATGCTGCAGCTCGGCCAGTACCAATCTGAGGCGGCACGGAAGCTCGGCTTCTCGCCAACCACGATCTCGATGCGCAAGGCGCGCAGGCCGGAGTTCCGCGCCGCGGTCGAGGCGGCGGAGGCGGGACTCGAGCTGGGCCTCGTCGCGCAGCTGGTCAAGGCCGCGTCGAGCGACTGGCGCGCGGCCCTGATGATGCTCGAGCGCCGCTTCCCCGAGCGGTGGGCGAAGCCCGAGATCCGCGCTCAGATGGCCGCGGTGAACGTCGACACCGCCGAGCTGGCGCGGGCCATCACCGCCGGCCTCGCGCTCGTCGCTGCCAAGCACGCCGCGTGGGACGACCCCGACCAGGATGCGGGCGCAGGCTCGCCAGCCGCAACGGACCGACCGCCGGAGGCGCCGATCGGCGGCGTGACCCGCTCGTGAAGCCGGTCACGATCGAGCACGACGGCGGCCTCGACCTCGGCGTGTTCGCGAACGCGCCGCGCATGAAGATGCACCGCCAGCGGCGGCGCTTCCTGCGATCGAGGAAGCGCTACGGGATCATCGCCGGTGGGCGCCGCAGCGGGAAAACGGTCGAGGCCCGGCACCGGCTGATCTACGGGTCGAAGCACTTCGGCGGCATCCACCACGGGTGCCTGACGCCACCGCCGGGCGTCGCCGACCCGACGTTCGCCTACTGCGCGCCGACGCGCGACCAGGCCAAGCGCATCATCTGGGAGAAGCTGAAGGCCGAGATTCCGCGGTGGGCGATCCGCAAGGTCTCGGAGACCGAGCTCAGCATCACCTTCATCACGGGCGCGAAGCTCTACGTCGTCGGGATGGACCAGCCGCAGCGCATCGAGGGCATTCCCCTCGACGGCGTCGTGCTCGACGAGCTGGCCGACATGAAGCCGACGGCCTGGACCTCGTCGATCCGGCCGGCGCTGTCGACGCCCGACCGGCCGCCTGGCTGGGCGCTGTTCATCGGCCGCCCGCGCGGCAAGAACCACTTCTGGAAGCTGATCCAGGACGCACAGAAGCCCGACAACGTCGCCGACTGGGACGTGTTCACGCCCTGGCCGAGCTGGGTGGTGATGGACCCGGCGGAGGTCGCCGCGGCGCGGCGCGACCTCGACGCGCGGTCGTTCCGGCAGGAGTACGGCGGCGAGTTCCTCGACGACGCCGGGCGCGCCTACTACCAGTTCGGGCCCTGGAACCTGCGGCAGGTCGCATACAACCCGCAGCGGCCGCTGCTGCTCGGTTTCGACTTCAACGTGAGCCCGGGGGTCGCGGTGGTCGCGCAGGACTTCGACGTCGAGGTGGACGTGGTCGCCTGCCACCGGTGCGCGGCGCCGATGCCGGGGCGCTCGGGGCGGCCGTGCCGGATGTGCGGGGTGCCGCAGGCCTTCGAGGTCGTGACCGCGTTCATCGGCGAGGTCTGGATCGAGGACGACAGCAACACTCGGCGGGTGTGCGAGCGCATCCTCGAGCTGTGGGGCGGCGTTCACCACGGCAAGGTGATCTGCTACGGCGACCCGTCAGGCGGGGCTCGGCGGTCGAGCTCGGAGCGGTCGGACTGGCAGACGATCGAGGACTACCTCGGGCGTCGGTGGGGGAACCTCGAGATCGACCTCGCGAGCGAGGACCCGGGGCCGCGGGACCGCGTGGTGGTGACGAACAGCCGGTTGAAGAACGCGGCCGACGTGGTGCGCGTCTACGTCGACCCGGCGAAGGCGCCGCACCTGGTCGAGGACTTCGAGTTGACGCAGCTGGACGACAACGGGGACCTGGACGAGGGGGCTGACCGGAAGCGCACCCATATCAGCGATGCTGGGGCGTATCTGCTTTTCCAGCGGTTCGGGTCGCCGATCGTGGGGCGGCGTGGCGTCAGCAGCAGGGCGATGTGACGGCGAACCCGGCCGCGTGACTGGCCTCGCCAAGCCACCCTGCCAGGGTGGACCCGACCAACGTCACCCGCTCGTTCGACCTGACCGCCGGCGTCGACTCGCTCCCCAGCGACCACGACATCGACAAGGATTCGCCTCGCCCCGACCTCGCTCGCCCGGCCATCGCCGACATGCGCGACGCGGCGAAGCTCCCCGACGCCCTGCTCGGCGGCAACCGCCGCATGCGCCGCGAGTCGGCGGAGTGGCTGCCCAAGGAGGAGGAGGAGTCCGAGACCAACTACCGGATCCGGGTCTCGCGCTCGACCTGCTTCCCGTTCTACCGGGACACCCTGCTCGACCTGGCCGCCCGCCCGTTCGGGCGCGACGTCGGCTGGGACGCGGAGCCCGCCGTCGGCAACGCGGGCTTCGCCGAGTTCCTGCGCGACATGGACGGCACCGGCAAGACCCTGACGGTGTTCGCGAAGGACCTGCTGTTCCACGCGATGCACCGGGGCATGGGCCACGTGCTTGTCGACGCCAGCAGCAAGAGCGGCGCCACACGCGAGACCACCGACGGCCGCCGCGTCTACGCGCAGCGCATCGATGCCCTGTCGATGCTCGACGTGCGCGACACCGCCGACGAGACAGGCCGGAAGCGCGTCACCTACTGCCGGTTCGTGATGCGGAAGACGCTCGACCCGAACTCGTTCGCGCCGCAGAGCGAGACCGTGATCGTCGAGCTCGAGAAGAAGCTCGGCGAGGGCGACGGCTGGAAGGTCGAGTGGCGGTTCGACGCGAAGGCCCGCAAGTGGCTGGCCGGCGCGAAGGTGGCCTACAACCCGGGCAAGAACGGCATCCCGCTGTTCACCATCTACACCCAGCAGACCGGGCACTACGCCGCCGAGCCGCTGCTCGAGGACCTGGCCTGGGTCAACCTGGCGCACTTCCAGTCGCGCAGCGACCACGCGCACGTGATGCGCATCGCGCGCCTGATCACGCTGGTCACGCTCGGCTTCCCCGACCCGGACACCGGCTCGCCGCTGGAGGCGAAGCGCCACGACAAGATCGTGCTCGGCCCGCTGTCGCGCGTGAACTCGTCGCGCAAGCCGGGCGACGTCTCGGTTGCGTTCCTGGAGCCGTCGGGCAAGTCGATCGAGCTGTCGTTCCAGGACATGGACCAGCTGGCCGACGAGGCCAAGCGGCTCGGTGCCCGCCACCTGACCAGCAAGACCGGGAACGTGACCGCACGGGCCGTGTCGAGTGACGACGCCCGGTCGGTCAACAACCTGCAGACGTTCTGCGGGCGCCTCGAGGTGCTGCTCCGCCAGGTGCTCGAGGCCGCGGCCGAGTGGCTGTCGATGGGCGAGCTGCCGGCCGACGTGCAGCCGAAGGTCAACCGCGAGTTCGCCAACGACGTCACCCCGGAGAACGGCGCCAGGGCGCTGCAGTCGCTGTCGCAGTACCTGTCGCCGCGGCAGGTGACCATCGAGGCGGTCCGGCACCGCATCCTGCGGCCGGACTTCCCGGTCGACGAGAACCTGCAGGAGCTGAAGGACTGGGCGCAGCAGAACGCGGGGCTCGACGCGGCGGTGGCGGCAGCTGCCGGTGCGGGGAACGAGGACCCGGCGCCGGCGGACGACGAGGGTGGCGCCAGTGAGTGAGGCGAATGGCCTGCGCTGCACCCTGTGTGGCCTGCCCCTGGGCAAGGAACGGCCCTGGATCGTCCTCAACCGCTACGTCGTCGGCGACGGCGTCGTTCTGCAGTACGTGAACTGGCTGGACGACGACGGAGAGGATGTCTGGGACGTCGTCGCGGGCGTCGTCGGCGGTTGGCAACTGTGCCTCGACCCGTGCCTGCGGACCTGGATCGACGGGCGCTTGATCGACGCCAACCTGACGCTGCGCCAGCAGGGTGGAGCATGACCAGCACCTCCATCCCGCGCCGCCGCGGCGGCGGCCGTTCGCAGGACCGTTCGCTCGCCGAGCTGCAGGCCGAGTGGGAGAACCGCGAGCTGATGCACGCCGTGCTGAAGGCGCAGTTCGGCAACGGTGCAGCGATCCGGGTCGGGGCAGTGTTCGAACGCCACGTCCTGCAGGAGGTCGCCGACGAGGTCGCCCGGCGCATCGTCAACATCCCGGCCGGGCGCCAGTTCATGGAGCACCGGCGCGCCCGGTTCCTGGTCGACGCCGTGAAGCAGATCGTGCGCGAGGGATCTGACCGCGCGAAGACCAAGCTGCTCGACGAGGCCAAGGCGCTGGCGGGGGTCGAGGTGCGCTTCCTGCAGAAGGCGGGCAAGGACGTGCTCGGCGCGCAGTTCCGCACCGCGGCGCCGTCACTGGTCGAGGCAGCCATCACGCGGCAGCCGATGCTCGGACGGCCGTTCGGCGAGTGGTTCGCCGAGTGGATCCCGCGGGCGACCGAGTCGCGGATCGTGGCGCGGGTGCGCGCGGGCATGGTCGCCGGCGAGGGGGCGCCGCAGATCGTGCGCAGCCTGCAGGGCACCCGGGCGTTGCAGTACACCGATGGCGTGATGGCGCAGTCGCGGCGCGCGGTCGCGATGATCACCCGCACCACGATGACGCACACGTCGTCGGTGGCGCGCGACCTGACCTTCGAACGGAACAGCGACGTGGTCGAGCGGGTCCGCTGGATCTCGACGCTGGACCTGCGGACGTCGCTGACCTGCGCCAGCCTCGACGGGAAGTCGTGGGCGGCCGACGAGCCGCACCCGAACCCACCGGCGCACCCGAACTGCCGCAGCACGCTCGCGCCGGCCATCGGCCCGGTGGCGGGGAAGCGCGCGGCGCTCGGCGGGCGGGTCGACGCCAAGACCGACTTCGACGCCTGGCTGCGCGGCCGGTCCGCCGCTGATCAGGATCTGGTGCTCGGCAAGACGAAGGCCTCCGCGTGGCGGGAGGGCAAGCTCGAGCTGGGCGACATGGTCAACGTCGCCCTGGGGCGGAACCTCACGCTCGACGAGCTGCGGGCGGCCGGGAGGCTCTGAAAAAATCCGAGCGAACCCGCCCGCGTGCAGTTGGCAGGTTCGGTAGACGGCTCTCTCGACACCGAGAAACCCCGTCCCCCGACCGATTCCAGACATGGCCAAGCTGAAGCTGCGCGTTCCCACCCTCGACGGGCTCCCCAAGGAGCTCCAGTCCTTCTACCGCCAGATGGATGGCGGCGGGTTCATCCTCGACCACGAGGACGACCCGGACGGCTACGGCATCGACAAGCTACCGGCGATCCGCGGCAAGCTGTCCGAGCGGGAACGCGACCTCGAGCGCCTGAACGCGAAGCTGCAGCGCTTCGCCAAGCCCGACGGCACGCTCTACACCGCCGAGGAGCTGCAGGCGCTGACGGCGCAGAACGGCGAGCTGGCGCAGGCCCTCGAGACCCTGAAGAGCAAGACCAAGACCGACGAGCAGAAGCTCCAGGACCTCGTGTCGCAGGCGAAGAAGCCGCTGGAGACCGAGCTGGCCAAGTTCAAGGCCGAGCGCGAGAGCTATCGCGCCCGCGTGATCCAGGCCGAGAAGGCCAAGCTGATCGCGAAGGCGAAGTCGGTCCTGAAGCCGCTCCCCGAGTGGGAGGACGCGATCGAGGACGCGATCGCCCGCCGCCTCGACATCCGCGAGAAGGACGGCGGCGAGTTCGAGCACCTGATCGTCGAGGACGGCAAGCCGCGCATGTCGAGCCTGATGGGCAACGACGGCCCGATGCGCATCGACGAGTTCGTCAAGTCGAGCGACTTCCGCACCAAGTACGGCAAGTACCTCGCGGGCGACAACAAGAAGGGCGCCGACGTCGGCGGCAACGACCAGACGGGTGGGCCCGAGGTGGTGCGCAGCGGCGCCGACATCTCGCTCCCCAAGAACTACACCCAGCAGCAGTTCGAAAAGGCGTTCCAGCAGGCGCGCGAGAACGGCGGCCAGGTGGTGTTCGCTGACCAAGGAGGCGAGTCGGGTAGCTGATCCGCCAAGGTGT
>ERZ869921.374-NODE-374-length-29766-cov-5.447780_pt1 | contig 29766 bp, 35 predicted proteins | sample MGYA00579310_ERZ869921 | MGnify/ENA primary metagenome ERZ869921 (study PRJEB32216, sample SAMN09231816) | wastewater metagenome | place: USA: Maryland | collected 2016-06-21 | study: EMG produced TPA metagenomics assembly of the PRJNA472060 data set (Reclaimed... | reverse complement strand
GGTACATCGTCATACCTCAATTCACACGCCTGCGGTCAAAATCCGGCTGTCCCATGGATTTTCCGCCACAAACACCCCACCCGCGTCCAAAAACGCGCCTACGGTCAACCTTGCGCGAAATCCGGCCTGAATTTTCGACCCTCAAAACCATGAAACGCCCACCCAAAAATCCTACGGCTGAGCAGAAGCCGATTGCGGTCCATTGCGCTCACGACGAACTGGTCCCGGTTGACCAGCTGAAGCCTCATCCGAAGAACCCGAACCGGCACCCCGGCGCCCAACTGGAGCTGTTGGCCAAGGTGATCGCCGGAAACGGGTGGCGGTCTCCGATTGTGGTCTCGAAGCGGAGCGGCTTCATCGTCTCCGGTCACGGCCGAGTCGAAGCTGCGATCCTCCTCGGGCTGAAGGTTGTCCCGGTCAACTTTCAGGAGTTCGCCAGTGACGCCGACGAGCTTGCGCATCTCGTTGCAGACAATCGTATTGCAGAGCTGGCCGAGATGGACAACGCGGCATTGGCTGCGCTCATCGAGGACGAGTTCAGGGGGAAGATCGACTTGGAGCTCGCGGGCATCATCGAGGAGCTCGGGCAAGCGGAGTTGAAGGAAGTGAAGGAACCTGTGCCGCCGGCGATGTCGTGGGTTCTCATCGGGATCCCGACGGTGAAGTTCGGGGACATCGCGTCGGCGGTGGAGAAGATCGCCGCCCGGGCTGACACCATGGTCGAAACCACCGTCGCAAACAAATGAGCCAGCGCCAGTTCAAGGCACATGCTCAGGTCAGCTTCAAGGGAAAGACAGGCCTTGCCACCATCGTCCTTGAAAGCGACAGAGCCCTCTACACCACAGCTGGGACCTTTATCCAGATGGGAGCGAAATGGCTGTGGCTGCATGACTTTGAATGCGAGCTGAAACCGGAGAGGATCAATGAGCCAGCAAACCAAGACCGACAACCATAACCCGGCGGCGAAGCTGATGCTACGTCGTCACTTCCTGACAAAGTACCACGGTGACAAACCGCCCCGGGTGCTGGACTGCTTCCAGGGATCGGGGTTGCTGTGGCTGAAGCTGTCACGGGAGTTCCTGCTTGGTTCCTACTGGGGCGTTGACCTGAAGCCGAAGAAGGGACGCCTGAAGATCGACAGCTCACGGATCCTTGAGCAGCGCGGGTGGGAGGCAGATGTCGTGGACCTCGATGCGTACGGTTCGCCGTGGACCCACTGGCGCCACTTGGTGCGGACCTTCAGCGGCGAAGCTGTGACGGTGTTCCTCACCATCGGGATGGTGAAAGTGGGGGGTGGGAATTTCGACCGCTCAGTTTTGGATCTCACCGGGTGTCAGTTCCGGGAGCTGAAGCTGCCCAAAGGTCTCGGGGTTCGCCTCTCCGACAACGCGGTTGCCTTCGCCCTGGCGGATGCCATGGCCAACGGACTGGAACCCATCGAGGTCCAGGAGGGGTTCCCACACTCAAAAGCCAGATACCTTGGGGTGCATCTCCGCAGAAAAAATGCAGGGATTTTGCAGGCTTCTGCGTAAAGCGCGCATTCACAAACCATTGGCGTGCAGCAGTTTGTGAAACGTATTTCTTGCGAAAGTCTGATTCGGATGCTTTACTTATCCCGTTGCAAGTGAAGCACTTGCGACAGAGCAGAACGGAAAAGGTCGCCCCGCCCCGTTCGGCTCACACCAAAAACAGGGCAGCCGGAGGCAACCGGCGGGCGACCAAGGCAGAACTCTATGGCTCACAACATCAATCGGACAAACGGAAAAGACTCCATCGTCTGGGCTGGCCAGACTCCCTGGCATCGCCTCGGCACACAACTCCCCGAAGCCTTCACGGCGGCCGAAGCCCTGAGGCACGGCGGTCTCGACTACACCGTCGAGAAGGTCGCGATCCAAACAGTGGACGGCGCCAAAGTCCCGAACCGGTACGCGCTCAGAAGAACCGACACCGGTGCAGTGCTGGGCGTCTGCGCGGGAATGTACCAACCCCTTCAGAACAACGACGCCTTCGCTTTCTTCGATGGAGTGTTCGGGAAAGACAAGGCTCGGTACGAAGTGGCCGGGGTCTTGGGCGCTGGCGAGCGGGTGTGGCTGCTCGCCAAGCTCCCCGGTGAATTCGAGGCGGTGAAGGGGGACGCGGTCAGCAAGTTCCTGCTCCTCACCAACGGCTTCGACACCAACGAACCCGTCCGGGCGCGGTTCACGCCGGTCCGCGTGGTCTGCCAGAACACGCTCAGCCTCGCGCTGGGCCAGACCGCCAGCGAGGTCCGCGTTCAACATATCGGGAACGTGAAGGCCAAGCTCGAGATCGCCGGCAACCTGCTCCGGTCGGCTGGCGTCTACTTCAACGAGACTCAGGACCTGTTCCGCGGCTTCGCCAAGTACGGCATGAAGCAGGCGGAGCTGAGTGGATACTTTGCCGAGGTGATCACGGGCGACCGGTCGGCCAATGTGAACGAACTGCACCCCGTCACCCGGAATCGCATCCTGAAGGTTCAGGAGCTGAATGAGACCGGAGTCGGTCACGAGATCAAGGGCGTCCGCGGCACCTTGTGGGGCGCCTACAACGCGGTGACCGAGTACGTCGACCACTTCAAGACGAGCGAGGACCTCGGATACCTCGTCGACGGCGGAGGGGCCAAGCTGAAGCAGCGGGCCTTCGATGTCGCCAAGGAGTGGGCGCTGGCGGCGAACTGATTTGAGCCAAAGGGGGGCGCGTATCCTGCCAAACGCGCACAACTTCAAAGGAGAAATTACCTATGGAAGAAATCAAATTCAGGATCGAAAAAGGACCATCCGATAAAAGCGTTTGCACTATCTTTTTGAATAATAGAGCGGTGGCATACGCGTTCGCGGCTGAGGCTGCCATAATCGAATCGGCATTCAAGAGGTTGGTTCGTCAATCCGAGTGCAACACTCTGGTGGAAAGGGTGAACGAGCTGATTAAAGCATTGGAGCTCAAAGAGAGCGTAATCCGCGCACTCAAGAACGGTGAGTCTATGGAACCGGCCGATTTCTTCGCCGAGATGCGGGCGGCGATAGTTGACGAAACCCCGGCAGCATACCCGAAGGGAGTCATTTGACCTATGGGAGAAAAAACCATCATCGCTTGGACGGATCGAACGTTCAATATCGCCTGGGGGTGCACCAAGATTGACCCCGGCTGCGCCAACTGTTACGCGGACACGCTGTCCAGTCGGTACGGGCACGACGTATGGGGACCAAGCAAACCCCGCCGGACGTTTGGAAATAACCACTGGTTGGAGCCCAAGGAATGGGAGATCGTGGCATCTTCCGGAAAGCCGGGGGTGCTTGGGCCTGGAAAGCCTCACCTTGTGTTCTCGTCGTCCATGTGCGACGTGTTCGAGGATCACCCAACCATCACGCATGAGCGCGAGAAGCTCTGGCCGCTGATTCGGGCGACTCCGCATCTCCACTGGCAGCTTCTCACGAAGCGGGCCGATCGGATCCTTGCCAACCTGCCGGAGGACTGGGGCGCGGATGGATACCCGAACGTATGGCTTGGTGTCTCGATATCAGAGCCGAAGGGGTGCTGGCGGGCGGACTGCCTGCGACGCATCCCGGCCAAGGTCCACTTTGTGAGCTACGAGCCCGCGCTGGCGGCGATCCACAATGACCTCGACCTAGCGGGAATAGAATGGGTGATTCAGGGCGGCGAGTCCGGCCCAGGCTACCGCAAGATGGACGTGCAATGGGCGCGGGACATGCGCGCGGCATGCGAGCGCTCCGGCGTCGCATACTTCTTCAAGCAGAGCGCGGCCCCAAGGACTGAGATGGGGACAACGCTCGACGGTGAAACTGTCCGTGCATTCCCGGAGGTGAAGCCATGATACGAAAGTATCCAAACCCACCGACATCTGGGCCAAGTCCTGAATCTCCTGCGGCCCATCCAAAGGAATCCGCATTTGACAAGATGGTGCGGGTCAACTGGCCGGAGCTTTGGAACCGGGTCAAGACGGACAGTCCTCACTTGATCGGATGTGATGACCGGGAGGGAACCCTTGTCGTCATCCCGGACCGTATGGGTGACCTACACATATGCATTGAACCATGCCAAGGAATGCTGGGAGCGCGTCCATCGTTTCGTGCCAGGACGTTCAGTGGCGGAGGTAGGAACGAGCGGGTGAGGATCGCACTCGCGCTGCTTGCGCTTGCAATCGAGGAGGACAACGCCCGAATCCCGCTACCACTATGACCACCACCGACCACCTGATTGCGCTCCTGCGCGAGCGCCACGACGCCGGTCTCAAGAATTACGGCGTGACCGTCGACCGGAAGGACCTGACGCCTGAGCAGTGGGCGCAGCACGCAATCGAGGAGATGCTAGACGGCGCCGCCTACCTGATGCGGTTGAAGGACGACATCGCCCGCCTCCAAGACCTAATCAAGCGGTTGGAAGTCGAACTGGATGATAACGGACGCGTGCTGCAACGGCTTCAGGACGATAGGGACAAGGCGAACGAGCGCGTTGAGCGGATGGAAAAAGCCAAGGAGGTAAAGCCATGAATAAAGTCACACTGCTGGGGAATCTCACCGCAGACCCCGAACTGAAGTACACGCCAAAGGGCAAAGAAGTAGTCGAGTTCACGATCGCCGTCACGGAGCGGTGGACCACCGAGAACGGCGAGAAGAAGGAGAGTACCTACTTCGGGAGGTGCGTCATCTGGGGCGCCCGCGGGAAGGCCTTTGCGGACTACCACAAGAAAGGGCAGAAGGCTCTCGTCGAGGGCCGGCTCCGAACCGATGAGTGGGACGACAAGGAGACCGGAAAGAAACGCAGCGCGACACGAATCCTTGTCGACGAATGGCACTTCCTAACCTCGGTCCCGAAGGCTACCAGTCAGCCCGCTCAAACCCAGCGCGCTGCGCCCAATCCGCCGGCGACAGCCAAGCGGGACGTTCCAGGCGATGACGATGACGATGTCCCGTTCTGACCATGGCAAAGCAGAAGACACCCCTGGAGGCAGGAGATGCCGACGTTCTCCTGAAAGCGAACTACCGAAACCTTGCCAGGAAGGTTGCGGCAGGAAAGACACTCACCCCGTCCGAGATCAACTTACTTGAGGCGATCAAGGGTGGCGGTGAAGCGGAGGCGAAGACGCACGCGAAGGACCAATCGGAACTGGCACGCGTGCTTGGTATCTCTCGAAAGACGATTCAGCGGGCGCTCAAAATGGAAGGCTGCCCGAAGGCGAAGCCGGACGGCAGATATGAGATCGCCGCGTGGCGCGCCTGGTTCGCGTCGCGCGGAACCCTCGACGATGACGACGCCGGCCTGAGTCAGACGCAGTTGAAGGCCCGGCAACTCCTTCTTCAGAATCAAAAACTGGAACACCAGATCGCCGTTCTCCGCCGTGACTACGTTCCGTCTGCTGATGTCGAGAAGTGGGGGTCCGAACTGGGCGCCGCGGTCCGCAAGGTGGTGACTCAGATTCACCTCGTGGCCCCGTCTGTCGTTGGGTGCACAGTGCCCGAGGCGGAATCGAGGTTGAAGGAGTTGGAAGACGAAATCCTCCAGCAGCTCCACGTCATTCCGTCGAAGCTCAGCGACTGGAAGAATGAACCCGCTCAATAAGGGATTCGCCGGAGCTGTCCGGCCGCCCGATCGCAGAAAGCCTTGGGAGTGGTGTGAAGACTACCTCGTTGTGGACAACACCTCGCCGATGCCTGGGCGTTGGCGCTCTGACTCTTCGCCATGGGTGAAGGAGGTCATGGAGGTGTTCGCGGACAACCACGTCAGTGACCTGTCCGTCCGGTGTTCGGCTCAGTCGTCGAAAACGCAAACGCTGATGGGGTGCGTCAGTTGGGCGATCGCCGAGGACCCTGGCCCCGGTATGTGGGTGATGGCGGCGAAGGACGAGTCGAAGCAGTTTGTCAGAGATCGAGTTGGACCCACATTCGAGGCTTGTCGTCCGGTGCGGGACCAGATGATGACCGCGGAAAGTCTGGAGTTCACTTTCGCATCGATGCCGTTCTACTTCGTGGGCGCCGGCTCGCCATCGAAGCTCCAATCCAAACCGATCCGGTGGCTTATTTGCGATGAAGTTCGCAACTACCCTCCGGGCGCCCTTGACACCGTGCTGAAGCGAACCCGTTCATTCTGGAACTCCCGCCGCGTCATCGTCTCAACCCCTGATATGGAGGACGACGCGGTGGACCGGGCGTACAAGGCCGGCGACCAACGCGTCTACCACATCGCATGTCCGAAGTGTTCGCAGTTGCAGCCGCTGAAGTGGGATCAACTGAAGTGGACCACTGACGAGACCACCAAACCCGGAGGCGTCTGGGACCTTGATGCGCTGGCCGAGACAATCCGATTCGAGTGCTCGGCATGCGGGCACGCCATCAAAGACACACCGGCCGAACGGAAGGCGCTGGCCAGGGGCGGAAAGTTTGTGAGGATGAATCCCGGGGCTCCGCGCCACCGGGTCAGCTTCCACTGGAACGCCCTGCTTCCTCCATGGGTTCGATGGCGGTCTCTGGTTGAGGAGTTCCTTGCCGCGCGGGACGCGGCGCGAAAAGGGGACGTCAGCCCGATGAAGACCTTCGTGAATGAATCGCTCGGGGAGCCTTGGAAGGACCAGCTCGGAGAGATCGAGGACTTCGACTTCCTGCTCGCGCGCCGAGGCGATTGGAATTTCGGCGATCCGTGGCCGGAATTGAAGCACCTGTTCATGGCGGCTGATCGACAGGCTTCCGGCGGCGAGCACTACTGGTATGTGATTCGAGGGTTCGGGCCCGCCGGAAAGAGTCGACTTGTGACATACGGCCGGTGCAACACCACGACGGAGCTCGAAGAGATTCGGAAGTCGCACAACGCGTCGGCCCAGAACTGCGCAATGGACTCTGGTTTCAAAGCGTCCGAGGTTTACCGGTTCTGCCAGGCCGCCGGGTGGAAGCCGTTCAAGGGCGATGACGCCGACTTCTTCACCGTTCGGGACCCGCGACTTGAACGAGTCGTCCGCAGGCTGTGGCAGAGGACGCTTGTCGATCCAGCGTTCGGCACCAAGCTCCAAGGCCGCGTCAAACCGATTGGTCTCTACCGGTGGTCAAACCCCGGGTTGAAGGACCTCCTGTTCCAGCACCTCACCGGTCAGGTTGGGCATTGGGAGATTCCGGAGGAAATCGGCCGAGACTACCTGAAGCAGCTTTCGGCCGAGCACCGCGTTGAAGAGCGCGACACCCGTGGTCATGTCCGGTACCGGTGGCACCAGAAGCACAAGGACAACCACCTTCTGGACTGCGAGCTGCAGGTTCTGACGATGGCGCTGATTTGCGGCCTGGTGGCTATCCAAGACCATCTACGACCTGACCAGGTAGGAACACCCGGGCGGCGCGGTGCCTGACATCGTTCCCATGGATGATGGGAATCAGCGCGGGAACCTTTCTCTACGCGGCAAAGCTCAGTGCGGCAAAGAAGGGCACGACTGTAAAAAGCGTGCTCGAATCAATCCTTGTCGGCCAGTTTGAGACGTCCGTAAGCAACGGCAAAACCCTCGTCCGCACGTCTGAAGCGGGCGGATCGGTGGAGTTTGCCATCGCGGAAGGTTTGGACGCTGGCGAGGTGGCCGAATTGGCCCGGGAAGCTCTCGACTGGCACTCGGTCAACCCGGATTCCAACCCCCGCCGGATTCGCCGGCTTCGGGCCACCTTCAACCGGGCAAGCCTGTGAACCTGTTCCAGCGAATCGTCCGCGCCATCGCCCCACCGGCTCCCGCCCCTAAATTCCGCCACCGGACACCCCGCGGGACCGGAAAAGTCGCGTCTTGGGGCAATTCCGTTGGATTCCAGGGCCTTTCCCAGATCGGGCAAGGGACCAATTCCTACTACGAGGCCTTGAGGTCGACCGGGGACCGCACTCCGGTCACTGTTTTTCCGTTCGGGAGCACGTCAAAATACGGGGCCTGCCAGCAGGATCGCCTGTGGCTTTCGATGCTCTCCAGGGCTCTTTACGAGAACGGCGGGTATGTTGGTTACGCGGTCAACCAGATCGCGCACTACTCGGCGCCACTGTGCCCACAGGCGGCGTCCGTCGACCGCGACTGGAACACGCAGGCTGAGGACTGGTTCCGTGATTGGTCGAAGCGGTCAGACTTCTACGGGCGGGCCGAGGTTGATTTCGATGGGCTTCAGAAGCTCGTGTCTCAGGCCTGCGACCTAGACGGCGACATTGGGGTTACCGTCACGGAAGAGAATGGCATACCTCAGGTTCAGTTGATCGAGGGGTGGCGGATCACGAACCCCGACAAGACCGACGAGAACACGCAAGACGGAGTCAAGTTGGACTCGAAGGGCAGGGTCCAAGGGTACTACGTCCAGACCGGAAACGCCCACACCTTCGTCCCCGTCAACCAGATGTTGCTGGTCCGCGACGTCTCGCTTGTCAGCCCGTACCGTGGAGTCTCACCGATGCGTCGCGGGATGAACGACATCCGGGACGCCAGGGACATCCTTGGATTTGAGAAGCTGGCGGTGAAGCACAACGCTTCACTGCTGGGTGTCCTCAAAGGTGGATTCGTGGACGAGACGCAGGGCTTTGACCTGTCCGGCGGACCGAACGAGGACCCAGCAGAGGGCGAGCCGGCGGCCGATGCCAGCCCCGGCGAGAAGAAGCTTTCCCGGGCGGACATGCTCGGCGGCGACATTCCAGTTCTCGACGAAGGTCAGGAGTTCCAGCGGGTGGAATCCAACCGGCCAAACGCGCAGTTCGACAGCTTCTTGGACACGCTCGTGGGGCAGTTCGCCGCAGGCCTCGACATCCCTCCCGCCTTCTTCCTCGACGAACGGCTGACTGGACCTAACCAGAGATCCGTCATCGGCAAGGCTCAGAAGAAGTTCAGCGATCGGCAGGAAACCCTGTGCCGCGTCCTCGAATGGGTATGGGTTCGAGTCATCGCCTGGGCGATCGACCGCGGCCAGCTACCGGCCGTCGACGGGTGGGCCAAAGTCGAATGCCAGCGACCCGCGAAGCTCTCCATCGACGTCGGCCGCGAGGCCATGCAGGACCGCGAGGACGCCGCGTCCGGACTGATGACCCGTCAGGATCACTACGGGGCGCGGGGCAAGGACTGGCAGCGCGAGACCGACCAGAGCTTTGCGGAAGCCGACTACATCCTCGAAAAGGCGGCCGCTCTGTCGACCAAGTCGGGCGTAGCAATCGAGCTGATTCTTTCCCGGTTCGGGTACGCGGCAAAGGCCCCGGCGCCATCGCCAGACCAGCAACAACCGGCACCCACTCAACCATGATTCCACACCGCACGATTCTCCGCGCTTTCTCCGACCCGGCATTCATCACTGAGTCGGCTTTTCTGGCCACACTCATCGCCGGATCGCAAGCGATTGACTTCCAGGCTGCGGAGCACCCCGGTTTGAAGAAGGCCCGCGAGATGTTGAAGCCGCAGGCGGACATTCGCGGTGACATCGCAGTGCTGCCTATCGACGGCGTCCTCGCGCGCAAGCCGGACCCGTGGGAGATGGCTTTCTACGGCGTGGAGGACACCGGCGCCGTCCTTGATATGGTCAACCAGGCGGCGAGCAACGAGGACATTCGAGGCATCCTGCTGAACATCGACTCGCCCGGCGGCTTTCTTACCGGCGGACCGGAGGTGGCGGATGCGGTCCGCGCTGCGGCCAAGCAAAAGCCGGTGGTGGCTTGGACCGGTGGGACCATGGCGTCGCTGGCGTACTGGATTGGATCGCAGGCAAGCGAGGTGATCGCATCGCGGTCCGCAACAGTGGGCTCCATCGGCGTCTACATGGCTCTGCCCGACTACTCAAAGGCGTTTGAGGCTGCCGGGATCAAGATGGACGTCATCAAGAACAAGGAGGGGGCGTTCAAGGCCGCCGGCGTGCCCGGTACCAGCCTGACCGAAGAGCAGCGCGCGCACTTTCAGGATCGAATTCAAGCTTCGTTCCAAGAGTTCCAGCGCGCCGTGAAGGCAGCCCGCCCGGATGCGACGGCGGACAGCATGCGTGGGCAGACGTTCACCGGCCGGGAATCCAAGGCCGCCGGACTGGTCGACCGGGTCGGAGATCTCCCATACGCGATGGGTGTTTTGCGCCAAATGATTCGCGGCGGTGCCTGACATTTTTCCCATAGGTGAACAGCGCGAAGAGCGCACCCCATCTGAAGACCACACCATGAGTCAGAAACCCGACCAAGCGGACGTTCTCGCGCAGCTCGAAACGCTGCGCGGCGAGCACACCGCAGCCGCCGCCAACGTCACGAAGCTGACTGCCGACCTGGCCGCGGCAAACGCCATCGCCGCACGCGTTCCCAATCTCGAAGCCAACCTTCAGTCCATCACCCAGGAGCGCGATGCGCTGAAGGCTGAGAACACGCGCCTTGCTGGCGAGAGCCGCGACTTCAACGCCCGCGTCACCGCCGAGCTGGCGAAGCTTGGCATTCGTCCTCAGGGCGCCTCGGCGCCGATGCGTGAAGCGAACGAATCCGCCGAGGGTGAAGCGATCGTTGCGCAGTACAACGCGATCACTGACCCGATCGCTCGGACCAAGTTCGCCGCCGACAATTTCGAGAAGCTGCGGAAGTTCATCCGCTGATCCACCCCCGCCAACATCAACTGACCTGACGCCATGGCTATCACAGTCAATGCAGCACTCAAGCGCGACGTCCTCCTTCGGACCGCGATGCGATCCTTCCGCAACCGAATCCTCCCGATCCTCGCGTTTGCGAACAAGTTCCAGGACGAACCCCTCCAGGGAACCAACATCATCACGGTTCCGTACATTTCGCTCGCCAGCGGCGCGTCGACGGACTTCGTTGCCGGCACCGGCTACACCACCGTCAACAACCAGACGCTGGGCGTGAAGCAAGTGACTGTTAACAAGCGGAAGTACCGCATGGTCCAGTTCACCTCCGACGACTGGAACCGGCAGCCCCTCCTGAAGCAGGAAGAGCTCATCGCGGTTGAGGCTGAGAAGCTGGCCGACGACGTGCTCGCGGACGTCTGGTCCCTGGTGACCGCGACCAACTTCGCCGGCACCACGCTGGCCGCCATGGCGGCTACCGCCTTCGACGTGGACGACGCGCTCCAGTTGCGCCGGCTCTGCAACGAGGCCAACTGGCCGACGGCCGGCCGAAGCCTCGTGCTCGACTCCACGTTCGCCGAATACCTCCTGCGCGACAGCCGCGCCCAATCTCATCTCACCGCCGGCCAGGTCGGCGCTGTCACCGAGGGCAAGCTGCCCATGATTGCTGGTTTCCAGCCATACGAAGTGCCGCTCGTTCCCGCCAACGGCTTGGAAAAGATCGCTGGGTTTGCCGCGTTGCCTTCGGCGATTCTGTTCGCCTCGGCGCCGATCCAACCGCACCCGACCCTGACCCGGACCCTGGTCGATTACACCCGTGTGACCGACCCCGACTACGGGATCACGTTGGAGTACCGGGCTTTCGGCGATGCCGTGAAGGACCAGGTCAACGAGACCATCGAAGTCAACTACGGCTACGCGGTCGGCGAGGGCGCCGCACTGAAGCGCATCATCACTCCGTAATCCGGGGCCTGAAAGGAGCGCCATGAGAACCGCAATAACGCTTGCCATCCACAAAGGTGGCGAGCTTGTCGAGATGCTTGAAGGCCCTCTGACTCCGATCGACGAGCAGCGCGTCAGATTCAAGCAGGCCCGGCAGTCCAGAACGCACGACACGTTTCAACGGATCGAGCTTTGGGAGTCTGGATCCGGCCGCGTCATGCACCACGACTACTACGAGGTGGTCGCTCCTCAGGCGCCTGTCGAACCTCCGCCGGCACCCGTGGAACCGGCGCATGTCGAACTTCCGCCGGCGCCTGTCGAACTGCCGGCCGCCGAGCAAACGGAGGCTGACACCGACGCCTCAGATGACTTTGACGTACAGCCGGCCGCCGGCCGCCGACGTCGTCGATGACACCGGTCCAAGAAGCCAGGCGGCTTGGATTTCTCGCGCACGTCCAGCAGCGCGGAAGGACCCTGACATTTGGGTCTGAGGACTTCACGGCGGTGGTCGAAAAGATCACCGCCGACAATCCGGAGTACGAGGTCGGAATGGGCGAGCACCAGAACGTCAAGGTGCACGTCCTTCCGGACGACATCCCGGACAACATCACGGTGGGGTCATCGCTCCACGATGAAGAGGCGCAGATGTGGTACTCGGTCGAGTCGATTGAAGGACTCGGTTCCGATGTGAAAATCACCATTAAGTGTCGGTCGGCAGCAGACCAGTGACATGCAACTTAGCGCGCAAATCGAGTCGCAAGCCATCGTGAAGGCGATCAACGCCTTTCAGGATGAAGTGCGCTGGGCGCCGTCCAAGACGATTCGTTTTCAGGGCAAGCTGGCTATGCAGAAGGTGGCCGAGTTCACGCCCCCCAAGACTCTCTCGCAGGGCCGCAAGGCTGTCGCCCGTGACATCAAGCGTGCGGTTCTTCCATTGCGCCCGAATGACTTCACGAACGAGAAGATCAAGAAGGCGATCAAGGCGAAGGACTACCAGGGCCTGACGCAGTCTCTTCGCGCCGCCGGATGGGGTCGGCTGGAAAAGGTTGTCCCATTCTCGCCTGAAGCGCACACGTCGCAGCGCAACCGCCGCGGGCGTGTCCCGAATCGCAACGGAGTCCGCTTCGCGACTCCCGATGTGCAGGAATTGAACGCCTACATTCGCACCGTTCAGGGCCGCGTTGGAATGGCGAAGGGCGGATGGGCATCGTCCATCATTCAGCTCGGCGGCAAACCGGCCGGATGGGTTTCCCGCTGGTCAGGTCAAGGTTCCGTCGACGACAGCACGCAGAGTATCGCACCTTCGTTCACCTCGACCAACAAGTCTCCGTGGACTGCGCAGGGCGACGAGGACCGGATCATTGACGCGGCGCTGAAGTCCAGGACGACGTCGATCTATTCCGACCTCGAGAACCGAATCGCCAAGGCGGCGAAGAAAGCGGGGCTGAATTGAAGATCAGCGAGCTTCAAGGTGCGATCAAGACGCTCATCGAAGCGTCCTCGGATTTCACGGGCGTTCCCGTCCTCATCGACGCCGGAACGTGGCCGCAGGTTCCCGGAAAAGAGGAGGCGCTTCGCGATCGAGGAATGGCGATCTCGATCCTGATTCCTCAGTGCTACGACCAAACTGAAGTGGACGTGAACGGAAAGTTCCTCTCGTGGGAGGGGTGTGCCGTACTGATTGAGGAAAACGTCTCCGCCAACCAAGCGACTCCCGGAAGGATCACCGCCGAGGACGCGGCGCACGCCTTGCGCGATGTTCTTTCCGGTCAATTGGTCGACTCATCTCCCGGCACCGGATTAATGGTTGGAAACCCCTACTACCAGAACGTTGGAACCGTCAGCGGAGTCCGCGTTGTGGCCATGATCTTCTACAAGCAGTTCTCCTAACCCGCACCACCTATGACTCGCCGAGCAGCAGCACAAGGCACGCACGCATATTACCTCCCCGACGGAACGGCCTACACCCTGCCGTCACCCGGTACCACCGGGCCGTCCGCTGTCCCCGACAGCAACGACGCCGTGTGGGCATCGAACAAGCTTCCGATCATCAAAGACTTCGAGGTCGACCCCGGCACCGGGCAACTGCTGGAGGTCATGGCTCCGTCTCCCGGTGTTCTCCAGCGGGCAGAGGTAGTGCAGATTGGAGGCAAGGAGGTCTGGAGCTTCACGTTCTCGCAGGTCGATTCGCTGGCCTACCAGCTCTTCTTCCAAACCCTCCCTCTGACGAATGCGTCTACCCAGGCGAACCCTCACGAGCGGACTGACGCCGTCAATGGGCTGGTCAAGATCCAGTGTTACGACGACCGCGGGAATCTGAATCTCGTCATCGACGCGTACGGCGTGTGGACCCCGAAGGGAACACTGAAGCTTGACCCTACGGCGCTCACCGAGTGGCAAGCGGAGTTTCGCCCCATCTGGGCATCGGTCAACAGCATCAAGTTGAGCTAAGGAACCACCATGGGAGCATTCGACCAAACGAATACGGCGCCCTCGGAGGTCAAGGCTCCGATCCGCACCGACGCGAAGGTCCAGAGCACGTCCAACGTCACACTGACGAACCCCTCCGCGACGCTGGACGGCGTCAACATCTACGGACTGACGTTCAAGGCTGCAAACGGGTGGTATCTGTTCATCAATGGACAGAGTACCGCGGCCGAAAACGGCCTGTACATGTTGGACGCCGACACCGGCCAGACGGTGACGGTCTCTGGATCGTTCTCCGCCGGAAGCTACACGCTTTCGGGTCTCACCATCGGCAAGCTCTACGCCGTCAAAGTGCTCGCGGGAGTGACGCTGGTTTCGGACGGCACAAACAGTTATGCGCCTGTCGCCGACGCGAACGGCGAGTACTGGTTCGTGATCAAGGCATCCGGAACCGGCACGATCACGTTCACGGGGCCGACGTCCGGGACCGCTTCGACTTACATCACGGTTTACGGGGCGAAGCTGACCGCGGCCGACACCCCAGAGCTTCTCGACTACGCCGCAGTTGGCAACTGGGTCTACGTGATCCAGGGGACCACCAACAAGGCGAAGTGGTACAAGGTGACGGCAATCAATGGATCCACGGTCACCTACACGCTCCAGTCGAATCCGCCGGCGGAGCAACTGGTTCAGTTTACCAACCGGGCACCCCAAACGATCACCATCTGACGCAGGTCGCGCCACAGGTCGTCCAGGTCACTTTTCAGCGCAACGGTAATGCCAATGCGCTGGAGATGGTCAACACGCAGACGAACAGGAAACCGGAGCACGTCATTGCCGGATCGACTCATGTGCTGAAGGCGCGCCAAGGCCTGCTGAAGGTGAAGTCGGCCGGAACTGACTACCAAGTGAAAGCCGCGTTCTGATGCCACTGGCAGAGATATTCCCGCACGAATTGCCAACCGGGGAGCCTTCGTCGACTCGGCTGATGCTCACCTTTGACGGGAATGGCAATGGTACTCGGCACACGGTCTCGGAGATGGCATCGGCCATAAGTGGGGCACTGGTTGTCAACAATGCGACAGAGCTTCGGGCGCTGACCTCCAAGACGACCAACAGCATCGTTTACATGCTTGGAAACTCCGCAGCGTTCGACGGATTCGGTCGCATTCTTAAATTCCAGCTAGGAAGCACAGAGGCCGACGACGGATCTCGGGTCTTCGAGCCAAACGACTGGGCCTCGGCGGGGGCGGCGCAGGGCAAATACATCGCGTTCATCTGATGCGCATCATTCTCACCATCCTGCTACTGATTGGCGTCCACGCGCACGCTCAGAGGTTTGTCCGTTCGTTCGCGACCGTGGACGAACTGCTGGCGGCGCCGAAGGACTTGGTTCACACGAACGCGTGGGTTGCAGGGCGCAATACGCCTGGCGACGGTGGGGACGGTCATCTGTACTACGTCGCCAGCTCTACCACGACAACGAATCAGGGAATGATTCACAAGGCCGCCAGCTACGGCGGGAGGTGGTTTCGTGCGTATGATAAAGAGCTCAACGTATTGTGGTTTGGCGCTGTTCCAAACAAGTTGTCAGACTCAACGGCGGCATTCAGAGATGCTCTTTGGTTTGCGTCAAAACCAACGTATGGACCAATTTCAGGTGCATCTTCTGGATATGCGGCTTTGGGTGTTTATGTTCCTCCTGGCGAGTACAAAACCACCGCCTCACTGACTAACTACGGGGTAGACTTCCACGGGAAGGCGACTATTCACGCAGCCAACTACAATGCTGACACGGTGATCCACAGCAAGCACTCCGGGCCATTCATGGTGTCAGACTATGGTGGCGTAACTGGACCGTTACTTGTCGCTGACTATCGACTTGGCCGAGTTGCAAACATCGCAATTGAAGGTTACCCGGAAACATACCCTGGAACCAAGGTGTCAATTGTTTCGGTATTGGATAGGCTAAACTTTACAGTGGCCACAGGTTCACTTCCGACGTTGGACACCACATATCCGGAAATGAATCTGGCGTTTTTCTACGACAACCAGGGGAGATGGCTTGGATCTGGACGAATTGAGTCAGTCAACACGGTCACCGGGCAGGTCACTCTAACCACTGATCGAGACGTGTACAGCACTGTCGGCGGATCACTGCTCCGCACTTCCGACAAGGTGGTTTTTTCTCCAGTGATCGCACAGGAGTCGACCATCACAAACTTCACCGATCCAGCGTCAGCGGGTCCTTGCGGATTCTACCTAAAATGTTCTTACGCTGGAGTAGGATATGCAATGGAGATTGATAACGTGCTTGTGAGCAATTTCCATGTTGGTGTCCGAGTTGGTCCTGGAATTCTTGAACGCCGGGTAAAGAACTTGAAGCTCCAAGCGTGCAAGTTCGCAGGCGTCTGTTTCCCTAGGGAGTCAAACAGCACCGACTCTCCGTGGCTTGGTTTCACCTATCTCAATGGCAATTATCGTTCGGACTATGAAGCCACGTTTTCAAACAGTATTACAAATATAAGCCTAAGTAATACGATGGCTGGATTCTACGGCCTTGGTGCATTGGATAGAGTGGAAAGCCTGCTTGTTGAAGGTTGCGCCTATGCGCAGTTGGCTATTATTCGTGGTCTCTCACAGCACATTACATTCGCCTATTTTGACCTGTGCGTTCGACACGGATTGGTGTTATTTCGAGGTTATCAAGGTAATTCGGCAGCCAACACCTACAACAACGCAATCACATTTGATTCGCTTGGAGTCAGAACACCGTTTGCAGGATTGGCAAACTACGAACCGGATCCAATCCACTATAAGCGTTACGGAATCACAATTCCAAATTCGAATATAGCAACTCCGGCATTGCTGAACATTGGTGTGCTTTCTATCGAAGACGGAGGAGCCGGAGACTTTTATTCCGGGCTGCAAACGACTGCTGGAGTTGGAAACATTGTTCAAGTAAGCCAAGTTTCAGGCCGCAATGGAGCCAGTGTGTCGCTATATACTAATCAGCCTCCGACTGTTCTATATCCGGCCAAAAACCTGACACAGTCAGAGGTTTACAACGGAGTATTTGAAAGCGCTGCTAACAAAATTGGAGTCGCGTCAGAGGGTTATTTGCCAGCGGAGTTTTCAAAGACTGGTTTGACCATTCGTGCAACGAATAACAACACACCACTCACAATGGTTAGGTCGGACACCGGGAAAACGGTATCGTTCGTCATAGGAACTGACACGATTCTAACTCGCAACGAAAGCCAAAGTGTCTATTTCAATACTGCAAATGCTGATACCACGTTTGCGCAGTTTTCTGTAGGTGCCAACGGTACAGCTACGGCTCCACGGCTGACAGTGTTGTCGGGTGAAGTAGCCAACTCAGGTGCTGGCATAGATGTTGCGGCCAATGATTTCTACATCGGTGCAAACCGCGGAACCGGGGCGTCGACCAGTGGTGGCAGGATCGTTTTCCAGACTCCGGACGCAACGGCATCGGGCACAACGCCGCAGACCGGAACCACTAAGCTCAAAATCAACCGGGAGGGTCAGGTAAACTTCACCCCGCGTTCCACCGATCCCACTGTGTTGGTGGGTTCTGGTGACTTGTATTACAACTCCGCGTCAAATGCGTTCCGCGTCTTTAACGGAACAGCCTGGAAACAGGTTCGTACCGGCACGGACATTCGCATTTCAGCCACGCTCGACTTCCCAAGCACGGCCGCGCAGTCCGAATCGGGCCTCACCATTTCGGTGCCGGGCGCCGTCGTGGGAGATGTCGTGGCACTCGGAGTACCAAACGCTGCCACCACGGCGACCTCAGTTTATAGTGCTTGGGTGTCGGCCACGGATGTAGTTACCGTGCGCTTCTCGAATTACGGCGCCGTGGCGCGCGACCCTGCCAGCGGCACCTTCACTGTGGTAGTTCAGCAATAATAAGGAGACACATGGGAGAAAAACCAACCAACACTCGAGACCTCGGCAAGTGGGCCACCAATGGGTTGCTTGCGATCGCATTGGGCGGCGGGACACCGTACTTGGCCAGTCAGGCCAAAGAGGTGCAGACGACGCGGGAAACCGTAATTCGGCTGGAGGAACAAAACCGCAATTTGCTGGAGCAGATCAAGCGAATTGAGCAGGAGCAGCAACACTTGCGCGAACTGTTGGAGCGATTCTATCAGGAGCGCAAGGTGGCGATCAATCTCGGCCCGCAACCTGCTGGAGAGTAAATCCTATGAATCGCATCATTGCATTGGTTTGTGCACTCACACTCACAGGTTGTCTCAACGGGCGCAGCGGGCCGGGGCAGCTGACCCGCAGCCGCCTCCAGTTCGAGAAGACCAAGGATGTCGAGAGTCTCGACCTCGATTCACACAAGGACGTCGAAGTGGAGTCGGTCGAGCGCATTGCTCCGGACGGTTCCACGGTGAAGATCAAAGGATACCGGTCGAGGGCTAATGAGGCCGCGATCGTCAACGCGACCAAGCAGGCTGAGTCGGCGGCGAAGGTTTCTGACAACACCGTTGAAATGCTCAAACTGTTCGGAGGCTACGCAATGCAATGGGCTTCCGGCGGTATCGCCAAGCCTCAACAACAGGTGATCGTCGTCACCAATTATGTGACCGTGCCTTCAACCAACACGCCGGCGAAGTAATCCAACCATGAGCGCGCAAGAACCGTCTCCGACGGAGAAACTGTTTGGTGTTGAGATCCCAGTCTCGTTTGAAGGCAAAGCCGACGTTGAGGCTGTGACGCTTCGCGAGATCCCCGTTGCCGAGTGGCCGAAGGCTATTGCAGCTGAGGGTAACGAATTCGCCCTCGTGGACCTGTTCGCAGGCAAGCCGTCGGGGTGGTCGTTGACTCTGAAGCCGGAATCGTTCGGACGCATCATTGCGGAAGGCGAGCGGCTGAACGCGGGTTTTTTCGCCTACTGCGACAGGACGGAGATGAAGGCGATCGCCCGACTCCGCCGCGTCGCACCCGCAAAATTGGAGGAAATGGTCAACGGGATCATGTCTCCATCGCCGACTGGATTGCCGACGTCTGCGTTGCCGCGTCGCTGACGATACCAGACGCCATGAATATGACGTTCAGCCATCTCGAATTGCTCGCCAAGGCAGGCGCACGGCGTCGCGCTGCTGAGTTCGCGTTGCTGGCGTCGGCCTGCTCACTTGGGGCGGCTTCAGGCTTTGGTTCAAAGGAGGCTGCCAGCCGGCTTCAAAAACTCGTGGGTGAATTGCAGAAGGCTTCGGAATGAACAGCTCCATTCAAATCCGCCTTGGGCTCACTGGGCTCGCGCAGGTCACGGCGGGGCTGAACCAACTGTCCGCGGGCCTCGCCCGATTCGCTGCGCCGCTTGTCGGGCTCGCTTCCGCTGGGGTGGCGCTCAACAAATTCGCCGACGGGCTGAAGGACGCCGTGGCGGAAGGCGGCAGGATGCACGACATGGCGGCCCGGACGGGTGCGGCTATCCGGAACCTGGCGGTCCAGCAGCTTGCGCTGAAGGACGCCGGCGGGACCACGGAAGGCCTTGCCACTGCCTACAGCCGGCTTCAGGACGCCATTGACGGCGCCGGCGCAGCAGGCAGCGCGCAGGCCATCGCCTTCGAGCGGATAGGGCTTTCCGTCGACACGCTCGCCGCGATGAAGCCTGACGAGCAGTTCGAGCGGGTCGCAAAGGCGATTGGATCAATCGAGGACCCGGCACGGCGGACCGCCTCGGCGATGGCGATATTTGGCAAGGCCGGAGCCGACCTCCTGCCGCTCTTTCGCGACGGCGGTGCTCTGGACGATGCGCGACGCACCCTTGGGCAACTTCCACAAGTGCTCGCACGAAACGCGGACAACCTCGACGCCATCGGGGACAATCTCGGGCACCTGGCTGTCAAAAGCCGTCAGTTCTTCGTTGGGATGCTGGACCCGCTTTCGGAAACGCTTCGAGGCTGGACGGACAAAATCAACGCGATCGACCTGACGGGCTTCGGGCAACGCATCGGTGCGGCCGTCAAGCTGGCGATCGATTCATGGAACGATGGGAAGTTCTCGGAGTTCATCGGGCTTTCGATCCAAGCCGGGTTTGAGCTCGGGCGGATCGGCATCGAGAAGGCTCTTCGGGCGATGGACTGGCAGCACTTTTGGGGACCGCTCGCGAACGGGTTGGCGACAGCCATGGCTGAAGCGTTCAAAATCTCGCTGATGTTCGGGGCGCCTGGACTCTCGGGTGCTATTGGGAGCGCGACGGACGGAATCCTGTCGAAGTTCCGCGGTGCCCTTGGACTCAACAAGGGGCTGGACACGTCCGCCTTGGACGAGCTGATGCGTCGACTCAACGCCATAGTGGAGGCTTCGAACTCACGGGCTGGTGAATCGGCGGCGCAAGGAGAGGTTGGGGCGGTCCGGAAAAAGCTGGACCTTCTTGGGCTCGAAAAGGACCTGAAGGAGCAACTCGGATACCTGGACGACTACCGCCGGCAAAGTGATGGCGACTTCGCCATGACGGACGCGAAGAAGTTCGAGCGTCGGAAGACGTCGCTGCTCGCCGAGATCAAGCTCCTCGACGACAAGCTGAAGCTGCTCACTCAGGAGGCCGCGCTCGAGAACGACCCCGAGCGGAGGTCAAAGCTCCTTGGTTCCGCAGACAACATCCGGGACAAGATTCGCGGGACCCAGGGCCGGCTTGATTCGATGGGCGCGGATCCGCAAAGCATCCGGGAGAATTTTACCGCGACAATCACGGACGTTTCGAACCGACTCGGGACGTTCGCCCAACAGACATCCCGCGCATTCGGAAGTGTTATCGGTTCAGCCGTCGACGGTATCGCGGGGTCAATCAAAGGCCTTCTCAACCTGACCATGAGCTGGGGCGACGCGCTCCGGAACATTGGGACAAGCATCCTCACAGGAGTGATCAACGCCATCGCGCAGATGTTCGCCGAGTGGATTGTCCAGATGACGATTGTCCGAGGACTCAAGCGGCTTTTCCACGTGGAGGACACCGCGCAGGCCATCGGAACAACCGCTGCGTGGGCGCCGGCAGCCGCAACCACGAACGCGGCAACGGGAGGCGCAACCGCATCCATCGGCGTTCCGTTGACGCTCGCACTCATCCTTGCGGCTGTAGGAACGATTGCCGCTCTCGCCTTTGAGCACGGCGGTTACACCCCGGGCGGCCCCACGCTTGCGATGGTGGGTGAACGCGGGCCTGAGTTCGTGATTCCAGCGGACGCTACGCGACGGCTCGGACCTCAGAACCTCGCCATGATTCACCAAGGCGTTGTGCCATCCGGGGGCGGCCCCACGCTTGCGATGGTGGGTGAACGCGGGCCTGAGTTCGTGATTCCAGCGGACGCTACGCGACGGCTCGGACCTCAGAACCTCGCCATGATTCACCAAGGCGTTGTGCCATCCGGGGGCGGATCCGGCGGCGGAAGCTCGGTGCAGATCAACATGGGAGTCTTCGACGACAAGCAGCGCATGGAGGACTTCATGCGATCGTCGCAGGGTCGCAAGATCTTCGTGGATCTCGCCAAGCAACACGCCCGGGAGATCACCAGGTGATCGCTTCGACCTACAACTCGACAGCGATCTACGTGGTTGACGACCTCGTCGACTGGGGCGCCGGCGTGCGCGCGTCGTTCGAGGCCATCGCGGACACGCGCTCAAGCCTTTCGGATCGCGAAGGACGGCGCGGGTACTCCTCTACGCTTCGCGTATCGCTCAAGTTCGGTATCGTGGCCACAAAGGCCAAGGCCATGGCGTTGGACTCTGCCATGCGCGCCTACCAAGCCGAGCCGCTGGTTGTGCCGTTCCTGCCGGGCGTCGTCGAGTGGGCTAGCCGTGCGTCCCGTACGATCACCGGCGGTCTTTACATCGTGTGGAAGCGGGACTGGAGCCAATGGGAACTATATGAAGGCGTTGAACCTGGCTGGCCAACTGGCGCGGAACTGGTGGCTCCGGCTCTGTGGGGTCGGATCGATTCCAAGCATCTGGACTGGATTGACGCTCGGACATGCCGCTGCGACATCGACTTTGCCGAGGACAGCAAAGCTTCGTGGGCGGTATCACCTGTTGCCGCGACCCTCGCCGCCGGCCCAACGCCTCCAAGCGGCTACGGCGCCGCACCCTATACCGTTCCTACTCGTCCGGACTTCTCCGATGGACTTGGGGATCAGTTCTTTACCCGCATCATCCGAGCGACCAACGGTTTCACGCGCCAGTCGGACTCCACCTTGTACCCGCAGACGAATGCGCAAGAGGTGGAATCGGCTCACGTTGTGACGGGCTCGGAGATCTCCAAGCTCCTATACTTCTTCCAGCTACACGCGGCCGGCAAACCTTTCTGGCTCCCGCGCTGGACGGCATCGGCGATCCTGTCGTCAGCCGTGGGCGCTTCCGACACGGTGCTGAACGTCGCCAGCGGGCACACGGTGCAGCCGAACGACTACGTCGCGTTGTGCAGCCCCGGCCGCGATCCAATCACGCGCAAGGCCACGGCCTCGGCATCAACAACCGTCACTTTGGACTCGGCTCCGGGCGCGCTTGATCACGAGGACTGGTTCATCTCTCGACTGCTCATTGCGCGGTTCACAGAGCCTGTTCTGACGGTTTCTTGGATCGACCCGCTGACGGCTCGGGCAACGATCAAGTTCCGAGAACTTCCGACGGAATACACGCAGCCCTCCGGTGAGACGATCGGTGCGACGCTCGGCGCGCTCCCAACCCGTGCGTACCTTTACGAGTTCCGCCGGGTTCTCGCAGGAGTCACATTTTATGAGCGGTTCACTTCCTTCGAGTCCGACCTGACTTACAGCGCGAACACCTACAGCTCGGCCAACATCAAGCACGGTGAAATCACGCAGGGGCTTGCGCTCGACCGCGACGAGCTTGACGTGTCGTGCCGAGTGCTCAGCGTGACCGCGTTGAAACAGATGGTTGCGCTCCGATCTCCGTCGCCAGTGTTCCTCACGGTGACACAGGTAGACGTCTCTGGATCCACAGGCACAAACGCCGTCGTCGTGTTCTCCGGCGAGGTGACAAAGCCGAAGGTGACAGGCGACCGCGTGGCGTTCTCCGTCGTTCCGGGCGGTTCCTTGTGGGAGCAGAACGTTCCAGGATTCCGCCTTCAGCCTGGGTGCAATCACGCGCTGTTCTCGACGGGTTGCAAGCTGCTCACGTCGGACTGGAAGTTCACGGCGACGATTACAAGCGTCGGGACGGCAGGCTACCCGTTTGACTTCGTGCTCGGAAGTGTCGCCCGCGTCACCGGACCAGCACCGACGTTCTTCAATCACTGGTTCGCGCTCGGCTGGATTGAGTTCGGCAGCGGTGCCACGTGGCAACGGCGGCAGATAGTCGACTCCACAACGGTAACAGCCGGCGTATGCACGGTGACGCTTAACCGCGATCCGGACCCATTCCCGACAAACGGTGATTCGGTTGTGCTGTACCCCGGGTGCGACCTACGAATGGAGTCGTGCAAGGCGTACCACGCGACCAATAACCCACAGGGAAAGTTCGGCAACTTTGCCAACTTCGGCGGGTTCCCATTTGTACCGGTAGCAAACCCGAGCCTTGTGAAGCTCTCGAAGGCGGTCTCAGGAGGTAAGAAATGAGTGCAAATCTTCAGGTTCTCGCGCCCGAGCCGGTGTTGCTCGAAGTGATAGCGGGATCGGACTACCCGTTCGAAATGGAGCTATCGGACAGCACCGGCGCTGCGGTAAACCTCACTGGATACTCAGCCCAACTGGACCTGTGCACGACATTGGATGACACGGTTCCAGACATTGAGCTGACGGTCGGCTCTGGCGTAACCATCACGGCCGCTAGCGGGATTGTTTCGGTCTCACTCACGGCCGCGCAAACAGGCGCCCGTGAAGGAGAGGAACGACTGTGGCACCTTTGGTTGACTGACCCATCATCAAATGTGCAGTGCATTGGGCGCGGCACGATCCGGTTTGTGAAAGGAGGCCCGCAGTGAACGCAATCACGGTCAAGCTCAGGCCGAAAGTCTACACGGTGAAGATCAGATTTCCGGGGCCTCAAGGTCCAAGCTCGCCATCCGGCGGCGGATCTCAGCTCGGCGACAAGATTTACATCCACCCAACGAGTCGGAAGCTCTACCTGTTCGACGGCTCGCTCTACTACGAGCACGTGGTGCAGGTACTCGACGGCGTCCCCGCTCTTGTCTGGCTTGGAACTTCGACGGCAACACCCACATGAAAAGGATACTCCTCGCAGTCTTTCTACTCGTTGGCCTCGTGGCCAGATCGCAAACGGCGGCGGTCACGGTCAACACCGGCACGCGCCTCATTGCGTACCCGACGAACCTCTGGACGGCCAATGCGACCGGCATCTCGAATGCCCTCGGCCTCGTCGTCGGTGGCAACGTCCAGGCCTACGACGCCGAGCTTGCGGCTCTTGCCGGACTTAGCAGCGCCGCAGACAAAGTTCCGTATTTCACCGGATCGGGTACCGCCGCAACGACGACGCTGAGTCCGTTCATTCGGACGCTCCTCGATGATCTCGATGCGGCCGCCGCTCGCACCACGTTGGGTATCTCCGGCGGTACCGGCGATGTCGTCGGCCCCGGATCCAGCACCGACTGGGGAATCCCGCTGTACTCCGGCACAACCGGGAAGCTCCTGCAGAACAGCTCCATCACGTACGGGACGAACATCCTGAGCGTGATGAATGGGACCAGTGCCCAAAAGCTCACGGTGTTCAAAACCGTGTCTGGCGCCGGGAACGCCAATTATGCCAGCCTGAGTATGGACGCCGGCGTCACGGCGGCCTCCGAAGCCACGATTAAGACGGCTTCCGGTGGCTCCGGTGGTTCGCTTTCGCTCACTCTGCGAGGCGATAATGGTACGTGGATTGAGAGCGGATCTGGTGCCGTCACACTCAATGCGGCTGGATCGATCGTGCTCCGAACGGCCTCCAGCACCCGTTGGAACATCGGTCCACACCTGATTCCCCAGTCCGTTGCATCGGTCGACATCGGTTCATCGAGCATCGAAGTCCGCGCCGGCTACTTCGGGAACCTCACCGTCTCCTATGCCGGCGCCGCATCAACCCCTGCCGAATCCATCACCGGCACCTGGTACACCGGCGGAACGGCGACGACGACCAAACCCCAACTGCTCGTCGAGCCCACTGGTACGACCTCCACGGGATGGTCCACCTCTGGCACCGGCCTCGGCATCAACGCCGCGTCCGGATTCAGCGGCAACCTCCTCGATGCCCAGTTGGCTGGGACCAGCAAATACAAGGTGTCGAGCGACGGCGATGTCACCGGCGGAAAAGTCAACGGCGTGACTATCACTGCCGGTACCGGAACTCCCGCGATCACGGTCAATGGCACGGCTGCGGTCGCCGGCACCAACACTGGCGACCAGCAGATCGGCGGATCGACCGGCTTCCGCTTTTACGAAGAATTCTGTTGGAACTCATCAGGCTCGGGCGGCCAGGGATGGTTGGTCACATCGTCAGGTGGTGCGTGGTCTATGGTCGCGCCGACCGACGCAAATGAGCCCGGAATTTTGCAGGCCTCCACGAGCACGAGTGCGACGGCAAATCCGAACCTGATCGATAATCAGAGCACGCTTTTCCTCGGTGGAGGGCCACTGGTGATGGAGTGGCGGGTCAAACTTCCCACCGCAATCCCCGACGGCACGGAGGACTACAAAATTTGGATGGGCCTCGGCGATACAACTGGCAATTCGTCCCAAACCGACGGAGTCGTCATCTATCTGGACCGTTCCGTGAGCACCACCAACTGGTTACTCCAGACCGCCAAGGCTGGTACCAGGACGATCACCAACACCGGAATCGCTGCCGACGGATCGGGTTCGTGGCACAAATTTCGATTCCAAGTCGACGCTGCTGCCACGCAGGTGATTGCTTATATCGACGGAACCGCCTGCGCCACCAATATCAACAACATCCCGAACACCTCCGCCAATCTTTGCGGCAAGATGTTCGGGATGCTGAAAACGGCCGGCACGACGGCCAGAAACGCGCAGATCGGCTACGTGCTTTTGTCAGCAGACTTCACAAACCCCCGTTGATTTATGAAATTCCTCCGCCGCCAATTCATCCCCGTCGTCCACCACTGCTCGCTCTGGATCCTGTCTGGATTGCTGATCGGAATCTTCCTTGCTGCCGGATATCGGGCCGTCGCCGATCTCGTTCCCACGGCCATCACGTTCAGGGTCCAGTCGCTGGGCACTCCATCGAGCAGTGATCGCGACGCCTTTCGGTTCGTGATCGATCGGGACAACGCCAGCCGAACCAACGCCGGGCTCGCCGCTTGGCCAACTGCCACGGCGGCCGACTACCGCACCAGCTACGAGCTCTTCTGCTCGGCCATGCTGCAGGGCCTGCACACCAACTACATCGTTCAGGCCTCCCAGGTGGAACGAGTCCTGGAGAAGATTCCGAAGGAGACCCAGCTTGAGATCAATCGAGCCGTGCTGGATTTGCTCAACAGCGGCGCCACCCCCGACGCGATCATTCAGAGGCTCAAATGACAAGCTCATGGTTCAACACACCGCAACGACTCGATGCGCTGCGGACTCAGTTCCTCGCGTGGACCGGCACGCCGTTCCTGCCGAATTCGCGCGTGCGCGGATCTCGCGGCGGGGTCTCGTGCCAGAAGCTTGCGGCTGCGATCTACCGAGGTGCAGGCTTCGTTGACGTCGATCCACCGGAGGTATCGATGTCTCACGCTCGATTCTCACGGGAGAGTCTGGTAGAGCCGTGGATGGACAAGCGCGAGGAGTTCGAGCGCATCCCGTTGATTCCTGGCGAAACGATCATTTTGACCGGCGACCTCCTCGGGTTCCGCATCGGCGGCGCCGTCCATCACCTGGGAGTAGCGGCTGGCCAGTCCAACTTCTTCCACGTGATCGAGGGGCAGGCGGCGCAGCTCGCGTGGCTGACCGACCCGACGTGGCGCAAGCGGTTGGCTGCAATCTGGAGGCCGAAGCCATGAAGGGAGGCCAGCCCGCAGACACCGAGGCGCCGACGGCGAACATCGCGCCAGAGGAGATTGCCACGAACCGCGAGGGTGAAGTGGTTCCTTGGTTCTGCGGGGAACAGTCATTTGCGGCAAAGTGGATCATGGACCCCAAAAACCAATTCACGCGGAAAGCGCCGGCCGAGAGGCCGGGGAAGAAGTAGACCATGGGAAAAGGCGCAGGCGACACGGGGCAGGCGGATGACTATTACGCGGATATCGCCGCGGTGGTCTGCGCTGGTCCTGTCGACGAGTTGGTTTCGCTCATCATCGACGACAAGCTTGTCTGGCCGAAGGCCGACGACTGGGATGCCTCGCGCAGCTACGCAATCGACGAACTGGCGCAGTATTCCGGCAAGGTCTGGGTTTGGGGCAACGTCACGCCGTCCGTTGCTGGAACAGCCCCGCCAAGCGGCAGTTGGAGCCAGTACAGCGTTACGCGCGCGCACGTCGCGTCGGCGCCGTACACGTTCACCGTCGAAGGCTATGGAAGCGCGACGTTCTACTGGGGGACGTCGACCCAGACGCTAGTTGGCGGGGGTCTCCTTGAAACGCAGGGGCACCCGAATTACCGCGGCTTCGCGGTGATCGAGCTGACATCGTTCCTGTTTGGGAGGGAGCGCACTTCCGCCCCGAACCTTCAGGTTGTCGTTAGACGGTACCCAAGCCAGAGCATCGTTACAGGATCGGCGGCAAACCTCGATTCAGACGGGCAGGCGAACCCAGTGGCGTCGTGGTGCGACCTGGCGACGGACTCCTTGCTGGGTGCCGGAATAGCGTCATCCGAAATCGACACGACAACCGCGCAGGCATTGGCGGACGCTTTATACGCGGATTCCAGTCAACACTACCTGTCCCCGCGACTCGACGGCGGCGATTCGTTCAGGGCATTCACAAAGGACCTGCTTGGGTACTTCGATGGGTGGGCGCGGCGCAGTGCGGCCGGCAAAATCGAGATGGGTCGATTCCTTCACGACTCCGCCCCGCCCGGCGGCTTGGTGACGCTCACCTACCACGACGTCACCGAGGAGATTGCTTTTGAGACCCACGGTTGGGAGGACACCGCAAACCAAGTCTTTGTGCGATTCACGGACGCGTTGCGAGCCTTCAAGCCCGGTTCCGCTCCTTCCGCTTCGACGTTCAACAGGCAGGCCGTAGGCTCCCCGCGTTCGGTATCGGTTGAACTCCCGTGGGTGATGCGTCGACAGCAGGCGTCGGACATTGCGGCGGAGCACGCGAAGATTCTCTCGGAACCGTGGGTATCAGGATCGCTCACAGTCCGCGCGGAGAAGGCGACCACGATCCTGCCTGGGGAACTGTTCCAGCTCACGCACGACAACCTCGCTTTCAGCATCGTCTGTCGGTGCACATCGAAGGCCATCGCTGAACCCCCCGCTGGAACCGTGTCGATTGCGTTCGAGCTGGAACGCGGGCTTGCGCCGTTGCCGTACAGCACCACGCCGGCGGGCACGACGGACACCACCACGACCCCCGCGGAAGCCGTGACGCTGTACCAGTTCTGGCAGCCGCCGCCAACCATGACAGGTGGAAGCGACAACGCCGTGGCGGTCATGGCGGCTCGGACTGGGCTGACGACTGTCCGCATCAAAGCATGGCTCAAGAAGGACGACGCAAGCGGGTTCTTCAATCTGGGGCAGCAAACGCAGTGGGCGGTCAAGGGTACGCTTTCGCAGGCTTACACGAACCCTGCTTCTTCCACCACGGCGTCACGCGCTCGCACGTCCAACGTGGCAACGATCACCACTTCAGCGGCGCACGGCTTGGCTACGGGACAGTACGTCTCCGTCGACGGCGTTGGAGGTACAGGCTACGACGGTGTTGATTTGTTGATCACCGTCACGGGTTCAACAACCTTCACCTACGCAAGCACGGGCTCCAACGAGGGCACAACGGCGTCGACGTCGGGGGTCGTCACTGTATCCGACGACGACGATTCGGAGCGCCTACAACTGAATCTGGACGCCTCCACGGTGGCCGCGGACCGCGACACAATCAGCGAGACCCAGACGGCCGACGCCGTCAACGACGACAACCTCGTTGCGGTCATTTTCAACGCGGCGAATCTCAAGCAGTGGGAGATTGTGACAGTGAAGAACTTCCGGCTGGATTCGGGGGTCTACAAGATCAAGTGCCGGCGCGCTCGCTTCTCAACCTCGCGCCGCGCGGCTTCGACGTCGGACCCCATTTGGATCATTCACCGCGCCGCAGTCGTCGCTTACGATCACACGAAATTCGAGAGCTATTGTACGGCGGGAACGACGGCGACATTCCGGCTGCAATCCGCGAACGCGGAGGCGGAAGCGGACCTTTCGGATACTGCGATCTGCCCAAACATCAGCTACACGTTCAACGACCCTTACGCCCCCGCGATCACGTGGACGGCATCGTACAACCGCGCGGACGCGGTGAGTGATTGGACCTCTTTCACGAACTTCAGCACGTCCTACGATCCAACGTACCAGTTCCGCGTGGCCTTGTCCTGTGCGGACAGCAACGGGGACATCGCCGAGGGTCGAATCGTGGCGCAATCTGGCGGCGTTGAACGCGTCTTGTGGGCGCAGACGTTCAGCCCCACGGCTTCGGTAACCAAGGACATCGCGTTCGCGCTCCCTGACGGAAACTGGAAGATCATTGCGAGCTTCAGGGACTCCACGGGGCGCGTCACGTCCAAGCAGTTGGACATCGGCGGCTCCTCAGTGCTCCTGAACCTCGTCGGCGCCGGATCAACCTCCTGCGCGATGCCTTCGGCGACGTTCAGCGGCACTCCAAGCTGGCGACCCGGGACCTACGTCATCA
>ERZ869921.373-NODE-373-length-29806-cov-44.067695_pt1 | contig 29806 bp, 47 predicted proteins | sample MGYA00579310_ERZ869921 | MGnify/ENA primary metagenome ERZ869921 (study PRJEB32216, sample SAMN09231816) | wastewater metagenome | place: USA: Maryland | collected 2016-06-21 | study: EMG produced TPA metagenomics assembly of the PRJNA472060 data set (Reclaimed... | reverse complement strand
GCCAATCGATCGCAGCGAGCACGGGCGACATGAACAGCATTGGGCATGCGATACGCGCAGAGATTTTGGATGAAGTCGGCGCGCTGCTGAAGGCGGTTGCTAAGGATTTGAGGGGGACGGGATGACGAGTGAGCTTGCGAAGAAGATTCAAGAGCGAATCTACAACATCGCCAACGATAGGCAGGGCGAGTGGGGAGAGGCCCATGCGTCGATTGTGCGCGCCGTTTCGTTCTGGTTTTCCGACGGCAAGTTCGACGACCTTCTCGCGCCTGAGGGGCGGCCGGTGCTTAGTGATACTTGTATCGCGTACCTACTGGACATGTGCAGCGAACACGTAACCGAAGGCGAGTGGTCCACCTTGTCGCTGGCTTCGTATCTTGAGCGCGAGGGACGGAGCCCGGACATCTCTGCCGAACTCCGTGACTGGGAAGCGTACGCAGAGAAGCGCAAGGTGGCCGGCTAATGTTCACCCACTTCTACAGCGACCCGCACTTTGGCCACGCGAACATCATCGACTATTGCAAGCGCCCTTTCGCGCATGTCCACGATATGAACGAGGAACTAATCGCACACTACAACCAGCGCGTCGGGATTTCCGACCACGTGCTTTGGTGCGGCGATGTTGCGTTTATGAAGCCGGAGCAGACCGAGGCGATTCTAAAGAGGCTGCAAGGGCGCAGGTCGCTCGTACTCGGCAACCACGACAAACGGCCGATCGCGTTCTACGAAGGCTGCGGATTTGAGAAGGTGAACAAGCGCGAGTGCGTGTTTACGCTCGGGGGCTTCCGTGTGAAGGCGTGCCACTTTCCGCCGAATGATAGGCGCTACCCGGAGCTGAGCCCGAAGCTTCGCGACGATGAGTTCCTTGTGCATGGGCACACGCACGACGCGCGCAAGGTGAACGGGCGATGCGTCCACGTGGGGGTTGACGCTTGGGACTACGGGCCGGCTGACGCCGATAGCGTGGTGAGGATTATGCGGGAGGTGGGGCGATGAGCAACTTCCTATTGGAACACGCACATGAGGCGCTCGATGATGCACTCAACGTGGCGCGTCGAGAAGGCTATGCAGCCGGCGCGAAGGATGCCGGCAACCCAGACCCGACGAACGCGGCGCTCAAGGCGCGTATTGCGGGATGGGTGCGCAGCGGAAAGCTCTCTATCTTCGCTCGCGTGTGCGCCACGCACGGGACGCCGGAGGACGAGGAGTGCGGATGCGTTGGTGCCTACGCGATCCGACGAAGCGCAATCGATGGCGACTGGCACAACGTGAGCGACGACGATATGTGGGCGATGATTGTTCGGTGGGCTGAGGGGGAGCGATGAGCAGCAATAGGGACACTGTTTCGAAACTGCGCGGGATGCTTGCGAAGGCGTCGCAAGGTCGGTGGACCGGTGACTACGATTGCGACAATGTTCTCATGGTCGAGCGTGAAGACGGCTCGCACTGGTACATAGGCCGCATTGAGCAAGAGACGGACGAGCGCGAAGACTCGCGCATGAATGCGAACTTTGAGCTCGTCATGACAGTTGTAAACGAGCTGCCTTTTCTTTTGTCGGAAGTACAGAAGCTCGAGCGAGTTCGAGACGCTTACGACCACAGCAAGTTTGATATTGCGGACGAAGATCTGGAACGGGCGCTTGAAGCCATGGGCGAGGGCGAGTCATGAGCAACGCTGCGCGCATTGTCGATCCTCTTGAGCGCCTCGCGCGTGCGACGGAGCGTATCGCGGACGTTCTCGAACGTGACGAGATGCGCAAGAAACGCTTGCCGCCAAAGGTTACGCCGAAGGTTGAACGATACGTGAACGCATCGGACACGGAGAAGGCGCTTGCCATCCGTCATGCGACTCGGCTAGGTGTTGTCAGGGGAGGTCGTCGATGAAGCGCGGAAACGGATTCGGCACGATTGAGAAGACGCGCGACGGAAAGTATCGTGCGCGCCGCGCTGGCGGCAAGCGCGAGACGATCGCCATCTATGACACACGCGACGAAGCCGAGCGCATCCTTGCGGGATGGAACGCGGCCATTCAAAGCGGTGACATCCTGGCCGACGGCGGCATCACACTCGCCACGTTTGCCGCCGAGTGGTTCACGCGTCGACGCCTGCACGGCAACCAGCGCGCGCAGAAGGTCCGCGACGTTGAAAACGAGTGGTCGGTCTGGACGAACCACGTGCTGCCATCCGATCTAGCGAGCAATCCGCTCGATATGATTCGACGCGTCGAGGTTCAGGACTGGCTGCAATGGATGGCCAGGCGCCCCGCGATGCGCTCTGCTCACGTCGACGGCGTTCGCAAGACGGTTGCAACCGGCCGTGCCCTAAGCGTGCAGACGATGAAGCACGCGCTGCGCCTTGTGCGCCAAGTGTTCGACGATGCGGTCGCGCGCGAGTTCATTACGTCCAATCCAGCGAAGGCCGTCGTGGCCCCGCAGTCTACGGCCGTTGACGCGTGGACTTTCCTTTCCTCTGAGGAGATCGGCAAGGTAGCGGCCCTTCCCCCGCAAAAGGCACGGCCCCTGCTGTTTGCTATCTACACCGGCGTTCGTCAGGCCGAGCTCTGGCGCATGCGGTGGCGCGACGTCGACATGGACCGCAAGCGGTTTACGGTCTCGGGGCAGACAAAGAACGGCAAGGAGCGGACGGCGCCGCTATTGCCCGCAGCCATTGAGGTGCTGAAGGCACAGCGTGGAACACGGACGCCGGACCCCATGACCTACCTCTTCGCACGCCCGGATAAGAAGCCGTTTGCATCCTCGTATGATGGGGGCTGGGATGACCGGCGGGCACGCGTCATGGTGGACGGTAAGGCGACCCTCGTCGTCACGCCCGGACTGCGGACCGAAGCAGGCATCCTTCGGCATGTTCGCTTCCATGACCTGCGCCACACGTGCGCGAGCCACCTCATCACGGGGACGTGGGGCCGTGGCTGGCGCCTCGAGGAGGTGTGCTCGTTCTTGGGGCACAGTTCGATCAGCGTCACGCAGCGTTATGCCCATCTTGTGGACGGTCATTTAGACACGCTTGCAGCGTCAACAATCGATCCCGGTTGCCCGCCGTTGCCCACGGGACCCCTACCAACGAGTGATTCTAAGTCAGCGAAACTATTCGCGGTACGCCCAGCGGGACTCGAACCCGCGACTTTCGGCTTAGAAGGCCAGGGGTCCATCGATCTAGCTGCAACGAAGTTACATCCAGTGGGCAACCCGTGGGCAACCGGAGAACTGGCGGCAAAGATACTCCGCGCGGTCGCTAACGGAGGCGCCGAACTTGCCGACGTGGAAGCCCTCGCGATGACCGTAATGGACCGCGACGACGTGCGATTGGCGATGGAGATACTCGCCGACCTCTCGGGACCGCATGCGCTTAGACGGGCGGTGGAGCTTGCGGCGTTGGTGCTGGGCGCGAGTCATCGGGCGAGCTCGGAAGCGGTGGAGAAATGACCATCACCCCTCGCGAGCGAAGCATCTGGTTTGTCAACTATCTTAGTCGCTCTCAGTACCACGCCGCGCGCGCTGCAAATGCGCCGTATTCCTATGACAGCGAATATGCGGCGAGAGAGCCGCTTGAATTCGCCTGCCTTCAGACGATGAACATGCGTCGCGTTGCTCGCGGGGAGCGCACGTTGACGAGTGGCCATCACAAATACTGGGACGACGCGCTTCGCAGCTACCCGGAGGGGCTCGATCCAGAAAAGACGTGGGAGTCCGAATGGCGCGCCATGGCCGCCGAGATGCTGATGCCGGAGGTGGGGTCGTGACCTGTCCAGCATGTCGCAAGCCCGCCCTACGCCGCGAAGAGCTCGCGCACGCAACGTGGTTCGAACACGAATCCCGCGACATCCCCGGCAAGCCTGCGCGGTGGGTGGGGTGTTTGGTGAAGAGGTCGAAGCAAGTGGAGATGGTGACGGGATGAGCGAAAGCAAACGGCGGCTGGACCGGATCTTCAGCGATGCGCAACGCGAGATCGATCGAATATTTGACGAATCTCAGGCAGAGATTGCCCGACGAGCTCGTAAAGCACTCATTGTGACTGGCGCCCTCTCGTTGCTTTGGTTTGCTGTCTTGGTCGCCCTCGCTCTGTGGGGGAAGCAATGAGATGCGAAGACAAGTGCGCGCTCGCGACGATGGTTTGCATCGACTGCGGCGTGTGTTCTGCGCACGCGTTCTTTGGTCCAGGGTCAGCGGGCGAATGCATGGCGTGCACAGCGGATCGTATCCGCAAGGAACAGGAGAAGATGATGAGCAAGTCGCTAAGCCCGCCCGAGGTGGTGCAGGCGTTGTTGGATGGTCGCACGCTGGCATTCAACGGCAACCTGTTTTGCTACAGGGACGGCTGCTTTGCTTCGCGGCCACAAGGCAATCCCGCTGGGGCGCCGTGGGGAGATGTCGCGTGGCGCGCTGGCGACTTCCTAGAGACGTTCATTGGCTCTCATCCATGGACCCTCGCTCCCGACACCTACGACTTGGCCGAGGCGCGCAGGCGCGGAGAAAGGCACACGGTCAGGCTACGCAGCGTCGTGAGCAAGAAAGAATACATGTTCCCGCTTGACCCCAATGTGCAGTTGCGCCTTTTTGAAATCGACGGCCAGTGGTGCGACGCGTGAGCCCGATAGCGAAGGCGATTGCGGAGCGCATGCGGCCGTACACAGCGGTGTACGACCTCGTGTCTGACGTGGAGGCCGGTGTCTTCGACGACCTGCTCCCCGCCTACACCACCGAAGTGGCCACGGTCGGGAATACGCGGTACTTGATGCCGTCGGAGTCGCTGCACATCGCCGACACGTCGAACCTCACGACGGCCGATGGACGCATCGTTGAGTGGAGGCCCACGCAGCCACCCACCTCATGGTGGCGCATGGTGGCCGTCATGCGCGAGCGACTACGCGCTGGCGAAAGCGTCGAGTCTGTGGCCGCTGACTACGGCACGCCCGAGGATGTGGTGACGATGCTTGCCGATGCGCCCGCAGGCCGTCCTGTGCTGAGCGACGAGACCGTGATGAATCTAGTTGCCGGGTGGGGGTACATTCGCCCCACAAGTGAGCCGATGGAGTCCGAGCTGCGTGCTTGGGAAAAGTGGAAGGAGAAGACGCGATGAGCTGGGGTGACGACGAACCTGCGTGGACGCCGATGGAATCTAGCCGGCCTGTGCTGAGCGATGATGTAATCGATGCTCTCACGGACACCATACGAAACATGACAGGCCATGACAGCGCGGCCAACTTCTACGATTCTTGTGGACAAACAGCGCGCCCAGGAGACGAGCCGATACCGTACTTCCGCATCGCCGCCGAGTTGCGTGCATGGGAAGCTTGGAAGAAAGAGGGTGTGTAAATGGGAATGAGCGCGAGTGCAGAAATCGTGTTTGGCGTGACGGTCGAGAAGGCATGGGACGACATGTCCGACGAAGAGGAGGAAGCCGCTCAAGAGGCCATTGATGACGAGTGGCAGCCAATGGACGACAAAGAGAAGGTCAGGGCACACAACCAAACGTCCTACGACAACGACAACGATACGTTCCTGGTCGGCATCCTGCTGGCCAATACATACTGGGACGCGCCCAAAGAAGTCGACCTTCGCAACATGCTAGGCTCCGTCGTGGATGCGGACGTGCTGCTGGGCGTCAAGGGATTCGTTTGAATCCGCGAAGTTAACAACAGGAGAATTTAACGAGCCATGAAACTCTGTATCCACGTAAGACCGCGAGATGACGGGCAAGGTTGGGCCGTTGACGTGTTCGACGGACGCCGCGCTTGGGCCAAAACCCACCTCGGAGAGCAGCCTTTGAACAAGGCTGAGGCTCACAGGCTGGCTCACAAACTCCGCGACCCGAAATTTTACACCGCGCGAACGAAGCGCGCGGTTAACAGCGGAGGTGCGTTGTGAACGTCGGCGAAGCGAACCGCGTACGCGCCTGCCTCGACTGCGGCGAGCCGGGCGCGCTCCTTTGGCGAACCACCAAGGGAGAGAATCCTGGCCGTCTATTGCGCATCTGCGCTGCTTGCCTGCGCAAGGATGACTGGCACCGTTTTGGGCTGGCTGAGCGCCAGCCGATCTTGGGTGAGGTGCCAACGGAGCTAGTCAATGGCGAGTGGTGCTTCCCGCAGACTGAAGGCCCGGAGCCGTCAGCGGTCATCACCTACACCGATGAGCCATCGCCCGAGACTGGTGACGTTGGCTGGTGCTGGTGGGCGCACGGATCGATGGGGTGTGCACCCACGTATGAGGCTGCCCGCCAAGCCGCCGAGGCAGAGATAAAGCGCCGCATCCGCAACAGAATGGCGGTGATGTGATGCCGTACGTCGGGAAAAGCATGGACCGAAAGCGCGATGCGCGTCGGCGCCAGCTCAGCGGCGCGCACACCGCTGAGTCGTGGAACGCCGCGCATCCGGTCGGGACGGCGGTCCGCTACTGGCCGATCTACCCGCCGCACGGGATCGCACCGCATGTGGACACGACGACGCGATCCGAAGCCTGGGCGCTCGGAGACGGGTCGGTCGTCGTGCTCATCGAGGGCAGATCGGGCGGCGTCTACCTGTCCCACATCGAGGTGTTGCCGTGAGCCACAAGGACGGGCGCGTGGTGCTTTCGGCGTGGGTTGACCCGGTCCTGCGAGACTACGTGCGCGAGGCTGCCCGCTTGTCCGGGATGGAGTTTTCGCGGTGGGTCGAACGTGCGGTTCGACAGACGATGGCGCGCGAGTCGGCGGACAGATCGATGGTCGCCGCGAGTGAGCGCGGTGAATGCGGGACGTGCGGCTATGCGGCGTGCGCGTGTGATCAACAATGAGTTCGTGCAGAGCAACGAATGCGAAGGGAGCTGCCATGAAAGACCTGCTCGCAAAGCTCGACGCGCTCCACGCGAAGGCGACGCCGGGGGAGTGGAAAGACAACGGCGGCGACATTGTTGCTAACTCCGCGTCCTATGTGCAAACTATTACCATCGTCGGTTTCGACCACGGTGGAGACGAAGAAGACCTAGAATCCATCGTCGCGTTTCACAACCACTGGAAAGAAGTGCGCGCGTACATTGCGGGATTAGAAGACATCGTAGACGAGCACAACGAGTGGTGCGGCGAATGACCCGCCGCAAAGCACGACGGCTGCGGGTGAAGCGCTCCGCCAAGTACCGGCGCGAGTCAGTAACGCGGTACGAGCGCGGCGAGTTGCTGACCCTTGTGATGACGGCACGCAAGCGAGACAGCGGCGTGCATGCTTACGTGTTTGCTACCACTCCCGACCGACCTATGAAGATTGTTGAACCGCGCGTCCCCGAGGGCGTCGAGCGTGTCGGAGCGTCATACACTTAACCCAATTCCAGCCCACAAAACGCCGAGGATATGGCCCATGGGTGACGACCGTTCGGACGCTTCTCCTTTAATAGTAGGTCTGGGCGCCAAGCGTCCCAATCCGACTGTGTTTGCGACCGGCTACGGTACGCACGACCTCGCTTGGTTTGTGCGCCACGGGCTCGCGACTGTCTCTGAGGACGGCGCTTATGTGACGTTTGCTTTGACGGTCGAGGGCCACGTCTCTATTTGTGGCGAACCCTAAACGCAAAAACCCCCGCCTCCCGCCGAAGCGAGAAGCGGGGACAAATGACAAGGCAGGCAATGAGAAGAAGAAGTAGAAAGAAGTTTCTAGTTGGTACGCGTAGGTTCAGGAACTCTATCGGCTTTCGCCTGGGCGGCGCGCTGATATCAATGTGGGATTTCTTTGGACTAGGCTATGAAACGTTCGTAGAACGCCGCGGCTCAAAGGGAAGCGCGGTATCTTTCAGGGAGCTCGTGAGGCGGAGGGCGTGGTACAGGAAACGGGATTTGCGAATTGCTAGGGCGCGGGGCAATAAGTAATTGCGCATTGCTAGAACGCGACGTGACCGTCCGGGTCCCATGCGCGCGGGATGGCGCGGCCGTCGCCAACGACGAGATCGACTTGTGTCTTTAGCCCTAGGCCATTCACTGCGAACTCGCGCACAACCTTCCGGTGAATCTCCTCGCCAGGGTCCGAGCGACGTGACGCGCTGCTTTGCCGGTGGTCGAGTACGTATTTGATCGGGCACCCCAGCGCGCGTGCTTGCTCGACGAGAATGCGCATCGCCGTAGTGTACGCCGCGAGCGCAAGGTCTGAAATCATCTCGTGACCGGGAATCATCACGCCCGGAAAGATGCCTTCGCACTCAAGACCGATCGAGCGGGCATTCAATAAATTTCCGTGAAAGACATACGCAAGCAGCGGGTGTCCGATGACAACGGTCCCGTCTTGGAACGCCGTGCAATGTGCCGACACGTTGAGTGCGCGTCGATGCTTCTTTACCGGGTCGCTTGCGGGGCCGAACTTGCACGCCGTCTGGTGCACGACGATTGAATCAATCGTCTTCGGGTTGCGCATGAAGATGCGACCGTGCTTGTCCCGCTTGTGATGAAACTTGCCGTTGAACGGCTTCGCCGGGTTCGGCTGCTCCGCCGACAAGTCGAGGATTTCGATCTCTCTCATATCCACTCTCCCCGCACGCCGTCAAAGACGCGCGTGATTTCGCCCTCGCGCACGGCAGCAAACGCAATCACGCAGCCGGTCCATCGTCCGCCCTTGCGCATCTCCTTTGCGAGCGCATCGGCAAAGCCGTAATCCGCGCAAAGACCAGACGTGTCGACGACCGGATCGACCGCGTGAATCTCGACGGTTCCAGATTCCGTAAGCGCACCCAGGAGCACGCGCGCAAGAACCGGCACATCGTCAACGTGAAAGCCTGCTTGGATACTGCGCGAGCACCCGTGGCCGAAGAAGGCTATCTCTTCCAGCGGCGGCTTCTGAATGGTAAGTGCCCTCGTAATGTCCGCAGCGCGCGACGTAGGCGGCTTGCGGTTGTCGTAGAGCGTAGGCATGGGCAGCCCGCGCGCCTTGCACCATGCACGCGACTGCGGTGCGTGCCACGTGGTCACGTCGTCGCGGTCCTCAAGGTCGAAGATGGGCGCAAACGCTAGACCGCTCATCAAGCCGCCTTGCTTCCTGGACGCAGCGCCATCTCGAGCGTGTACTCGGGGTCACGCTTCGTGCGCTCGATGCGGTCGCGCAGGGTTGTGCGCGATAGTCCTAGTTTGCGCGCCCATGCCGATGCATTGCCCATCTCACCTGTGACGGGATGGGTAATCAGCTCGCCCTTCGGATGCTCGTCGAGCGTCGGGTGCTCGTTCGCGGGCGGAGGCGGTGGGGGCGGGAGCGCTGCGACGGGGCTCAGAAGTCGCTCTTCTTCGATGGGCGTGCCGAAACCCGAGAGCTTCTCGACGTAATCGCGCGTCTCCTTGCGCAGGCTATCAAGCTTCTCCACGAGATGCCCCACACGGTCATCCATCGCATTCGGCGGAACCGGAGGCGGGTCTCCGTGCGGCATGTAGTAGGGCACGGGCGCGCGTGACGGGAGCATCACGTCAGACGCGACGGGCTTAGGCGCAGGCGTGGGCGGCACCTTGCGCAGCACTTCGTTGCCGTCGTACACGCGGCCACCGTACGCAAAGCAGCCCTTTTCGATGACGATGGGATGCGGCGTGCCCCATTTGTCGCTGCACTTTTCGATCAGCGTGAACCCGTAGATCCAGCTATTCGCTGGCGCGTAGTCGGCAGGCTTCTCGAAGGTACCGTTGCACAGGGCGATCAGGACTTCTTGATCGGTACGCCTGCGCGCAATCATCTGGCATTGGTGAAGGTGGCCAACGATGGCCGACTCTCCGCCATAGCCCTTGTCGATGAGCGCGGATGCCGCATGCTTACCGCCACCGTAGCGACCGAAGTCCTTGTCCCCGTGACGAAATACGAACTGCTGAATCTTGATGCCGCGGTCGGCCGCGCTCTCTTTGCGCCAGATAGCGCGTGTCGTGAGGCCCTGTGCGATGCACTGGTCCTTGAGCGTCAAGCCAATCGCGCCGCGAAGCTTCGCCGCGACCGGTTCGAGAAACCGATTCCAGCGCGCTTCGTGATTGCCCTCGACGATGTAGAGCGTCCCGCATTCTTTCGCGAGCGCGTTCGCCTCGGCGACGAACTGCTGGATCTCGGGAATGATGTAGATGCTTGCGTTGGCATCCTGCGTGAAGCTCGACATCTGATTGAGGTCGAGGAAGTCCCCGCCGATGATCGTGGTCTCTGGACGCACCTCGCGATGAAACTCGCGGAAGGCTGCCCACTCAGCTTCCATGGTGTGCGGGAAATGGATGTCAGAAACGATGCAAGTGAGAGATGACCTACGAGACACAGATCACCTCAAGCGGGAGGGCGCACGCGTTGCTATGCGTGCAGGCGGCCTCGACCGCTTTGCAGACACGGGCCTTCGGGGACTGGCGCTTCGTCGAGAACAAGGCGCCGAGCGCAATGTCACGACCGCAGCCAATGGCCGTGTACCCGCGCGGCGCTTGCAGAACGGCTAGGCCGTCGTCAATGAGGAAGGCCCGGCCGTCAACAGCGACGACCATCTCAAAGTCGAGGTTGCCGTCAGCGTCGCGAACTTCGTCCTTTAGAATCTTCTTCAGCGCGGGGACGAGGCGCGTGATGCACCAGCGCATGCCGTCCATGCCAGCGGGGCGCCGTGGCGCGCGCAGTCGGTAACGTACGAGCTGCATCGCATTCGCGGCACCAGCAACGCCGAACGCAACGCCGGGCGCATGCTTCCAGATCTTTCCGTGGGTGTTGTCAGTCCACCCGTCGTCACTGGATACGCCGGTGTCGGCCGCAAGCCAGACGCGCTTCCCATCCTCAATCGCTGCCACGCACGTCATGATTCGTCTCCCACTGCCCGATCCACGGCGTCGGCAAGCGAGCACCAATGGCATCGACCGCACCCCTCGTGCGACTCGGTGACCCAGCATTCAGATTCTTCGACGAGTTCCTGCGCGGCCTTGAGCACGAGGCTCAGGCTCTCCAGGTAGTCGGGCTCGCTACGGCTGACGATTGCCATACTTGATCGCGGCACGAAGGTCGGCTCGCGCCTTCTCAAGCGACGCGCGAAGCGTCGGCAAAATGTGCTCAACGCGCTGCACGTTGCGCGCAGTAACGAGGCGACCGATAAGCTCTGCGATTTCCGCCGCTGCCTTGCCGACCCGCGCGACGTTCTCCCAGGTTTCACTGCCCATGAGCGCAACTACCTGGCGCGATGGCCGAGAACATCGCGGCCGCGTCTAGGATTTCCTCGGGTACGTGCACGCCTGCCGCCGTTAGCGCGTCGATGACCTCATCAAGAGCTTGTGCGGCGCATGGTGCAGCCGCCAGGAGGCCGTCGCGACGCGCATCGCCCGCAGCATCAAGCGCGGACTGAACCGCTAGGAGCGAGGCGTACGCGACCTCTTGAGCCTGTACGATGCGGTTGTGCGCTTGCATGCAATCGGAGTAGCCGTCTTCATCTTCGTTGCGGTCCATGCAATCGAGGGCGTGCTCGCGATAGAGCACGGCTTCGATCGCATCGACCGTCTTTAGAATGCGGGTAGCCGTAGCGAGCGTCTCGCGCGCGGGACCGTCGGACGTGCAACCCGAGTTCGCGAGGACCATGCCGAGCAGAAAGACGATGAGACACGCTACGTAGACGATTTCGGGAGGTGACTTCAGATACCAGCGCATCAGTTGGCCTCGTCGTTTTCGTCTGCAACGGGTGCCGGTGGGTTCTTCCTGTCAGCAATCGAACCGATGCGCGTGAAGAGACCGAGCATGCCAACGCCTGCGGTAACAAGGCTTGCGGCAAACGTTGCTTGGTTGAGCGCAACGAGCGCGATGGCCGATCCAAAGATGACGCCGATAACGGCTACGTTTTGCCAGGTCATGGTGATTCGCTTTCTGAATAAAGACTCAAAGCAACCGCCCCCACGCGGAGGGAGCGAGGGGAGGCACGCGGGAGCGGCTGCTTTCAGCGTTTGTGCTTATGGGACGCGGTGCTCGATTGAGCGGATGCGCTGCTCGTGGTCGTTTCCAATGCGTTCGATCTGCTGGGACATTTGCTCGATGCGTTCGATCACGCGACCGGCAGAGAGGACGCCTGCGATCGCAGGAAGGAAAAGAACCGCGACGACGGTCCCCAGAATCTTCCACCGCATCGTCTCGCCCTTTTTGAGGACGTCGATGTCTTTGGCTTGAGCGGCCTGCGCAAGGCGAACGGCGCCAACGTCCCTCGCCATGTGACCGATCATGGACGCGAGGTCACGGTTCTCGACCGGGGTGTATTCCTCCCAGGCTTCGTAGTCGTTCCCGCTCATATTCGGCACCAGCTTCCCAAGCGCGCGCGAGCCAGTAGCCCAGAGCACGAATAGTGATTTGTGAGAGCTCGCCTCCCTCCGCTTTCGCGATGTCGATGCGAGCCAGTTCCTGAATTTCGCGAAGCACTTCGATCATCCGCTCCGCCCCAGGCATATGCGGGGGAACCATGGTGGCCTCGGGTGCTAGGCGTCGAAGTTGTAAATGCGTGAAAAGTAGGCGCGGTCGGCGTTTGCCGTGATCGCGTTGTACGAGCTACGGATGAGCACTTCGGGGATGTCCGCGTCTGCGTAGCCGGCCGTGGTGAAGCCGTGGCCGAGAACGACGGGGATGCTGATGTCGCCGGGGTTGCCGACGCTGCCCATGGATTGCACGGCGCCATCGCCAACGCGGAAGAAGATGGTGCTTCCGTCGTACCACGCGTGAAGAAGGGTCTCTTCGCCGAGCGTAATCGGAAACGGCAGAAGCTTCGTTCCGCCGCTATAGTGGTAGAGCGCAGCCGTTGGGACGCCGCTGTCGAGGTACAGGACGATCCCGAGAAAGCCCGAGATGTCCATGATGACGCAATCGCGAAGATGCGCGGCCGTGGCCTGCGTCGAGGTGATGCTTCGCGGGCGGATCGGGATCTTGATGTCGTACGTCTTCTGCGCGCCCGTGCCGCAAAAGCCTGCCCAGTTCGTGCCCGCCGCGAGCCACTTGTTTACTCCCGTGCGAATCGCATATCGCCCGTTGATGCTTTCGCCTGCCGACGGATATTGCCCCGCCGTGCCCTGCGACATGTTATGCGCGAGGCCGCTGTTATCGATCCAGAGGTTTAGCTCTGTGCCGTCGAAGTATCCGCCTGGCACCGTGCCGCGCTTGCCTCGGCTGTCCCAGTGCCCTGTGATGGTGCCGGCATCGTCGGCCGGGTAGTACGCCGTTGGCGTGATCGCGTAGTCGTCGAGCTGCTCTTCTGCCGCTCGCTCAGCCTGCGCTGCGGTAAGCACACGCGTGCACCACATGCGCACGTCGTAAATAGTTCCATGGAACTCTTGCGAAAGCGGGAGCGAACCATCGGCCGCGCCGATATACATGTACGCAAAGGCAACTGCCGATGACGGGTCGCCCACGTGCGTACCTAGAAGCACCCCGTTGCGGTAGATACTCAGCGTTCCATTGTTGTAAACAAACATCAGCACGTGCGGCTTGTGCGACGGGAGCGATGCAACGGTGCGCCACGAGCTATTGGGAAACATGCCGACGCGCTCGAGGCTGAAGCCGTTCGCCTGATGCGGGAAAATCAGGTTTGCTTCCGGATTGGTCGTGCCGTTCTGGATGTACGCGATAGCTTCTGCACCGGGGGAGCCCGCTGCGTTCTCGGGCCACATCACGACCTGAAACGAAAACGTGTTGCTCGGCGTATCGAAGATGGCCGGCACCGACAACAGGCGTCCACCCGTGATCGGAAACAACGCTCCGGAACGACCATTCAGAACCGGAGATCCTGTTACCGGCTCCACCGTAGCGGTTGCCGTGAACACCTGTCCGCCGTCTGCCGTCCACGACGTAATGAGCCCGCCATCAATGCCGAGCCCTTCATCATTCAGAAGGAGCGTTGGATTCGGGACGCGCACGGACGGAGCCACGAACGGCCCCCGGCGTGCAATGGTGTGTGTCATTTAGTAAGCGACGTTGTAGAGAGCGCCGAGGTATGCGCGGTCTTGATCCATGTGCGTTGTGTTCGATGCGTTGCGGAAGATGACTTCCGCGATGTCGCCGTCAAACTTCGCTGCGCTGTTGTTACCCCAGCCGAGGCGGAAGTTACCGGCTGCGCTAAGGTTACCGGGGGCCGCGTAGCTCACGGCCGTTCGGTCTCCGACACGCAGGTACAGGGCGCTTCCGTCGTACCAAACATGGATGAGCACGGGCGTATCGATCGCAATGCCAGAGTCACTTACCGACCGCGAACCAGTCGACCAGTGGTAGAGGCTGACGCTTGGTGTGCCCGAGTTGCTGTATACTCCGAGCGTGAAGTAGTCGCCGACATCACCAAAGATCGAGTCCCGCATATCAACGGCGGTTGCCTGCGTCGACGTGATGGCCTTGGGCGTCACCACCGTCATCAAGCTATAGGCCGCGCCACTGGCTGCGCTTAGCGTGCCCTGCACGTTGTAGCCGCCAGCAAAATGATTGTTCGCATCCGTGCGAAGCGTCGGGCGTCCGTTGATGTACCCGCCCTCGTCGGGGTAGGTGCTCGATGATATGTAGCGCCCGGTCGCGTCACCACCGTCCCACTGACTTACAGTCGTGCCGTCGAAGAGCCCGCCACCGTTCTTGCGCTTACCGGAGCTATCGAGCCACAGCGTGAGCGACGATGAGTTCGTGTCGGGTCGGTAATCGCTCGCGGTGAATCCATACGTCGCGGACAGCGTATCGAACTGATCGAAGATTTCTTCTTCGGTTAGCGCCGTGTCCACCCACGTCTTTGAGTGATAGATGTACCCGGAGAACCACTCGGAGACGGAGCTTTCCGATCCAACGTTTTGGTACGATCCGCCGATGACCGTGTGTGACCACGAAATGGGATCCGGAAGGATGCCGGTCGCGGTTCCGACGAGCGTGCGGTTACGGTAAAAGCGCGTCGAACCATCTGGATCGAGAACGCTTGCAAAGAAGTGCAGACGGTTCTCTGGGAGAACGTTGACATTGCGCCACGTGACAAGATGATCGGACCCGTAGAAGGCGCCGATCCTATTGAACCCCGCGACCTGATTCGCCGAATGCGCGAAGACGAGATGCACATCCGCGCTCGTCGAATTGTTGTCGACGTATTCAAGGTATCGGCGGTTAGCCAACCCGGCGCGATGGTCCGGGTCAATCACCCAAATCTTTGTGTGAACGATAGCCGTGCCAGGGATGATTGCGCCCGTGCTCTCACAACGCGCGCCGCTGCTAGGGAACCGCACGCCGATGTGACCGTTGGCACGAAGCGCTGTCAGTTGCGGTTCACGCGTCGCGACCGGCGTCATGCTCGGGCCATGCACGGCCGGCCACGAAGTCATCGTCGAGCCGCTGAAGATGGCGTCATCGCCGCGAAGCTCGTGATCGGGCGCGCGCAAGCCTGTGGCCGACGCTGTGCCCGTGGGCAATGAGCGACGACCGTCGCGGAAGTTGTATCTACGTGACATGAAGTCGCCTTGCTCGAAGCGCAACGCCGCATCGGGGGCGTCACGCGTGATTGACTGAGCGCGCGGCTCCGTGCACGCCGCGACAATCGCGACGGCGAGCAGCGCACCGAAGAGGCGCACGGGGATTACTCGCCCGGGCCGGTCGAGTTGAAGAAGCGAAGGACGCCGCTCGTGTCCGCCGAGATGTGCGCGAAGTGCGTGCAGTTTGAGGGGATGCGGTAGGTGCGCTCGCTATTGGCGGGGACGTCGAGGCAGCCCGAGACAGCGGCCGCTGGGAGATTGCCTGTTAGCACCGAACGCGCCGCTGGGTCTGCGGCAACGGCCACGGACGTTCCAAAGGCTAGCTTAACCGCCGACGCTTCAGCCTGGAACGTGATGAACTTCTTATTAAACGTTGAAGGGATTTCGATCACTTCGTCGTTGGTGACGGTGGTGCGTGCGTAAATGGCCAACGGCGCGGTGCAGTCGGCGGCCTGGCGTTCAACTTCGGTAGACATAGGAATAGCTCCGTGCCTGCCCTTCGGCAGACGAGATGGCGCACGCGTGAACGCGGCGAGAAAAGTTGGTTACGGCGCCGAGAAGTAAACGGCGATGCCGGCTACGTAGAGCGTCCCGGCCGTGCTCGTGGCCGAGAAGGTTAGCGAATTAAATGTTCCACTCTGTAACCCCGTCGCCTCGGTCATATCGCTACAGTCAATGCTGGGCGTCGTTCCCGTGTTCTTCCAGGAAAACCCCGTATGTGACCCCGTGGGCACGGTTACGGTGTACGTCGTACCGGTGCCTCCGTTGGTGGCAACTACGGTTCCGCTGGTACCAGACGCGCTGGTTTGAACGTACGCCTCTACGTGCGCCGATCCCGTGGTGTCTCCGTTGTAGAGTTTCGGGACAATGATCGGAGCGCTCATCGGAAAGATGTTCGTCGGCCCTCCGGTCACAGAAAACGCCGTGCCCGTTTTGGCGTCGGTCGCCCAGTAGAAAAGCCCCCGGCTATAGAAGCTAGACGGATTCGTAAACACGCGCGCTGGTCCGTATAGTCCGGCGTTGGCCTGCTCTAGCATCGGCTCTCGGAAAACCTCCGTGTTGATGTCGGTGCCGAAGTCGGTGGAATCTAGGCCAAGCGAGTATCGCGGCGCCTCTTCAAGAGCTACGGCGTGCACAGTCGCAGTCGTTGCCGTAAGTGTCTCAATGCGGATCGACGCATCGTATGCCGTGCTGCCCGGGGCGGTGACAAGTTCGCTAAACTGAAACGGGTATATTTCCGCCGTGTCAGTCGATGCCGAAAAGTTGTGCCAAACGGAATCATAGTCCGATCGAACGCGGCCCGTGCCACTAACCAAGATCGTCCACGTGCGGCGAAGCCCGGTAGCGTTGGGCCTAACGAGGAAGTGAAAATCAGCATAAGAACTTGCCGCAATGACTTCGCGGCACGACGACATCGGGATTAGGATTTTGCTTTTGCCCTTGATCCAGTTTGACAGATCTGCGCACGGCATCCATGTACCGGTGCGAATGGCAGACCCCGATACGATCGATTCGTACGAAGGGTTGCTTCGACGCGGCTTTACGATGGCAGCCATTTACAGCCCGCACACTTCCCATGCGTGAACCCCATAGAGGCGCACGTCGCTGGTTCCGGCCGTCGTTGTGCCCCATACTTCGATCATGGCTTGCGTCACATTGGCCGCGCTCGTAAGGCCACCGAGCACATCGTTTACGGGGATAGTCGTTTGACACTCCGCGATCTGAGACGAGTCCATCTGAATCAGATACCCGTTAGACATCGCAAGCCAGCTCGGGGTATTACCCACGAGAGCAGACTCGCTAACGTTGCTCCCCGATCCGAGCACTGTCGTTGACGTGGATCCGGGCGCCGCGATCACGATCCTAAACCGCACCGTATCGCCACCCTTATCCGATGAACCGCCAATGAACACGCGAATTGGGTAGTGCGTTCCGTCCGTTTTCATGGACAGGTTAAACGGGCCGAACGTAATGACCTTGCGCCACTGCCCAGACGCCGTGGCATCGACTTGATAATAACTGTTGTCAGGCACCCACGAGACCAGCGGGTTCCAGCACTCGTCGGCAATGTGCAGACCGTTGTTCAGCGCAAAGCGAAACTGGCCCGTAGAGATAGGCTTCTGTGCGTCCGCGATGGTCGTCGGCATTCGCGAGAAGTATTCAAGCTCGGAGGTTGCCATTATGGGGAAATCGTTCGCGCCGCTGCGTCGGTAGGAGTGAAATCAATCACGCCGTTTGACGCGGCCTGAAAGGCGTATACCTGCTGCGACACTTGCACTGGCGCCGTTGCGGATTGGTAATCAACGTTCAGCGTCCCGGCTGGCAGTGCGCCGCTAAGCGTGACCTGAAATGTTTCTGCGCCGACGTTGACATTAGACACGGCAACGGTACTGGTTCGCACGGTAGGTGACGTGGTGTCGATGGCCGCCACTTGAATCATATCGCCGTTCCGCATATCAGCGATGGTTGCGTACCCATCGGGTTGCCCACTTGCGGCAACCGTAAGCGTGTATGGATTTGACCCCGACGAAGCTGTAACGCGCCACGTCGGCGCGTAGCCTGCAATGTTCTGAAGAGACACCAGGAGCGTTACTTCGCCCGTGCCTTCATACGGTGACCACTTGCGGCCGATGACGATTCCGCCCGCATTGATACCCCGTGATCCGATTGAGTTCGGAACCTGCGCCGACGTGAGTGTTACGTTATCGCCGACGAACAAATCGAAGCACGTGAGCGGCACCTTGACGGTAACCGTGTCGTACGGATACCCGAGCAGGCCGACGATGGGCGCGGTGAGCGCGGTCACGTCCGAGTCCGTAATCATCGCATCATCGCCATCGATGAATGACTTGGGTTCGATCTCAAGCTTGCGCGCGGTCTTGTTTCTACCAAGTGACCCAACGTCGCGCACGATGAATGTGCGTCCGTTGTACGAATCTTCGCGCGGGTCCCATCCGGTCTTGAGCACAACCGTATTGACTGAGCCGAACGAGTTGCGCTCCCATGGCGGGAAGTCCAGTTGCTCGTGCGACGTGATCGCGCCGTTGCTTGCTTCGGTTGCTGCCGATGCCTGGAGCTTACGGAATACAATGCGACCGTTTGAATCCGTGCTCATCACCGCGCCGAGTAGTAGAATCTCCGGCTCAATGACCTCACGCAGCTTCATGGGCTTGAACTGCCCATATGTGCGCGACGACATAATGGGCGAGCGCGACGCCAGTGAATCAATCGTGGTTTGCGAAACCGACGCCGCTACATCTTCGTCCGAAATAATGAACGGAACCCGGCCTATGTTCCCGCCGTCCGGAGCATCCGACATGATCGCGGCTAGGAAATCCCAGATGTTGCCGTGTGTAAGGATGCGGCTAAAGCGAATGCTTGGCTTGCATACCGACGTCCAGGGGTGCGACGTAAGGCCGACCGAATCGCCGATGCTGCGGAGTTGTACGAAGCGATAGGTGCCGTCGATGCTGACGACCTCCATCTCGACCTCTTCTTCTGGATACGATCCGCACTCCGGCCACTGCACTTTCGCAAGCGCGCTCGACACCGAGGGGACAATGCTCCCGCCGAGCGGGATGATGTTGGACGTAGCACCAATGCGCGTGCCGCCGTGCCCGTCCGATGTCGAATAGAAGTTTCCGTTGAAGAATCCTCGCGGCACCGTTCCGGCCCCGGGGATATCTCCAGTCACGCGCGGGACAACATACGTAGTCGACGCCGCAACGACCGTCTGCGCTTCGCCGTCGCGCGTCAACGCTGCGTTGGGCGTGGCCGAAAACGTCGCCTGCGTATTGCAGTCAATGGGCGACCAGTAGTTGACGCTGCACCACTTTTGCGTGGTTCCGGTCTTATACTCTAGATGCCATCCCGTAGTGCCATCGGGAACGGCCTTTAGCGTCGGCTCGTTTGCCGTCGAACCCGACGTGAGCGAATAAGGCGACCCGAACAAGGCCGTCTTGCTAACGATGAGCCCATTGAGCGCGTCGCAGAATTCCTCCTGCGTTTCAAAGAACACGCCGCCCAAATAATCTGAGGTGCCAAGTTCTGCCGCTAGCGAGAACGTGGCCATATAAGCAGGCGAGGATGACGGCGCGGTGCCGGTGTGCATCGTGATGTGCACGCCAAGATCGGATCCTGGCTGATACAGGATGCCACGCGGGCTCACTGGCTCGTCTAGGTCGAGACCGATCTGCTGGTCGAAGAGCGAGCTAATCGGGTCAACTGTGATTTCCCATGTGGTCGAATTCGAGAGGCGCGCATCCGTCGCGCACACACCGCGATAAATCAGCGTGCCGTCTCCGGTCTCGCCATTGCCGTACGCATACACGTAGACGCGGCGGCCTTCGATGGAGACGGGCGCGTTGGTCACTTCCGGGGAGCGAAGGTTTTCACCATCGTTAGTGTAGTGCGCCTGCGTCGTCGTGTCGCGCTTGCCGCGTCCAACGGTGAGCGTCGTTGCGTCAACGACCGTCACGATGGACATGCATTCGGTCGCAACGTGAATGTAATCGCCGGCTGTGAACGGCGCGGTATTGAGCACCGTCATGGATGCCGATGCCGTACTCAACGCCGCGGCCAGGTATGTGGTACCCGTCGGCATCGCGCCAAAGGTAAGCGTCCCGGTTTCTTCGACGTCGGCAATCTGCGCGGTGAATCCTTCGCAGTCGAGGAAGTGATTCGTTAGGTCGCACTTCTCGGAGAACATGAACGAGTTGCCTAGGAAGCCCGTGCATCGAACGCGGCCATCGGAGCCGGCGCCAGCTAGGTACTCGTCGGTCACAAACTCGCGATCAAGTCCTTCGATCACAAAGCGCAACGCAACGTCGCCGTTTCCGGTTTCCTTGACGTACGCCCATGTCATTGCTTAGAGCCGCCCTATCAGTCGCGTCTTGAACGGTAGATTCCAAAGGACGTCGTAGTCAGAGACTGTGCGCGACGGTTTGAAGTTGGCGCCCTCTGCTCGCAACTTGCACACGATGCCCGAAGCCGTGCTCGTGTCGTACACTGCGAACGGCTCGACGCAGCGCACGTGCCGATAGAAGTATTCCCAGGAGCACGGCATCGTGGTGACGGTTGCGCAGTAATCGAACATTGGCGCGCCGCCCGTGCGAGCACCACCGCTCACCGCAGAGGATGGCCCGGCCTTCTCTTCCATCTGCTGATCCCAGTCCATGTAAACGGGGAGCGTGGTGCGAGAGATTGAGTAGCTCGTGCCGTCGTCGGCCTCGGCTTCATTGATGCCGACGTTGGGCTCGTACTCGTCTGAGTAGTTAGACGGGCCACCGCTTACGGCGGAGATCGCGAAGTAGGGGCGCGTCGTTGAGGTCACGGTGGCGCCGGCTGCTGGGTTAGTACCGAATCCCAGGATGTCGCGCGCCATCTGCCCTTGCGGTGTCGCGCCGAAAGTCAGCGTGATCGTGCCCGACGACGCGGTGAATACGTACTGCATCGTCGTCGTGTTGAACGTGACCGTGTACGTCGGATGCGAGCCGCCAAGCGTTGCGAAGAAACTCTGTAGCGTCGACGCAAACGAAACATAGGTCCCGCTTCCGGTCGCGTTCTGCAAGCTGACATGGCTATACGTGCCGACGTTCCACGTCACGACGTCCACATTTGGGCCGGTGCTCGAGGTCATCGTAAACACCAACTGACCGAGACGTTCGAAGTCCCAGCCGGCGTAGTAATCTTTTTGCGACACGTTAGCCTCGGCCTAGTCGGGTGTCGCCGCGGTCAACCATGCGGCCGATACGTCGACCCAGCTCGGCCTCGGTAAGAGCCGTCACGACTCCGCCGCCGAAGTTGACGATGATGGTTCGGCCTTCGCTACCGCTTCCGCCAGAACCAGAACCGGTCTCAGGGCGCGAGCTTGTGGACGGTCCGTTTGTTGACGGGGTTGCCGGTGCCGATGGGATTGCAGCGCTCACGACGCCAAACGCTGCCGCCGCAGATCCGAATGCTGCTGCTGCGGCAAAGTGTCCTGGCGCGAGTCCGGCGCCATACACGCTCGCGAGTGCGGCGATGCCTTCAGCGGTTTCAAACACGGCCTTACCAAGCGCTTGCTTAGCGAGGTCGGCAGAAATGGTCTTGAAGAACTGCTGAGCCGCTGCGCCCGCGCCTAGACCAGAGTTGGCCGCTGCCTCGAACGCTGCGATGGAGTTGTTTCCGAACTCTTGGATCGCGCCCGACATCTCTTGCATGTGCTCGAGGTCTTTTGCGTTCTTCTCTTCTCCGGACGCGCCCTTCCCGGTCGCCTCTCGAAACTCTCGCTCCGCTGCCTTCTGCGCCTCTCGCTCCGCTGCGATCTTGTCGCGTAGTGCGTCGGCCGCTTCGATCTCTGCGTCCGCCTGTGCCAGTAGACGGTCAGAGAGTTCGACTTGCCTCTCGCGCTCTTTGGTGATGCGCGTTTGCATCACCACTTCTTGCGCGCGAAGCTCCGCGATCTGGCGGTCTACTTCCATCTCGCGCATGCGTTGCTCGAACGCTTCGCGAGCCGAGGCCGCGCTGTTGCCGCCTCCGCCAGAGCGCCTAGTTGGCGTGGTCGGGCTGGAACCCGCTGGAGCCACTGCACGCGGATCGTTGAACGCGTCCTGGGCGGCGATGCCTTGAACCACGCCTGAGCGCTCCTGGACGCGAGCAACGGCCGCATCAAGCTGGCGCTGCGCTTCGTGCGCTTCAATAATGCTTCGGCCTACGCCGAGCCCCTGGCGAATAAAGCTTGCCGCTTGCTCATCGGTAACTTCGCGAATCGCTCGAGCCGCTGCGCCGTTCTGCGTGTACGTGCGGGCAACGAGCGCTTGCGCTGCAAGAACACGCTGCTCTGCTGTGGCCGCTTCGGCTTGCGCCTCTGTAAGAAGTCCGCTTGCCCGGTCGATGTCGATGTCGTTGTTCGCGTCGCGTCGGGCTTGCTCACTCGCCTCGCGCGCGGTGCGTGCTGCGGCGACGTATTTGCCGAGCTTCGTTGCGGCGTCTTCGAAGTTGTCGCCTGCGGTCTCTGCGGCGTCCGCAGTGTCGCTCATCAACGGGATGAGAATCCCAGCTGCTGCGGACACGGCACCAATAGCGAGGCCCATAGGGCCAAGGCCGGCGCTCGTGAGCGTTTGGATAACGCCGCTTGCTTGGCCGATCACGGACACGGTGCGACCGAGCGCGGGGTTGACGCGGCCCAGGGCTTGACCGGTGAGCCCAAGGGTTGACTGGAAAGTGTTGAATCGCACCGACGCGGCTTGAACCTGCGCGTTGGTTGCAGCGGTCGCAGCGGCAAGCGGCTTTTGAATAGCGGCAGCGGCTTGCGATGCCTTGTTTGACTTAGCCGTTGCGGCTTCAATGGTCGAAAGAACGCGCGCCGCTTCTTCGCCACCGGTGATCGATATCCGGTACTCGATGGCTTCAGTGGGCATGGCTATCGTTTCTGACCTTTGGTCTTGCGCTCTTCGGCTTCGCGCTGCTTGCGGTCGCGTTCGGCAATCTCATGACGACACGCGCTGAGCGCGGTCTCGAACGCCGTGACGGCATCAAGCGTTCGTTGCGGTAAGTCTGTTTTCGCCGTGAGCGTCTTCGCGCGCTGCTTGGCACGAATCGAAAGAACGTCCGCGACGATTGGCTGCTCATATGCACGCCAGGGGCACGTCTGCGGGCGGGCCTTGGTGACCATCTCGATAACGTCCGCAGACGCCTTGACCTGGTGGAGAAGCTCTCGCCCCGGGCGCGCGTGGCTAATCCCGTCGCAGTCGCATTTCCATGCTCGGCGCGCTCGCCTTCGTAGCTCGATCGATTCTTTGCTGCGACCGTGTGCTACGGCTGCTCCGGCTCGCTCGTTCCATCCGTCGGCGTACTCTTGGCCTGCGCCGCACGGTGGTAAAATCCCGCCTCCAAGATTTGCACCGACGTACGCGGCAGCACAAACGTGGGCGCGATCCCTCTCGGAAAAAAAGCATTGCGATAGGCAACCTCCCCGATCTCGTAAATCGTGGCCGGAGGGAAAAGCGCCTTTTCGTCAGACTTGAAGAGGTCGAACATGCCCGCGATTTTGTCGGGCTTATTGCTCACCGAATCGGGGATCCATTGCGGGACCTCGGTCACAACGCCGTTCGCGTCGAACATCTTGAGGCTGTCGATTTGAACGACGCACGCAAAAAACGCGCGGTCCCATCGCACAACATCGCTATCGGCAGAGCACACCCACGCACAGACGTCATGACGCAGGGGGCGCAGCGAATACACCTCCGGCTTAGCCCCGGCGCGATACACTACTTTCGACAGGTCTCGCTCTACAGCGTACGCACCAACGTCGGTTAGCTCTGGATCGATTGCGGGGTCAAACGAGCAGATAGCCTGCTTGTTCTTCTGTGTGTTCAGCATATGTCCCTCGGCCTCCCGGGCCGTTGCTTGGATGTCGCTCCAGCGCAGCGGTGCTCAGTTCAGAGCACGAAGATTTTGAACGCCGAGCTTCGGTACGTGCCTGCCGTTGGCGTCGAGAACACCGTGCTGTTACGGCCTTCCCACTCAACATCGACGCCAGCGATTCCGCCTGCGTCTGCGTTGTTGGTTGTGACGCATTGAACCGTCGGAGCGACGAGGGTCACGATGGACCCAGCCGTCGAGCCGAGCTGCTTCAGCATGTATAGGTCGGTCTTCGCCGAGTCCGCCGCCTCGAAGTCAAACGACGATGCGTCGCGGTACGTCGTGAACTTGCCGGCGATGGCGCGGCCACGGTTACGGCGCTTGCGGAGCACGGTGCTCGCTGCGGTCGACGACTTCACATCGAGGTATTCGATACCCGGCGTCCACGTCTCACCGGTGCAATGCACAAGGTTGCGCGTGGTAGAGCCCACTGTGCCGACGATGAACTCGCAGTCCGTGATAATGGCCGGGCTGAAGAGCGTGTTCGCGCCAGCGGCGATGGGAGCGCTTGAGCGCTTGGTCCATGAGGAACCCGAAAGCTTGACGCTGAGCTTTGGGAACTGTCCCGTCGTGACATCGAGGTCGAAGCCGCCTTGCAAGCCCGCATAGACGAACTTGTCGGAATCTTCCATACCGTCGATGAGAAGCTGGAGCGAGTCGACGGGGTTCTCGGAGAGCCAGAAGGTCATACCGGCGTAGACAGCGGCGCCGGTTGCAGGGGCTGCGCTGAACGCGAGGCCAACGGTCACAGCGTTTGCAGACAGCGAAAGGACTTCGCGAACCTCGACGCGTCCATTGATGACGACGCCGATGGGGCCGCCCGTTGTGAACGTGCCATCTGTGCCATGGCCAGCAGTAACGTTGATGACCGTCGTGGTGCTAGCAGCCGTCGTGACGACCGTGCTCGTGACAGCGGGCGTAAGAATCGAGCCGCCCATGATGGTCTGAAGCAAGCGCCCAAGTGCCCACGTGGTCGTGGTCGGGAACGCAACGCCGCCCGTGTAGGCCGTGCCCGTCCCCGAGAGAATCGTCGAGAACCCAACCTCACAGGACTTCGGCCCGCGCACCTTCTCATCGTGATCGTCCAGCATTGTCTGGAGCGTCATCGGGTCAAGCTTCTCTTCCTTGCGCGACGGCGCGAGGGTGCCTTCCATCACAGGAAGGTCGATGAAGTTTGCCGGGCTAGCGGATTGGTCGACGGCGTAGGCGGACGTTCCGCTTTCGATCGCGATTCGTACGCGACCGAGCGATGAGAGCTCGATTGACATGGAAGGTCCTTGTTAGGAAATCGCAGCGTTCACGCGCACAACGGCCGTGTATGTCTGCTCAACCTCGAAGAGAGATTTCTCGGGGTCATCCCGCGTGACGCGGTAAAAGTTTTCGCTCGGCGTAAGCTTCCCGCTCACGATGCCGGTAGGGCGTCCGAGTGAGATGCAGTCGGTGACAACACCAGGCAGCATCATGCGGTGCGCGAACTGCACAGCCTGCGTTTCGGCTACGGCCTTGCGGTCATCGTAGTCAACGTGATCGACGCCTGGCCCTTGCAGGTTGTAGACGCACTTCAGGACGACGGTGATGTCCCACAGCGTGAGCGACGTGTGCCCGAGGGGCGCGTTCTTGTTCGGATTGATTTCCGTAATGGTCACCGCGAAGTGCGGCCGGACCACGGCGCGCTGCGCCTTCGTCTCATCGGATGCGCCCGAGTGGATGTCGCCACTTGCCTCGCCTACGTTGAGCTGACGGATACCCTCGACGGTGCCGTCAAGGTTCTCGACGATGGCGCCGCGAATCGCTTCGGGGTCTAGCTTTGCCATGCGTCACTTTCCGGACTTCTTGCCGCTGCGGATGTATTCGAGGACGCGCTCGTTGAGGTTCTCAAGCGGGCCTTTGAAGATGACGGAGCCGTCAGCGTTCACGGGGAGGAACGGGCGGGCGGGGATCGTGATGGTGTAGGCACCACCAGCAGCATGCTTCTTCTGAGACTTGAAGCGCGGGCCGATTGGCTTCGCGTACAAGTCCCGGTTGCCTGGAGCGTGCTGACCGCGAAAGAGCTTCGGTCCCTTGATCGTGCGCTTCGCCTTGTTCGCCGCCTTGCGTCGAGCCGGGGACGTTGGTCCGTGCTTCTTGGGCGCGGGCTCTTTGTACGTGCCGTGGATCTCGGCGCCGAACTGGTGCGATGGCACATACGAAACCGCATCGCCGAAGACGATGGAATCAGGACCGTCGACCATTGCATACGCGCCGCTGCGCATTACGCCCGTGTCGACAAGGGGCTTGTCGCTGCCTTGTCGTCGACCGGCAATCGTGGCACGGGAGAGAGGCGCCCATGCTCCGCCGCTCGGTGACTTGCTCTGCCGGAAGCTGTCATCAATGAATGTCTTGAGCGCCGCAGCAATCGGCTGCAACACCGGCGCAAGATTCTTCGCGCGCTCAATCTGCGCTTGCAGACGCTTAGTCACCTTGTCGAGGCCCTTGGCGTCGACCTTGATGGCGACCATCAGAACACCTTCAGGTTTTCCATTGAGAGCTGCGTCGGCAGACTGCCGCTGATTGAAGCGTCGCTGCTCGTTACAGTGACCGCGCCAACGCCTTCGCCCGGGTCCGGGCTAAGTCCCGTCGGCTGCAATGTCCCGGCGGCAATGGAAGGGCCGGCTTCGGTGTACATCGCAAAGTCGTCCATCGGCAGGTTGCGCCGAGGGAATGTCATCTTGATGAAGTAGCCGAGAGACGCGTGCTCGATCTCGATCGGTGCTTCGGTAAAAGCTGGCGTTACGTTGTACGTCGCCGGGTTGACTGTGTAGCCGCCCTGCTTGCAATCAGAGCGTGCACGGGAGTCAGCCGCATTGATGAGCCGAACAAGCAACCCCTGGTTGTTGTCGGTCAGCGTATTGCGCAAGGGTCCCCCGATGGCCGCATCAATCTTTTCAGCGGTGATGAAAGCCATTCGGGGACCTCGTTGCGGGTGTTGTTACTTCTTGGACTTGTCGGCTGCGGGCACAGCGGCATGCGTGCGCAAGATCGATTCGACGATTGCTTGCGTGGTCGCTGCTGCCTTGTGCTCGTCGTCCGACTTCGGGGGCGGCCCCTCGCCGACGATGACGCAGCTGTCAAAAGGCTTAGGCTCTTCGCCACCGCACAACATGCGATAGGCGTGAACCCAATTCAGATAGAGACCCTTCGACTTGGTAGCCGTCGCCTTCGCGTCGTCTGCTTCAAACAGGCGCTTGGCTTCCGCGACCTTCTCCGGCCACGGTTCAACCAATGCCATAGCAGCAGGCACGCGGTCAGCGTAGACGGGGATGTCGTAGGTTCCCGGGTAGAGGCACTCGCCTTCGAACACGAGGCCCGAGGCGTTGACCACTACGCGGAGAATCTTCAGCGGGATATTGCGAATGCGGTCTTGGAAGTGGTTGCCCGCTTCAAAGCGATTCTTGTATTCGACGATTGGTTCGTTCATTGGTTGAAACTCCCTCCTAAGCCTCCCGGCTCAGAGAATGAAACCGTAGGTGAGCAGCGGGAAACCCGGCGCCGGGCAGCAGTCCGTTTCAACGCTCCACAGGAACTTGTCCTGGTGGAAACGTGACGGGCTGTTCATGTCGAACATGGTGATGAGCTCGGGTGCGCGTTGCTCAACAAGCAAGAACGGCTTGTCTGCGAGCGAGGTGCAACAGAGGTATGCGTAGTCGTCTTGGGTTCCGACGAGACGGTTCGAGACGATGACCTTGAGGTTGTCGCCTTGGAACACGTTCGGAAGAACGATGCCGCCGACCTGTGCAGTACCACCGATGCCCGAGCCCTGCTCGTTGAAGACGCCGCTGTTCTGAACCGACACGGGGCGCAAGGGGCCAGCGATGTCCGCTGCCATCTTGCGGTTCTTCGGACCGACGATAAGCGTGTCGCCGAAGATGCCGAGGGGCTGACCGTCGTCACCGACGTAACCCATCATCGCTTGCTGAGCTGCGTCGTAGGTCGTGAACGACAAGGCCGACGTGGTCTTGTTCGATTGCACGCCACCGGCTGCTGCCAACTGCGGATGAGCGGTCGACAACCAAGCCACCGCGTCGAACGCCGTGGGACCGGCGCCAGAGGCAGATACCATTTCGTCGACAACGATCTTGATGTGGTCGGCTTTCGCCTTCTGCATGAGCTTGTCGACCTGGCGGCCAACTACGCCCGCCGAGTCATACGCAAGTTCACGACGCGCCAGCTCAAGAGTGAGATGGTACGAACGGAACTCAATCGTCTGCTTGTACGCCTTGAGATGAGAAATCTTTTTCTCATCGAGCCAGCGTTCCCACGTGCCGCTCGGCTGAACGAACGGGATCTCGTTGTTCAATGCACTCGACGGGATAACGTCGATGATTGAGTCGAGCTGGCCGACGTTCGCGCCGCCGAAGATAGAACTGTACCGGTCGTGGACGAGCGTGTTCGCTACGTCCAACTTCGCCTGATCAATTAGCATTTTGTATGTCTCCTAGGATTTCTGATCAGGACGCGGCGGAGCCGAAGACACGGATAGCGACCCAGCAAGTGGTCGCGGTTTCCATCTTCACGAGCATCCCGACGGGCATGTCATTGGTTGCTTCGCCAGTAGCGAGAGCGACGGTGTTGTTGTCTGATACGCAGACGTTCTTGTTGGTCGTCGCGTAAACGACGCCGGCTGTGCACGCGACAAGCTCGCGGTGACCGAACTCAACTTCGACGGTTCCGCCGAGGATGGTGTCCGCGCATGCGATGCCTACGAACGTGCGCGTGGCGACGTCGGTGGACTTGTATGCGAGGCCAGTCGTGTGATCGATGGATACGAACGAGCCCTGAGGAATTGCCTCAGCCGTTACGTAGCTATCGCTTTGAAGCGCCGCGATGTTCTTTCGCGAGCGCCCCGTTGCGGTGCTGATTGCTGTCATGTGTGTGATCTCCTGATCGGTCGCAAGGGCGCGACGCTGGAAGGTGGTTAGGCGGAGCCCTTCACTTCGAGGGCGCGCTTCATGGCGTGCTCGCGTGTGGCTCCGGAGTTGATTTGTGCGTTGTAGGCGTACTGCTGCTTCTCGCTAAGCTTCACGACATCTGTCGACGCCGGCTCTTCCGCCGACAACATGCGACCGGTGCTGACTACGGGCTGACGCTTGCCGATGTACTTCTCAAACGCTTCGACGCCGACCGAGAGTGCGTACGTCTCGAGGTCTTCGCGCTCGGCAGCGAGTACGCGACCGGTCTCGACGGCCTTGTTGACGCTGGCCTTGGCAGCCGCGACTTTCGTCGCCTTCTCTGCCGCGAGCTTCAGCTCGTTCGACTTCGCGACTTCGGCGCGGAGCTTGACGTTCTCGTCTTCGAGAGCTGAGAGGCGAATCGCTTCGGCCTTGAGCTTGGCGCTCGCGGCAACCGACAGAGCTGGCGCTGCATCAGCGGGCTTGTCGCTCGGCTGTCCACTCTCGGGCTGCTTGGCGTCGAGCGCTTGAATCGCTTCGAGCTTGTCGCTTACGAAAGCGAGAACGCCGGCAGCATCCTTCTGGAGCGCCTGCATCAACTTCTCGAGAACGCTCTTGCCAGCGGCTTCGACGGCTGCGGGTTCGTCTGCGAGCGAGACCGAATCAGCAACGGGCGCGGCTTCAGGTGCCGGCGCATCGTTGAGCTTCACGGCATCTGCGGGCGTCGCGCTGAGCGCAGGGATGTCAGCCGACATCTCTGGCAGCTCGGGCTCTTCGGCCGGCTTCTCTTCTTCGGCGGGCTCTTCGGCTGCGTCTTCGCTTGCGCCCTTGAGCGCGAGGCCGAGCTTCTCGTAAGCTTGGACCGCGTTGATGAGGTCGGCGGGGCTAGCCTTCTTCGGATCGAGGCCGGCTGCTTTGTAGAGAACTGCGAGAATCTTTTCCGGGTCCATGTGTTTCCTCTTGCGGGCGCAGCTCTGCGACCGGAGCCGCCGCGAAGGCGTCCGTCTCGATGCGCGATTGGTTTGCTGTTAGCGGCGGCGAATGCCGGGGATCAAAATCTC
>ERZ869921.372-NODE-372-length-29845-cov-21.559315_pt1 | contig 29845 bp, 40 predicted proteins | sample MGYA00579310_ERZ869921 | MGnify/ENA primary metagenome ERZ869921 (study PRJEB32216, sample SAMN09231816) | wastewater metagenome | place: USA: Maryland | collected 2016-06-21 | study: EMG produced TPA metagenomics assembly of the PRJNA472060 data set (Reclaimed... | reverse complement strand
TCGTCCACAAACCCCAGGGTCATCCCACCCGGGCAAAGGACCCGACCTCCCCCGGGGCCCCCTGGTCGGCCCTGCTGGCCGGGCGTGGGCGAGCCGGTCATGCGTCGACCATCGCGGGGGGCGTTGGCCGCGTGCGATCCTGAGCCATCCTGAACCGCCTGGTCGGGGTGGGTTGTTGCGCCCTGGTCAGTGCTGCCGCACGTCCGCCACTTGACCCCTCGGACGATGCGGCTCACCTGCATCTGGCTGACCCCGAACTCTCGAGCGAGTGAGCTTTGCGTGGCGCCTTGAGTGTGCCTCTCGCGGATCGTGGCGACCTGGGCTGCATTGAGCTTGGCCTGCGGATTGCCCTCTCCCTGCTTCCACGGTTGCGGTCCTCGCTTCGGTTGTCTCGGCGCGCTTGGGGTGCGAGCCTTTCTCCTTGCCCACTCCTTTGCCCAGCGCTTGCGCTCCTCTTCCTGCATGACGATCGGGCACGGTGAGGTGCCGTGGTAGCGCATGTGCAGAGCGTTCTCCTTGGGACTCGCGTAGGTCAGGTTGTCGGCTCTGTTGTTCTGCCTGTTGCCGTCCTTATGGGCGACATGCATTCCTTCTGGACGTGGGCCATGGAAGGCAAGGGCAACCATCACATGCACCTTGGTCGTCTTGCACTTCCTTCTGTCGTTGGTCAGGTTGACCTGCAGGTAGCCGTGTCCGCCGTCAGCCAGCTTTCGGATGTGCCCCGTCTTTCGGCTGCGGACATTGCCCTCGTTCGAGACCTCCCAGTACGTGAATCCCGGGATGACGCGCCACTCTGCCTTCCCGTGCTGGCTCACGTTTCGAGCGTCCTCCGCACGGTCATGCTCTGCACCTGGTTGTCGTTCGAGTAGAGGATGCCCTCCGCCGCATCGAGCAGGGACTCGAGAAGGTTCTGGGTGTCCTTGTCCCTGCCGGTCCTGCCCTTGGGCTTTGGGCCAGCATGCCGGAACACGACCTCGAACGTGTCGCTCTCGACGTGCCTGGTTGCCTCGACCTCGATCTCGTCCTCGGGCCAGGGCAGGCCCGGGCCCTTGAACACCTTGCGGAGTTCGGTGTTGAGCAGGGCCTGCATGAGCTGCTGCTCTCGCACGACCTGGTGGCTTCGATGCATGACACCGAGCCCAATGCGTTGGCCGTTCTTCAGGCTGTGAGGTACGAAGGGGATGCGGATGCGCAGCTCGTTCACGCCCCCTCCTTCCGCGCCTCTTCAAGCGCGTGTACGAGCGCCAACTCAGCGCTATCGATATGCCTACTTACAGGGATGTTGCTCCAGGCCTCAGCAGCATCGCGCACCTTCCGCAGCGCGCGGAGTTCGCGGAACAACGCAGGCGCGGCATTGCGAAGCGCTGCAGACAACCTCCCATTCGGGGTGTCCGAACGATCGCCAAGCACGACAGCTCCGGAGAGGGTGCGATGCGTCAGACACGAAGTGGATCCACCGTCCCTTTCATGCCTTGGGCACAGGCTCAGGCACCAAGGTCCTGGCCATGCCTGGCGCTCCAGCCTCTCCAGATCCTCGAGGTCGACTTTCACAGATCCGGCCTCCAGAACCCGCACCAGTAATCCGAGGTCGTCTTCGGCGCCCTGACAGGCCTCTGCGCTTCCTCGAAGCGCGGGGTGTGCGGACGCGGGGGATAGGCGCGGCACTCGCCGATGTGCGAACCGTCGGCAGGTGGCTGCCAGTAGGTGCAGCGTTCGCAGGCTCGCTTCGAGCGCACGGACGGAGGAATCACCTGGACGACGTCTCCTGGCTGCACACCGGGGATTGGATAGACCCCACCGAGGTTGACGGGGATGTGCTCGCCGGGGCGGAGAGGCACGAAGGCATCGGGCTTGTCGTTGCTCACACCTCCACCCCCTGCTTGGCCATGTAGATGGCCAGCGCCGACTTCTCCATGATCTCCTGCGCGTTCGCGCACGCACGATGTAGAGCCTGCATGTTGCGCCGCTTTTCCCCGTCACGGCAATGGTGCAAGACCATGGCGTACTGGAACACATTCGAGATGGCCGCGCATACGTTCTTAGTGCTGACCACCACACAATCGGGAGAGCCCTTGGGGTATCCGGTCAGGGGATCGACAGGTTCGCGCTTGTCGTGGGTCACTTGGCTGCCTCCTTCGCCTCGCGCTCGGCGAGTACGGCCTTGTCGGCCTCGCAGGCCCGACGCGCAGCTTCGGCAGTGCCGCTCAGCATGTAAGCGACGCGGGCATCGACCAGTTCTCGCTCAGCCTTCGTGCAGGACTCCGAGGGTTGCCTCTGCCCACCGAAGCCGAGCACGACGTCTCCGGACGGCATGATGCCTCGAAAGCGCTCGGAGCGATTCATGACGGCATCGACCCTCGCTATGACTCGATCTGCGAACGTGATCGGTTTGGTGGACTGATGCGTGGCCGTCAGCTCGTGCTGGAACGACAGCTTGACCAGCTCTTCGCGAAGTTCGCTCACTTGCCCACCTCCTTCTCGGGCAGCGTCTTCAGGTACGCGTCCAGAGCGAGCTGCGCGAGGTCTTCGCGGGCCTGGTCGCAGGCCTTCTGCAGTTGCTCGCCCTTGGCGAACTTGGAGTTGCTGTCGGCCATCGCCCATTCCTGGGCGGCCTTGAACACGTCCACGAAGGGCTGGAAGGCCCTGCGCTGCTCGATGAGCGCAGCGGGCTCGACGTTGGATCGGAGCTCCATCATCGCGTGCCCTCCGGTTCCGCCCCGAACGCGGCGATCTCGTTCGAGAGCGTGGTCAGCGTCGCATCGTCGAGACCCGCGAGGTCGCGCGTGCTGCCGATCTTCTTGCCGCTGATGCGCGAGGCGTCTTCGTAGAGCTGCTCGATCGTCATGCCGGCGGCGTTCATGGCCGAGAGGCAGGCTTCGACGGCGGGGCGCTCGACGGTGGGCTTCGGCGCGGGCTTGGGCTCGGCCTTGGGCTGCGGCTTCGCAGCCGGCACGTCCAGCGGGATGTCGCCGAGGTCGACCTTGGGCGGCGCGGCCTCGGTGAACGCCGCTGTCACGAACGTTTCCTCGAGCATCTCGTCGGCGCTCGGGATGTCGATCGTGAGCACGGCGCGGATGGCCCGGTGCTCGGCGCGCTTCTTCGCCATCTGCGGCGCGCTCATCTGCTTGGTCGCGAACTTGGCGGGGCTGGCCACGCCGAAGTCGGTGTAGCTCCACACCTGGTCGGGCTTGTCGGCGTGCCAGAGCGTGATCGTGGTGCGCCACACCTTGTCGCCTTCGTCGACGGCCCAGAACTGGTGGTCCGGTGCGTCGGGTGCCACTGCGGCGCCTTCGATCCGCCACATGCGGCCGTCCGCGTTCAGCAGGTGCAGGAGGCCCTTGTGCGTGACGTAGAACTTGCCGCCCAGGATCTCGGCGTGGCCGAGGGCGTTGTTGAGGCCGAGGCTGCGGCAGACGCTGGTGAAGCGCTCGCGCTCCTCGGGGCTCAGACTCTTGTCGCTCCAGGTGGCGTTCGCGACCTCGCGGTTCGCGGCGATCATCGCGCGCCGGGTCTCGGCGACGCGGGTTGCTGCGTCCTGGAGATTGGTCGGCGCGAGCGCCTTGGTGTCGATGCCGCGCTTCGCGGCGGGAACGGTCTTCGGTGGGGTCGTCGTCGTCATTGTGGGATCTCCATGGGTTCCATGCGGAGCGAGCCGTCGGCGGGTTCCTCGGTGAGCAGATAGACGCCGAGCTCCTTGGCGATGGCGTGCGCGGTCGTCCGGTGCTCGGGGTCGAGCGCGAGCCAGAACTCGGGGTCGAGGGCGAAGACCTTGGCGCCGTCGTGCTGGGCGGCTTGCAGCGCGATCTGCAGCGCGTAGCGCACCCGCTGCCCGAAGCTGAGGCGCTCCTCCCAGTCGAGGACGCCGCTGTCGGTCTGGATGGCCAGGCGTCCGTCGTGGACGGTGAGTCCCGGTATGCCGGCACCGCGGAGCGCGCGGGCGAGGGCGGCCGGGATCGCGTCGGCGACGCTGCGCATCTCCGTGGCCTCCTTCTCGGCGGTGCGCATCCGCATGCGGGCGCTGTCGAGGTCTTCGAGGGCCTTGCGGCGGGCGCGGAGGGTCTGGGAGAGCTTCACCTTCTCGCGAACGGTCACGAGCCTGCACTGCGCAGAGGTGACCTCCTGCTCGGTCGCGCCGGTGAGCGGTTGCTCGAGGATGCGCGCGGAAGCGTCGTAGGCGGTCGCCTCGCGCTCGGCCTTGCGGAGGTCCTCGGCCGCCTTCGTCTCCTCGAACTTGGCCTGCTGCAGCTTCGCCTGGAGTTCCTGGACGGCCGTCGTGGCGAGGTGGACGCGGCTGCGGTGCCAGTCGACGTTGGGGCGCTCGCCGAGGAACTCGCGGATTGCGGCCTGGCGCTCTTCGAGCTCCTTCCGCTGCTTGCAGGACTGCTCGAGGACCGCGAGTTCCTTCGTGGCCTGCTCGATGCCGGTGCGCTCGACGTGCTCGGTGAGTTCGACCACGCCTTCGGGCACGGTCCCGATCTCGCCGAGCTTCGCGTCAGCGACCGCCATCTCGCCCTTGAGTTCGGCGGCGCGAGTCTCGGCCTCGCGGGCGATCCTGTGCGCCTCGGCCTTCACACGCGCGGCGTAGCCGAGGAGGTCGTTCCCCTGCTTGGTCCCGATACTGTCGAGGAGCGCCTTCTGCTGGCAGCAGAGGTCTCCGAGCAGCTCGTCGGTGACCTCGATCGGGCAGAGCTGCAGCAGAGCCTGGATTCGCGCCTTCGCGCGGACGTCCTCGCCCTTGAGCCGAGGATCTATCAGGGTCGCGAGCGGGCCGCTGTCGGCCAGGGACACTTCGGGCGTGCCGTCGCGGCGGCGGTGCTTGCCGACCTGCAGCGTGACGCCGGGGCCTTCGATGGTTCCTGAGCGGTGGCCGTCGGTCGGGGCCGCTGTCGCAGACTTGTCGCCGAGGGCGGCGCGCACGGCGTTGATTGCGCTGGTCTTGCCGGCGCCGTTGCGGCCTCGCATGACGTAGACGCCGGGGTCGGTGAGCGAGAGCGTGAGTTCGGCGATGCCGTTCACGTCGTGGACTGAGAATGTCGCTGTCATTGGTTCACCTCTGGGGATTGGGTGTTTGCTGAACTGTCAAACTGCGCGGACTTGATGTTTCGCTGACACTTGCTGCGCCCACGAGGGCGCGGACGGTCTCGGCTGCCTTCTTTCCAGGCCAGCCCTTGAGTTCGCGGAAGGCGCAGACGCTGGCGAGCAGCGCGTCGAGGTCGCGCAAGGGCTCCTCGGCCTGCAGGGCGCGCAGCTCGTCGATGACTTGGTGCTCGGTCAGGCCGAACTCGGCAGCGAGCTCGTTGGGGAGTCGGCGCCCGTAGTTGATGCGCTCCCACATGGCGCCGCGGAGTTCGTGGCGGCGCTGCTGCTCGGGTTCGCGGCCGTTCGCCTTGGCCTTGGCTTCGAAGGCCTCGCGCTCGCCCTGGGCGCGCTCCTCGGGGGTCTGCTTGGCCTTCTTGGCCTTGGCCGACTTGGCGCGCTCGCTCGCGGCCCAGCCGTCGAGCTCGGTGCGCCATGGTCCGGTGAGGCACTTCAGCACGATCCCGCCCGAGTCGGGGCGGCCTGAGAACTTGCCCAGGAGCGCGCGCAGGTGCTCGGTGTTGAACCTCTGCTCGACCAGCGACTCCGCGAGCTCGGTGCGCTTCGCGGCCGCGTGCTGGTAGACGCCGAGCTGCCCGAGCATGGCCTCGACCATCTCGATCCCGACGACGGTGGCGCTCACGTTCCCTCCTTCGCGGCTTGCTTCAGCCACCGCACCTTCGACTCTGCTGGCCTCGTCGGGACCCCGAAGAGGTCCGTCTGCACGCGCCGTCTGCTTGCGCTCGACCACGAAGGTCGGGCGGCAAGGTCGGCGTCTTTCTTCCACCCGCTGGCCTTCAGGCTCGCACCCGTCTCGCTCGCGAGCGTGTAGGTGATGGCTCGCCGGTATCCGAGCGCTTCCGCCGCTCGCCAAGCAGCGCCATAGAGCATGGAGCACGCATTGCGCTGGCCGGTCGTGCAGACTCGCGTCACTTCAACCGTTCGGCCATCGTCGAGGGCGCGAGCCACGGGGCGCCCCACGATCGCGACTCCGACGATCTCGTCGGCCTCGCTCACTCCCACCGCGAACAGTGCAGACAAGGGGGCGCGGTTGTGTCGGTGGTGGCGCGAGACGAACGCTTTCGCGTCGGTGATCGTGACGGGGCAGACCATCACGTTCCCGCCTCGCCGTAGACGCCGGGGTCGGTGAGCGAGAGCGTGAGTTCGGCGATGCCGTTCACGTCGTGGACTGAGAATGTCGCTGTCATTGGTTCACCTCTGGGGATTGGGTGTTGGGGGTCGTTCAACGGCGCCGGCCCGCGCGCTCGAGTCCCTCGGTCGAGGTCTTGCGCTTCAGGTCGGCTCTCACTTCACGGAAGAGGTTCTCGATCGGCGCGCAGACGCGCTGCCTGATCCACACTTCGGGATCGGGGCCCGCCATCAGCCTGCTGTGCAGGTCGGGGTCGATGATCTTGAGCGTGCGGCCGAACCGCTCGCACCAGGCGCGATCGGTCATGGCCAGGTGGCGTTCGCGGAACTCGCGGGAGCGCTCGGCGGCGGCCTCGATCTCGGCGGTGGTGAACGGAAGCTGAGGGCCCGGCACGTGCGACGGCGCGGGCTTGGGCTCTGCTTGGTCCAGGAGCTTCAGCGGCTCGATCTCGCGCGCTGCTTCGGCGCGCTGCCGACTCGCCTGCTGCCTCCGCATGCGGTCGAGGTTGCGCTTGATGGACTCCGGGTCGCTGGTCTCGAGGACCTGCTCGAGCGTGCGTCCGAACGTCGCGCCGCGGGCTGCCAGGTCGGCGAGCACGTCGTCCACGGTCCCGCCCATGTGCTCGGCGATCTGGGCCGGCGACCAGTGGCTGCGGTTGAGCAGCTCCCAGACCTTGCTGCGCCGATCCTCGACGCGCTGCTGCTCGATGCCGACGCCGTTCCACTCAGCGCGCTGCCGCAGCGCAGCCTCGTCCTCAGCGCGGCGCTTGCTGGCCGGGTCGTCGGCCTTCTCGGCGTCCTTGGCGCGCACGAGCGGGTCGAGCTCCTTCCGCCAGCCTGCCTTCAGGATGGTGTCGCACATGCCGCCCGGGCTCTTGGCTTCGAGGCAGCGCCAGGTCAGCGCGTCGAGGTGCTGCTCGGTGATTCCGTCCCGCGCAAGCTCGGTGGCGAAGCCGCGGCGACGATCGGGAAGCCCCGAAGAGAAGCCGATGAGGCAGAGAACTTTCTCGACGTGGTCTGGTGTGAGATTCACTTCGTTTCCCCGTAGATTCGGTCCACCATCGGCCATGCGTTCGTGAGCGGTTTTTGCTCGCGTTCGAGCAGCGCACGCGCTGCGTTTCGGATGCGAACGACGGCCTGGTCCTTCGTCTCGCCAGGCAGGATTCGGAACTCTGGGTCAGGTCCGTCCGCGTCAGGCTCTGGGGCTTGGGAACCCCGTCCCGTAGGGACTTCAGGCCCGCCCGCCCATGTTTCCGCGCGCGGGTTGGTACTCTTGGAGGTACCGTTCAGAGGGCGGGCGGGCTTCTCTTTCTCCTTCTCACTCTCAATCTCTGAGTCAGACGCGCCCGCGCGAGGCGCAGCCTGCGCCACACCTGCGCCGACCTGCGCCAAACCCTGCGCCAAACCCTGCGCCGCACCAGTGGCGCAGTCTGCGCCAATCTGCGCCACACCTGCGCCACTACCTGCGCCATTGCTGCGCCGATCCCTGCGCGCGTCCTTGTCGGCGCAGGCTGCGCAGCGCTTCGCGCCGTTCGTTCGCTTGCCGCACCGGGAGCACTTGCGGTCGGAATCGGCGCTAGCGGGTTCGGACTCGACGGGGGGAGTCGGGTTCGACTGTTGGCCATCGTTCCGAGGACGCGGAGCCCAGTCCTCGTCGTAGCCGACGATCTCCGCTCCCTGCTGGTCGTCGAACACGAGCAGCTCCGCGAGCTCGCACCGATCGAGCGCCCTACTGATCTGCTTCAGGCTGCGGCGCGCGCAGCCGAGGCGGATCTGGATCAGCTCGAGGGCCAGGTCTTCCGGCAGGAGCTTGCCGCGCCGCTTGCGCCGGTTGTTGATGCCGAGGAGGACATCGAACACCAGGGCCGCGTCCTCGCCAGCAAGGGCGATCTTGGGGGACGTCCAGTAGTCGTCGTCACGCTTGTGCCAGCTCATGCCTTCCTCTCCTTCCGTTGCTCCCGCCACGAAGCCACCCCGAACCAAGTCGCCGCGACGAGCCCCAGGAGCCCGCGCCAGACCTCGCGGTCGGCGAGCTGCTGGAAGGCCACCAGTGCGACGAGTGCCATCGCGGCCGCGACCAGGGCGTTGCCGAGGCGGGTCATGCCTCACCTACCCCAAGCTGCGCGCACGGCGCGAGCAACAACTTCCGCGCACTGCGGGACGACGGCGTTGCCGAGGCAGCGCAGGCGGTCCACCCGAGCGGGAAGCCTTGCAGCCACTCTGTCCACGTCGGGTTCAGACTGCCAAGGCCTCGCACCGTGTCTGAGAGCGAGGTCCCGGAGTGAGCTTTCGAGTCCGCGCGCAGCTTGCGCCGCCCAGACGCTCGCGCGTCGCTCGCCACCGGCGTCGGCCAGAGCCCACGCCGCGCCATCGTCTCGAGACTCGGCCTCAGCTTGCCGACACGCCCTGCCGAACCACCCAGGTTCGACCCGTAGCTCGACGCGGCTGGCGTCGGAAGCAGCGATGAAGATGCGCTTGCGGAGGTGCGGGGCGCCGACTCCGGCAGCGCTGAGCACCGTCCACTCCGCATCGAACCCGAGAGCGGCAAGGTCGGCCAGCACTCCTCGCAGGCCACGGCGCCGCAGTCCAGGCACGTTCTCGATGACGACCCACGCGGGGCGAAGCCCGGCAACCACCCTGCGGAACTCGGGCCAGAGCCACCGGGGGTCGGCCTGCGCGAGGCCCTTGCCGGCAAGCGAGACGGGCTGGCAGGGGAACCCTCCGACGATGACGTCGACGGGCTCGGCGTCTGCCGTTGGCCAGGTGCGGATATCGTCGTGGCGTCGGACGTCGGGCCAGTGGCGCTCGAGGACTGCGCGGGCGAAGGGGTCGAGTTCGACCTGCCAGCGGCACTCGAAGCCAGCGAACTCGAAGCCGAGGTCAAGTCCGCCGATGCCGGCGAAGAGACTGCCGAGGGTTGGCATCTCACAGCTCCCTCAGCTCCTTGCGCATGGCATCATTCTCGGCCTCGGCAGCTCGCAGGTAGCCCTCGACGCTCTTGCCCTGACTCTCGGACGTCTCCAACGCCTTGCGTAGCTCGGCCAGATTGGCTTCAACCGCAGCGCGTTCCGTTTGCGCATCGTCCAGATCGATCAGATGACTTCGACAGGCATCATTCTTTCGCTCCAGCAGCGCCTTGGTGTCGCTTAGCTCTTTGCGCAGCGCGGCCAACGCATCGTCGCACCTGCATTGCTCCTCCTCCAATCTTGTCGCCGCGCTCGCCACTTCGTCCTCGGCTAGCAATCGTTCGCGCTTGGTGTCGGCCAGCTCCTTGCGCAGCGCGGCCAGCGCGGGGTCCTCGGCTCGGGTGTTCCAGGCGGCAACGGCGGCTTCGCGGCTTTCGAAGTGCGTGAAAGGACCAACTGCGCAGCCGTCTCCCCGCAACCAACTCGCTTCACACGCTGCGTACCATTTCCCGAAGGAATGGCTGACGTGTCCTGCGCCCCCGCAGAACGGGCACGGCTTGAGTGTCTCGCTCACGGCTTCGCCTCCTTCAAGGCACGCTCGGCAATCGCAGCCTGGGCGTCGGAGAAGCCGTGCAGACAATCCTCGAACTGGCCTCCGCGAAGCAGATCGTCCCACGGCGCAACGTCTCCGTTGCCGTGGAGCCCGTAGACGCCAATGCTCTCTTCGATCAGCTCGCGCACCGCGTGAATGCCGGCCTCCAGGCGCGCGACGTGGGCCCTGAGCGCGGCAAGCTCGGGGTCCTCGACGCGCTGGTTCCAGAACTTTGCGGCATCATCGTGATCGCGATACCGCATGTTGATTGTCGACAGACCGCACTCGTGGTCGCTGCACACCACGTACGCGTATGCATCGGTCAGGTTCCAACCCGAAAACGCTTCGCTCCAGCACTTCGGGCACGGCTTGAGTGTGTCGCTCACGTCCCCGCCTCCTGCTTCTTCCGGTGCAGCTCGGCGTCACGGCACGAGCTGAAGTGTGACTCCCACCCGCGGACGGTCTTGCCCTCGGGCGTCACGATCGTGCGCATGCCGGCGTTGCAGGGCATGGGCCGTCCCTTCTCGGTCTTGACCCAGACGATTTTCGCGCCGCAGGTCGAGCAAGTGACGACGGGTGGGAGATCACTCATGGCGTCACGGAACTCCGAAGAAGATGGGGACCTTGATCTGCTCGCCGAGCTGCTCGATCAGCCCCTTCACCGCGAGTCCCATCACCCGTTCGATCTCGTCGGGCAGGACGCGGACCTCGATCTTCTGGGCGTCGAGGTCCAGGTAGATCCCGATCTCGACGGACGCGGAGAAGGCTCATCGGCGACCCTCCGCGTCGCGGCGCGCGTGCAGGCATTCGACGTCGATGCCGATCTCGCCGCTCCGAACCCGTTCGATGGCGATGCGCTCGATCGTGAAGCCATCCCGGATTTGCTGGGCGACATCCGTGGCGGTGTCGTGGTCTCCACAGTCCGCGATCAGAGTGACCACGCACCCGCACTTGCGGCGCGCGACGTAGGCGTGGGTGCCCATCAGCGGCCCTCCAGTCCGCGGCGCCTCTCGGCGTCGGGGTCGTTCGCGAGAGCCCACCAGAAGCCCGCCAGCATGCTGAGCAGGGCGAGAGTCACGAGAGCGGTCCAGATCACGACACCCTCCTGGCCGCCATCGCGGCTTCCGCGTCTTCGACGATCATCCCGGCGAGCGCGTCCTGCCCGCGCGGCGCGAGTTCCTCGCGGAGCACTCGCTGCACCTCAAGGGCACGCTCAATGGCGTCCCGCTCGATCTTGAGTTGCTCGAGCTCGTCTCCGAGGCTGGCCGCGGCCTCGCGCAGCATCACCAGTCGATCCTCCATCGCGAGGATCTCCCGGGTCATGCGCTCGATCGCGGACACCTCGGGGGGAACACTCAGCCCCGCCGCCGCGACCTTGGCAGAAAGCGGCGACGGGGTCGAGTTGGCCACCGACAACGAGTCGGCAGCCGCACCTGCGCTTCCACTGCTGAGCCGAGCCCCGGCCCCGGCCTGCAGCGCAGTTGCGGACTCGCGCGCGGCCGGGGCACCTTGGGTCGACGCAGAGGGGTCCCTGCGTGGGGAAGGAGGGGTTGCGCGGCTTGGGGCCGCGGAGGGAGTGCTGGCAGCGAGGTTTCGGTTGGCAGGATCGCCAAGCGACTCGGCTCTGATGGAGCCCTTCGAAACCGCCCCCGCTCCCTTCCCCAGGCGTTTCGCCTCAGGGTCGGGAGCGGGTTGGGTGAGCCGCGCGCCCGGTCCGTCCGGATCAAGTTGGAGGACCGATGCGGGTGCGGTGTCGCGAGCGCGGCGGCTCGAAGAGGGGTGACGTTGGTTCGGACGGTTCGCTGGCATCGGTCCTCCTGGGTCGATGCGGGGCAAGATACATCAGCCGAATACCGAATCAACAGACTTCTGCATTTTCGTAACACTTCGATGGATCGCCCGCTACCCTTTGATCAGCATGGCTTTGCCCGTTCCGACACTGTTTCGTAGGCTCCCCCTGATGGAGGACCGAACCCGCGCGCTTCGCGCGTTCGCCAACCGGCTGCACGAGGCCATCTACAGCCCAGACCGGGGAGCGACGAACCCAAGGCGTCTCGCTGCTGCGCTTGGCGGAGAGCCGAGCGAGAGCACGATTCGCAGCTGGCTTCCTCCGGACTCCGAAGAACCCGAGGCGGATGCGGTGGGCAAGAAGCCGAAGAAGGCGAAGCCTCTTGAGCCGACGGAGCCCACCGTCATCCTCCTGGCGCTGGTCGCCGAGAAGCTGAACGTCTCGGTCGACTGGCTGCTCTTCGGGTCAGATCGCCAAGCTCTGGACCTTGCCCTGGTGAAGAAGATCAGGTCGCTTCGCACGCTCAACGAGAAGGCTTTGACCAAGGAACTCGGGACACAGTTGAGCGATGAACTGGTCTCCATGCCCCTTGCCGGTGAGATCGCCCGGGACGTACAGTTGGTCGATGCCGCGCAGCTAGAAGCGGTCGTGAACGAGATCCGCGAGATCATGGCTCGCGCGCCCCAACTGATGCGGGAACTGCAGCACCTGGAGAAGCAATGGAAGGATCTACGCAAGCAGTACCCTTCGAGCCCCACCCGACGCCGATAGCTCGGCGCTCGAGCAAGGCTCGGCGAGTCGCCGGGGTCACAGCCTCTTCCGTCGTCCCGGACACGAACCCTGAACCGCCGCGCAAGGGTAAGCGTGGGAGGGGAAGCAAAGCCGCCTCCTTCGCCAAGACCATCGCGACTCTCTTGCTCGGAGCTTTGTTGGCGAGCACGACATTCGCGCTGATGCCTCACGGTCAACGCTCTCGCGACCTGTCGACAGAAGACGCGCGTCAAGTCGCATCCGATCCTCGGCGTCCCGCTGCAGAGATCGGCTCCGCGCTGCTCCGCCTCTACTACTCGATGTTCATTTCTCTCGACTCGTTCGAGGACAACGTGAAGGCAGACGGCGAGCTGGGCGCGAACGCACGCGCCCTGCTGATGAAGCTGAAGACAAGAATCGACCGCATGGTGAAGTGACCCATGGCCTCCAAGAAGAAACCTCGGTCGTCCGTTGTTCTGCCCGACCGCTTCACCACAACTCCGAACAGCCCGTTCGCAGCTGGCACGACGGTCCGGGTCTGCTTCACCAACGCGGCGCTCGCAAATCAGACCATCTCGGTCAACGTCGTCTCTGTGGCTGGCGACCAGCAGAGCCTATCCATCGCTCTTGACGCGGAAGGACACGGCTGCGTGGACTGGGTCGCCCCAAACTGGGATGGCGGCACATTCGAGCACTCGACTTCCGCGGATCACCCTTTCGTCATCACGTAGCTTCGGGCGGCCTGGGAGGGCCACGCGCCGGAGAGGCGCACATAAGGAGACCAATGCTTAGAGTCCTGTCAGCCGCTCTCGTCCTTACCTGCATGCCTGGATCGACTGCCACGCATGTCGATCGGAAGCCCGTCCTGGTTGAAACCTACGCCGTTGGGCATGTAGGAGGCGCATTCTCTCGTGTCACGACTTTCGAGGTGAGGGTGACTTCGATTCCGGGGGCGAATGTCAAGAAAACCGAGGTCGTTGTCAACATGCGCGAATCCAAGAAGTCACTCCATATGGGACCAAATGTGTCCATGGACGCTGACGAATTTGATGGTTTTGCAGCCACCGTCTCCGCCATGCCCCAGGAGCTCGCCAAGATATCCAAGCGTACGTTCGGCACCGCAGAGCTTACGGTTCCGATAGTTGACACATTGCGTCTCGGCGCGGTATTCGACCCGTCTAACAAGCGAGGGAGAATGTACGTTCAGGTCTCTAACGATTTTGACGAGTTCGACGAGGAAGGCTGGAAAGATGTGGAGCTCGCCGTCGACATGGTCAGGGCAACGCTGGCCAAAATCGGGTGGGAGCGCCCATCGTCTCGCCCGACAAAGTAGGAGCCGCTTCTACTCGAACCACCTTCTTGTGGACACGGGTCCACCGGTCCGCGTTAGCCAACTGGCCAAGTCGCATGAGTCTCCCGGCATGCCGTGAGATGCTCAAATCGCCGCGAGCAGCGCCCGTGTCGCGACCTCAGCAATCGCCCCGACAATCGCCTCGTGCATCGCTTGCGCGGTTCCGACCGAGGCGCGGGAGCCGATGTTCTTCGCGCTGGCGCTGACCGTCGCGAGGTCTTCGGCGACGTCCTGGCCGGCGGCCTGCTGCGCCATGAGGATCGTGAGTCGCTCACCGACGCGGACGCCCTGGCGAATGTCCTCCTCCGACCATGCGAGTGGTGACCGCGCGACTATCTGGCGGAAGGTCTGCTGGAACGGGCTCATCGCGCAGGCCTCGTCGCTGGGCCTTCGGCGGCCTCGAGGCGCTTGCGCCAGGTCTCGAGCAGGTCCTGGCGGTCCTGCTTCTGCTCGGGGCTCAGGGACGCGTCCGCGGCGACGTAGCGCGCGTGCGGCGGTGCGATCGCCTCGTAGGTCGCCCGGTCGGCCTGGACGTAGGCCTGCACCGGCGTGCAGCTCGTGAACGCAGCCGCGCACACCAGGGCGACGAGGAGGCCTCCGATGGCGGAGAACCACCGTGGGATCTGGGGACGGGGCACGTCGAGGTGCCCCACGAGGGGAGCGGTCGTGTTCATGATGGTCTGACGGATGGCGCAAGTGAGGCGCAAACGATTCGGGATCGGGTCACTGAGCTCTTGGTTGCTGGGGTCGCGAACTCCTGATCTCGAGCGCGAGGTCGCGCAGGGCGGACTCGTGGCGCTCGTTCGACTCGACGACCTTCCCCACGAGGATCGCAGTGCGCTCCTCACAGCGGTTAGCGATGTCCTTGTTGTGATCGAGGAAGACGCTTTGGATCTTCTCGGCGCGCGTGTCGGCAGCGGCGCGCTCCATCCGCATGTGGTAGAGGAATCCGCCGACAAGCAGGATGGTGAAACCTGGCAGTCCGTAGCTGAGGAGCTTGTCGGAGAGCGCGAGTTCCTGAACCAGGAGTAGGTTGATCACGATAGTGCGGTGACGAGGGTTTGCAGCGCGGCCAGCTTGGCCTGCGCCGTGGAGTTCGGGTCGAGCAGCGTGTTCTTGGCGGCCTTCTTCCAGGAGAGCCAGCCGCAGAGACAGGCGAAGACCACGACGATCCCGAGCGGGCCTTTCTCCGCGAGCGTGTTGATGATACCGATTTCGGTGCCTTGGACGATGTTACTCATGTTCATGTGTAGTCGTCGACCAGTTCGACAATCAGGTCAATAGCTCGCAAGCGCTTGCTGTCGGCGTTTGCGGTGTTCAGCGCGACGTTCGAAAGCGAGGTGAAAAGTTCGCCGCGTGATGACTTCTGCCAGAGCCAGACGTACTCGGCGCAGCGGTCGCGCACCGCCTGGCTCGGGTCGGTCGTGGCGAGTTGAGCGATTTTTTCGCGCGCCTGTTTCCGCTGCTGGTGTGTGATATCGGCCATGGTCAGGTGGTCTCGAACTCGACGGTGACGTTCACGATCGGCGTGTCGACGGACGTTCCGGTGACGTTGAAACCGTAGGTGTCGCCCGCCGCGAATGTCAGCGCGCTCGGGGTTCCTGCGGTCACCTGTGACGTGAACGGGCTTCCGTTCAAGTTGAACGTCATCGTGCTCGCGCTCGAGCCGTTCTTGAATATCTGCAACGTCCACGTCGCGGGCGGGCTGCCCGAGTAGTGGATGATCGAGACGACAGCCTGCGCGACCTTGCAGGCGCGCATCATGCCGGTTGGGAAAGCGATGCTGTCGAAGTTGCCGATGGGTATTGGGCAGCTCGTCTGCACGCCACCGTTTGCGCCACTGCCGAACACCCAGAAGCGATGCCCCTTCGCTGATTGAATCTGGTTCGTGCTGTCGAGCGTCTTGTTCGAGAGCGTCATCGACGTCGTGTCGATGGCCAGGATGGTGCGCGCGGTGGAGGCGCTCAGCACCTCGACGTTTCCCGTGCCGGCCGTGTTGCGGCCGAGGAAGCTCGCAGTCGCCATCGTCGCCATTTGCGAGAGGGTGACCTTGTTCGCCCCGATCGTGGGGTTCGGGTAGGTGCCGGTCAGGTCACCGCCCGCGCTGCCGTTCGGAGCGCGCGAGTCCGACAGTCTGGCGTCGTTGCCGGCGCATGCGGTCGTGCTCGTGGTCCCGAGGGCGCGCAACGACGGCGTCGCCGCGGCTGCTCCGGAGGTCACCCAGGTGTCGAGCTTGGCGCTGCCGTCCGCGATCGGGATCTTGCTGGCCGTCGCCGTCGCGGTGGCGTTGGCGGGGTCCTGCACGACCTTCGACGATGCGTTGAGGCTTGCGTAGCCGTTGGCCGCCGCCTTCTCGCTCTCGAGCTGGTAGCCGGTGTGCGGGTCGGCTGCGAGCGTGTGCGCCAGCAGCACCGAGGCGACGTAGGTGGTTGTCGCGATGTCGGAGATCCTGAAGGCGTCACCGGTGCCAACGCGAACCGCGAAACCCTGGGCGACGATCTGCGCTACGGCGTTGACCGTGTCGACGTGCCTGGCAAGGCCAGACACCAGGTAGCGCTGGCCAGCGACGACCGGATTGCCGTTTGCGTCGTCGGGAGCCGCCATTGCTCAGGTCCCGTTTCGGAACCCACGCACGGCGACCAGACATCGCGTGAGGCTCGTCGCCGTGCCGACCTTGGTCAGCACGACGTCGAGCGCAGCGTCGGCGTTGACGGTCTGATTCTGGTTGAGAGTCAGGATCCAGGGCGTGTTGATCAGGATCTCGGTGCCGGTGCCGTTGGCGCTTGCGCCCGCCGGGCTGACGCCTGCGAGGTAGGTGTAGGAACCGGTGGTCGCCGAGATCAGGTTCGTCGATGCCGTTCGGTTGCGCACCTGGGCCTGCCACTCGTTGCCGCTGGTCGAGGTCGCGCCGGTGTCTGACAGCAGCAGCACCTGAGACAGCGTCACGCCGGTGCGCGGCGGTGGGAGCCATACCGTGGTCGTGGCGTTGAGCGTGCCGATCTCCTTCGACCATTCGAAGGTGCTCGCGTCGGCGTTCGCCGGCGCCTCGCGGACCCAGGCGCTACCGTTCCACCGATAGACGCACTTGTCCGTGGTGTTCCAGTAACGCTGACCCGTGACAGGGCTTGAGGGCGCGGAGGTCCCCGAAAGCTGGGTCAGAATCGAGGACAGCGCCGAAGAAACCCCTGACAGCACCTGCTGCCCGGATTGGTTCAGATCGAGCGGGACCGGGACCGTCTGCATGGCCGGTCATGCGAACGCCTGGACCGCAAGCAGCGAAGCCTTGGCTTGATAGGTCCTATCACAACGATCGAGCGTGAGGCGGACCTGCGCCTTCTGTGCCATGAACCAGCCAGGCACGAAGCGCTGGTAGGCCGTCCAAGCTCCCGCGCCGGTCGTGTCGAATCGCACCTCGAGCAGCACGCGGGTCTTTGTCCCGATCGTGCCGGCGCGGTTGCCGCCAATGCGCGTTCCGCCTTCCACGATCTCGAGCCAGGAGCTCGCGGGGTCGTCGAAGTCCGCGCCCGGGTTGCCCCAGGTCGCCTCGCGCCCGTAGGGGGTCGCCCACTTCCTGTCTACGGCGCCGAGGTTCATGTCGGCCCAGGTCGCGAGCTCGACCTCGCTGCGGTCCAGCGCGATGCTCCACCAGGCGAAGGTCGGCACGCCGAGATCGAGCGCAACGCCGGTGTAGGTGCCTCGCGTGGCGGAGTCGACGAGGTAGAGCTTGTCGGTCGAGTCCCAGGTGGTCGAACTGTGCGTGCCAGCCGCGCTCGAGACCAGGTCAGTCGACGATGCGAGAAGGGAACGGTTGTTCGGCGACCATGTCGGGGTCACGCTGGCGATCGCGCCCGAGTAGAGCCCGCCGCGGAACCTCGCGCGCACTTGGTAGAGCTGCGCGGTGGACGTGGGGTGCTCGACGACGAAGAAGGGTTCGCGGGTGCGCCCGATGACCTCCGCGCCGTTCCAGATCGGGCCTCGGCGGACCTCGTAGTACTGCAGCTCCTTGCTGTCGATCTGCGTCCAGGTCAGAAGCAGAGCTTCGCCCTGCGAGTGCGACGACAGCGACCGCACGGCTGGCGTGTCGGTATCCACGAACTCCGGAGCCTTGATGGTGACTTGCTTCGCGGACTCTGGTGTCTGGAAGCTGCCAGCGCGGTCCTGGACGGCCAGGGCAAGCGTGACGGTCTCGCCGACGGCGAATGAGTCGAGGCGCAGGCTGTCGCCCCGCGTCTCGCCTCGCAGGCTCCAGGTGCCATCGTCCAGCTTCGCGAAGACGCGGACGAGCCGGTTCCCGCGGTCGGGGCGCGCGAAGCGCACCTCGTGCGCCTGCATGTCGGCCGTGCGCGCGACGTCGACCGCTTCGACGCTGGGGATCACGAGCTCCGGCGCGTCGTCCATGCTGGCATTGTCGCCCGATGTGCTCTCGAGCAAGTCCGCCGGGATCGCGTCGTAAATGCTCGAGACGAACTCCGTGCCGCTGATCGTGTGGAAGTCGGTCTCTCCGGCCTGGTCGACTCCAGAGACCCGGAAGAGCTTCAGCACCTTCGCGGAGTGTCCCAGGGCCACGGTGACGCCCTTGCGGAAGCTGACGGGCGCAGTGGTCACGATCGCCGCGCCCGCGGCGTAGGTGCCCGCAGCGAGCCCCACGACCTGCACCGAGGCATCATCCTGGGTTACGTAGGCGACCCACGCCGGGCTCGCCGAGATCGTCACGGCGTGGTCCAGCGTCACCGTGCTCGCCGGCGTCAGTTGCTGGGTGCCGGTGCGGTAGCCGTAGTGCGCGGCCGCCGGGTCGGTGCGCATGACGTCGTGCTCGAGGCCGACCAGGTCGCCGGGAACGATGCCGAGCCCGACGAGGTCGGTCTCCCAGGTCGCGGTCCAGTTGGCGGCTGCGCCGATGCGGTGCAGGTGGATCCCTTCGCGCCGCGCGTGAGATGGCCGGGTCACTCCGGCGAAGTCGATCTGACGCCGGAGGACGGTGTCCTGGATCAGCTTCGAGGGGTCGTTGTCGATCGTTGGGTCGAGGACCGCGACCGAGTCCGGCTCGTAGCCGAGTTCCTCGTTGAGGATCTGGAAGTGCAGGACCGTCGGCCGGCGGCGCTTGTTCGCGCGGACGAGCTTCAGGCTGCCCGGGCGGATGTTGCTCGAGCTGAAGATCGCGACCGGGACGTTGAAGCTCACGCCGCCGGTGGCCGGGACGCTGTTGGTCCCGCGCCCGTGGGCGTCGCGGTAGTCGTAGCGAACCGAAAGCGTGTTCCCGATGCGCACCAGGGACGCGCGCCCGGTCGTCAGCATCTGCTGCAGGACGTCCTGCGCCTTGAGTCCGCTGTCGTGGGAAATGTCGCAGCAGTGCCGCGCCTCGGTGCCGGAGGAACCCGCGACGCCGTCGTCACACCAGTCCGCCCAGTTGCGGAAGCTCTGGAAGTCGATCTGCAGGTTCTTGAGCTTGCGGGCAAGGCCGACGTTCGAGGTCAGCAGGTCGAGCGTCTGCCAGGCGGGGTTGCGGCCTGGAGGGTAGGACCAGATCCCCGCGAACGAGCCCGACGTCGGAAGCTCCCACAGCGGCGTGGAGAAGCCCAGGACAGCATCCCAGACGCGCACCCGCTTCGCCTTGACCCGGAAGCGGTACTGAGGCTGCCCGCCCGAGAGCTTCTCGGTGGCGCGCATGCGCAGGCCAACGACGGCACGGCCGGCGTAGGCGATCTGCCCGCTCTTCTTGGTCTGGATCTTCGACAGCGTGCAGGCTGAGACGACCTTGTTCGGGTCGCCGGCAGGCGTGATGCGGCGGACGATCACCGTGAACGGCCCCTTGCCCGAGAACGGCAGGTCCGTCGGCGTGAACACGTGCGAGAATCCGACGCGGCGGGCGGGAACGTCGAGCACGTAGGTCTTGCGCGAGCTGCTCGAGGTCGGTGACGACCAGGACACCTCGACGCTCACTGGGTAGCGCGTGGCGTTGCCGGTCGCGTCGAGCTCGTAGAGCCCGCCGCCGAACGTGAAGCGCAGCGCGAAGGTCTCGGCGTCGGTGTCGAGGTTCTCCTTCGTGGCGACCGAGTCCGAGGTGCTTAGGTCGCCGTTGACCTCGTAGACCGTGCTCGGCTCCGAGTATCCGCGCATGATGCTCTGGCCGATCTCGCCCAGGCGGAAGGAAATGTTGCACTCCTCCGGCTGCAGCGTGTTCCCGTTGACGCGCAGGTTCTCGGGTATCGGCGTGATCGTCGTCGCAAGGCCGCCGAGGTCATCGGCTTCGCCCAGGACGCCACCCGTGAGCCCGCCAATGGCTTCGAACCGCCCTTCGCCGAGGACGATCGTCTGGCGCAGATACTCAGCATCGCCAACGGTCTCGATCTCGGAGCTCACGACGTGTCCGCCGAGCTCGATCAGCCCGTAGACGATCGGGACGCGGAACCCGACGCCACTCGCGGTCTGGATACCGTCCCAGGCGCGCGTGGGGCTCTCTTCGGAACCGCGGGCGATCGGCGCAGGCTTGTGCACCTTGTTGAGCACGGCGTTGACGCCGTACAGGAAGCCGAGCACCGCGATACTGACCGCGGCCTGCGCGAGGAAGGTGAACTCCGCGGCGGCGAGAGCTGCGAAAATGCCCGTGTACGGCATGACCTCGACGAAGCACTCCCGCTCGAGCGGCTGTTCGAGCATGTCCGCGGCGACCCGCCGGCCGTCGATCGCAGCATGCACCTGGGCGCCGGCCCACTCCGGCAGGTAGCACGCACCGAGGACCTGGCCGAGCGTGCGCCCGTCTGCGGGGAACTCGATCTGGTCGACGTCGGCGAGACCGATACTGCGCTTCGCGCGGCGAACGTGGATCGTGGCGGTCACGAGGCGAACCTCCGAAGGGACTCGGGATGACGCCACACCCAGAGGATGTGGTCGCGGATCTGTTCGTGCTGCACGAGCCGCGGGGTCCAGGCCGCCCGCGTGTGCAGCGCATAGTGAGGATCGACGACCGGGGCGACGTGCTGCGCGATGCCGTCGTGGCCCGTCGCGAGGATGTCCGCAGGCGCGAAGAGTACAGGACGCGCCCAGCCGCCGGCTGGCCGCTCGATCGTGTCCCAGCCGGGCGGCGCGAACCTGCGAAGCGCCGTGCTCTCGTCGGCCCACAGGCTCCGTGCTTGCGCGTGCCAGTCGTCGGGGAGCGCGATGCCGCGGCTTGCGAGCACGAGCTCCGTGAGGCCCAGGCAGTCGGCGCCCGCCATCGTCCGGCCGTGCAACAGGAACGGCACCGACATGAACGGCCGCGGGTCGATCACCGGATCGTCACCGGGAGCCCGGGCATCCCCCCGAAGAGGCGCGGGTGCATGCGCGGGTATCCGAGCAGAACCTCGGCGTCGCCGCGCGCCTTGCAGGTTGCGAGGCGACGATCGCAGACGGGCTCAGGGCCTCGATACTCGCACCCGAAGTCCTTGTAGCTGCGGCCGCAGCGGTCGCGTTCGAAGAAGTCGCCGGGCAGCTCGTCCTGCCACCAGTTGGGTTCCTGGCAGACGAAGGTGATCGCGGCCTCGGTGACCTCGACGTGGTCGATCGAGAGCGTGATCGAGAGGCGCTCCGTGCTCGACCCGATCCAGTTCTCGTGGATCTGGTGCATGGTCAGCGGGCGATCGTTGAAGCCCTCGCCGAGCTCGGCATAGGCCATGAACTCGCGCGAGACCCCCGACACCGTGACCGTCGTCTCGGGAAGGCTCCCCTCGCCATCGCGGCGAAGGTCTCCCTTGGCGATCGGCGCCGGGTACCACGTGGAGCCGGCCCAGACGATCGGCTTGTGGTAGTCGCAGAGCGCGAAGTAGGGCGTCGCCATCGTGGTTCGGTCGGCCTCGATGTCGAAGAGCCAGATCCACTTCCCGCCCTGCGGGTTCTGCGACTCCGCGAGCAGGCCTGGGGGGAGCGTCCTCATGCGAAGTGCCTCAGCTCGTAGACGGTTGCCTCGGAGGTCCAGGTCTTGCCGCCGTCCTGGGTGCGTTGCCGGAATGACTTGCCGTCGAGGATGAAGCGGCGCAGCGAGGTGCTGACCTCCTCGCCTCCGCCCATCTCGAGCGTCGGGTCGGCCCAGTCGAAGATCCCGCGCGGCGCGGCGCGCATGAAGGACTCGAGGTTGGCCGCTGCGGTGGCGGTCTGCCCCTGCCAAGCCATCGCGCGACGCGAAGGAGCGCGGCCGTACTTCGACCAGGACAGCCGGTCGCCGGTGATCGTCACGATCTCGGGCTGGTCGACGAGCACCTCCTCCGTGGTCGCATAGGTCGGGTGGATCTCAAGGCGCGGGATCGTGGAGATCCCCGCTACCTCGTTGCCCATTGCCACCGCCACTCGAGGGCCCGCGATCTCCTGCGCGGCGTTGCTGTAGAGCGCCAGGCTGTCGTCGTGCGGGATCAGGGCGACCGTTACGTCGTAGGCAATCCTTTCGATTCCGGTCGCGACCTGGCCGAGCGCCAGGCCTGCCGTGCCCTGCGAAGAGAAGAAGCCAAGCGATATCCCTCCGGTGGTCCAGATCTGAGTGTTCGCGGCCCACTGGGGCCCTGAGATCAGCTCGACGTCCAAGTAAGCCTGCGATGTCGTCGCCGAGATTCTGAGCTTTGCGGTGCGGGTAGGCTGAGTCGGCGGTTGTTGGTCGACGATCGTGACCCCGCTCGAGGTGTTCGCCGCGACGTTCGCGGTGAGGTTCAGGCGAGCGAGCACGAGCAGCACGCTGTCGCCGGATGCCCAGGCGGCACCGGTGAGGTTGCCGACGTCCAGGTAGTTCTGGCTCGGGCCGGCGGCTGCCTGCACCTGCGCCGTCTTGGTCGGGCTCGCGACGCTGTTGGTGACCGTGTCGCCGACCTTGACCGTGCTCGCCAGCGCGGCCTGCAGCAGCACCCGGCTGCCGTCCTTGGGGTTGTTGCGGCCGCGCACGAGGATCGTGTTCAGGCCGCCTACCATGTCGACCTGGCTCACGCGCAGGTCTGGGAGGCCCTCCGGGTAGCCGTTGCCGGCCTCGATCGTGCCGACGTAGCTGCCGGCCGTCGCGGGCCGGTCAATGCCGTCGTTGAAGCGCACGAAGGTCGAGACACCGCGCCCCGCTAGGTAGGTCGGCAGGTAGGGCAGCGCGCTCGAGAACACCGTCGCCGGACGCGCCTCGCCGAACGAGACCTCTCGGTAGACCTGGTCGGGCTGCGAGAAGTCCTCGCCGTAGTACCGGTTCTTCAGCGTCGGGAGCTCCTCGAGGTCGAAGGGGAGCCCGGTCAGCTTCACCGCGAGCATGTCGAAGCGGACGAACTGCCCGTGACTCTGCCCAGGGGGCAGGATCACGGCCGGGTCGTAGAGGTTGATCCCCTTCACGCCGACCGTCGTGGTGCCGTTCTCGATCGTCACGACAGCCCAGGATCCGTGGTGGTACTGGCTGCGGTATTCGCCCGTGGAGTGCGTGTCGATGCGGTCCTTCGCCACGCCGCCGTGCTTGTCCTTGCCCCACTCGTTGGCCAGGAGCCCCCAGGATCCATCCTTGCTCGTGCCGCACCAAATGCTCACGAGGTGCGTGTAGGAGCGGGGCCGGTAGGCCTGGCTGGTGAAGACGAGCCACTTCTCGACGGCGATCGCGACGACGCCGACCTGCGTTGCCCCCTTGAACACCGGGTCACCGATGGCCCAGGGCCCGCCGGTGACCGCGCCGAGCTCGATGTACTTCTGCCCGGTCGTCGCGTTCGCCGCGACCGTCGCCGTCTTGGTCGGTGAGCTCGCGGCATTGCCGATGGTGTCGCTCGCCGTCAGCGCAATCGCGCAGTTGGCCTGCAGCGTCAGACGGAACGGGAACGGGTTCGGCGTCATCCGGAGCAGGTTCGGCGTGCCGTAGGTGCTCCCGACGAACGTGTTCAGGACCTGCGCGGAACCTGGCTGGTAGGAGTCCCAGACGCGGCGCGACGTGCCGAGCGCGGTCTCGTCGAAGACGCTGGCCGAGAGCTCGCGGATCTCGAAGGCCGGCTGCGGCATGCCAGTGACGACCGTTGCCCCCATCAGGTAGACGCGGGCGAGCACGGTCAGGGATTGCAGCGCAGTCCACGCCGAGCGCCGCACGACGAAGCAGAACGGGTGCCCGCGGTCTGACGACGCCGCATAGGGCGCCCCGTTGTGCGTCAGCCGGTGCACGTGCTGCCGCAGGACCTCGATCGTGCCAGCGTCCGCGGTGCCCACGGTGACCTCGCAGGATGCCTGCGTCGAGTTGCCCGCATAGACGTGAATGTTAGAGACGTTCACGATCCGGCCGGTGATCACGACCGAGTAGTCGCGGCTGCCGTTCGGCGCCGTCGGCAGCGACGCTGCCGGGATCTTCGCCATCTGCTGGAAGACTCCAGGGATCACGAAGGGGCTGTCGTTCACGGTCGAGCACGTGAGAGCTGGCCAGTGCAGGGTGCGAAGGATCGCGGTCACAGGGACTTCACCGCGTTGCGGAAGGCCCGGTCGGAAGAGAGTGCTTTCTGCACCGAGGAGACGATCTGCGGCATGGCCTTGGAGACGCCGCGCGCCGCGTCCTGAGAGTCCCAGGCGCTGACGTTCAGGTGGACGTGGACGACGTTCGTGCCGCCCCCGCCGTTCACCATGACCGGGATCTTGCCACCGCGCAGGGGAACGAAGGCCTCGGGGCCGTTCTCGCCGGCGACCGCCAGCGTCGGCTGGTAGAGCACGCCGCCCTCGGCGAGCGCGCGCATCGGCGCGTGTCCGTAGGCGCTGAGGAAGCGGGCTCCTCCGATCAGGCTCGAGCCGCTGAAGCCCGCGCCGCCGGTCACCATGCCGAGGTCGCCCGCGCCCGCCTTTGCCGGCGAGCCCGCCCCGAAGATCGCGCCGACGATGAACTTGCCGACCTCCTTGCCAGCCTCCTTGGTCAGGTCGGCGACGAGCCCCGCGAAGAGCGCGCGCATGGCGTCGCCCACGCTCTTCGACCCGTTGAGAATGCTGGTGAAGGCGTCGCCCAGGTTGTTCTCGAGGCTGCTCGCGAAGTAGCGAACCGACTCGTAGGCGCGCTGGTTGAGGTCCTGGTACTCGGCCTTGATGTCGGCAACGGCGCGCGAGACTCCGCGGTCGCCGTAGCGCGGATCGCGCTCGTAGCGCCTTTGGGCCTCGAGATCGCGATTGGCCGCTTCCAGCTCATAGTCCAGGGTGTTCCTGGCGACGGTCTGGCGATACCGGCGGTCGATGCCCGCGGCGACGTTGTCGCGTTCGACACCGAGGGTCTCGGAAAGTCCGTTGAGGCGCGGGCTCCCTGCCCCTTGGTTCCTGGCTTCGATCGTCTTCTGGAGCTCGAGGACGCTCTTGTTCAGGTCCAGGAGCGCCTGGTTCATCTCCACTTCGGCCGCGTAGTTCTTCTCGTAGAGCGTGTTCCGAGGCGCCAGCGCGTCGCGCTGGGCCGTGAGACGATCCAGCGCTGCGATCCCGAGCTTGCGAGTGTCGTCGATCTCGACGTCGCGCGCCGTTGGAGCTCGGCGCGACGCTCCGAGGCCCGCCAGCGCCCTGTCGATCTCCGAGATCCGGTCAGAGGCCCCATTGCCGAACCCGGTCGGCGAGAACGACTGCCCGCGATATTGAAGCCGCGTCTTCTCGCCCTCGAGCCTGAGCCGTCGGAGCGCTTTCTCTGCGTCGTCGGCGTCCTTGATCGTCAGGCCGAGGATGCTGCCGAGCTGCTTGTAGCCGTCCTGGGTTCCGAGCGTGGCTTCGGTGACTGCCTGCATGGCGGCAGCCAGGTCGATACCGTAGGCGCTGGCGAGCTCGGAAGCGTTCTCCAGGGCCTCGGTGAGTTGCCGACCGTCAAGGCCGAGTTGCCGACCGATGTTCGCCCCGCCGGCGTAGTCCGCCCGCGTGCCTCCGTAGGCTACCCTCATTGCGTCCGCGGTGCGCTTCAGGCCGTCGACCATCGCGGAGGCGTCGAGTCCGACGCTGCGCTGCGCTCGCGAGAACGTGTAGAGCGATCGAGCGGCCTTCTCGATGTCGGCTTGCATCGTCTCGAAGACGTTGCCGATGGAACCCAGGCTGAAGCCCGCCAGGGCACCAAAGCCGAAGAGTCCTCCGACCTGCGAGAACTGCTGGCCGAGAGATTTCACGCTCGCCCGCACGTTCGAGAACCCGGTTCCTACCTTGCCGACAGCCTGAGCGGTGCGGTTGGCTTCGCGCGTCGCGTTGTCGGCGATCTTCTTCATCTCCGGCGTGAGTTGGTCGACGACCTTCACACCGACGGAGAGCGTTGCTTGCGTGTCAGCCATTGCGGGGCTCCTTGGACTTGTCGTTCTGGTAGGCGTGCATCTCAGTCTTCGCGAGCGCTACGGCGTCGCTCCATGCCGCTGGCTGGTCGAGCACTCCGCCGGCGTTGGGGAGCGCGCTCCCGTGCACGCCCGAGGCCCACAGGCACGCCGCCCAGGCCGGGCCCTTGAGCTGCGATCTCGGACACCTGTAGACGCGCCACTCTCCAGTCCCCTGGCATGTCGTGCACTTCGGAGACTTGCCGGAGCACACCGGGCACTGAAGCTCGAGCTGGGGCTCCTGCGTGGGTCTGTCGCAGCCCCACCGTGCGCGCGCGTCCTGGTCTGTTCTGCATACGCCACAGTCGTGCTTCAGGTCGCGGTCGAAGGCGACGGCTGCGGCGATTGCGAGTTTTTTCGGTCGTCGTCCGTGAGGCGGGCCGCGTCGAAGATCGCGCGCTCGATCTCGTAGACGATCTCGCTCGGGATGCGGTCCAAGAGCTCGTCCGAGACACACTCCTGCATGCGGCCGGCGACCAGCCTTTGCGGGCCCTTCTGGAAGGCCAGCAAGGCGCCGTTTTCGTCTCGGAAGTTCTCCCAGCCCAGGAGGCCTGCGCGGACGCGCTCGAGCTGGCAGACGAACGAGTGCCTCTGGCGGTGAAGGGTTGCGCGCCCGTCCTCCTTCTGTCCGAGGGTCTCGCTGCTCTCCATGTCCTCGATGACGGCGCGCTCCCCCAGCGTCAAGCGCCGGAGGAGGAACGTCGTTTGGTCGGGGATCGGGAGCGCGCGGTCGGTGGCGGGGACGAAGCGGAACGTCGCTTGAGAGGGGAGTGCTTTCACAGGATCAGGATCCAGAACGAGTCGTCGCCGTTGAGGCTGCTGCGCCGCGGGCGGTAGGTGACGCGCTGCGCCGCGATGCCGTCGCGGTCGGTCTCCTCGACCGCCATGACCTGGGCATTCGGAGCGCAGAGGATGACCTGGTTCCCGATCGCCGCAGGGCTCTCGACATAGACCAGGTTGCCGACGTCCTTGTTGATCGCCGCGCGCATGCGCCCATAGAAGTCCTTCGCGAGGACGGGCAGCAGCTCGGGCGTGAGCTCGATCGACGGCGATCGCGCGGCCATGAAGTAGCCCTCGACGCCGTCGGGCATGCTTGCGCAACGGCGGATGGCCAGGCTCGCGCCCAGGTCGAACTTCAGGTCGCCGGTGCAGGTTGCGCCTTCGACGACGAAGTTCGCGAACTTCAGCGGGGTCGTCGTGTCGCCGAAGTCGGGCACGCCCGCCGGCGGGAACTCAGGGTCGATCTCGTAGTCGTCGTTCTTGTTGAAGCGGCCAGAGAACTCCCAGTTGACGTCGATCGGGTCGCCGGCGCGGGCCGCCATCGAGAACGTCCCCATGCCACCGACGAGGCCCTTGCGGACGCCGTCCTGATTGTGGTCGATCGAGAGGCTGAGGCCCTGGTAGATCGTGTCGTCGAGGGGTGAAAGGACCTGCTTCACGCCGTTGCCGGTCTTCTCGTGGATCAGGACCTCATTGGCCTGCAGCGTCGCCTCGTTGAGCGGCTCGTAGTAGAGGACGTCAGTGTCGGTCCAGGTGCGGTTCCAGCCCGTGGGTGCGGCACCGACCGCGTATCCGATCGTGCGCACTCCCGTGCCTTCACCGTTCTGCGGGTTGACGACCACGACGCGAGCTCCGCTGGTCGCGCCGCGCAGCACCGCGCCAGGGTGCGGCACCGCATACCTCGAGTAGGAGGCGTTCGAGATCACGGGGTTCACGCCGAGCGTGGCCACCGATACGGATTCGCCGTCCTTGAAGAGCGCGGCCGAGGTTCTGGCGATCAGGAGCCTCGCGTCTCCCGACGTCTGGGGCGCGTTGATGTAGCCCGTCGCTCCACTGGTGAGACCGGTGCACGCCGCACCGACCGCCAGATTGCCGGAGATTCCCGCGACGAGCTCGCAGGGGGCGTCGACCCAGATGATCGTGGGGTTCGCGATTGCGCCGGTTCCGAGAAGAACCTCGTTCCCGTGCATGTCTCCCGAGATCACCTGCGTGCGGATCTGCTGATCGGGGACGCCGGCCGAAATGTTGATGTCCTGCGACGCGGCCTTCAGGGTCATAGTGCCGCCGCCGGTCCAGGTGACCGTCTCGCCGTTCTGGAAGTTCGGCTCGGTGCGGCTCGCGATGGTGCCGAGCAGGGTGACGCCGAGGTAGATCGACTCGCCGACCGCGAAGTCGTCGCCGTTGACGTTGTCGATCCAGAGGAAGTTCTGGCCGGTCGTCGCGGCCAGCAAGGCGCGCCCGGTCTTGGTCGGGTTGCTCGCTGCATTGCCGACCGTGGCGAGTGCGCTGACCGCCGCCAGCAGGTTCGCGCCGCACTGGACGCGAAGCCCGCGCTTCACCAGCACCTGGCTGTGCACGGTTCCGAGCCACGTTCCGACGGCGACTCCCGGCACGTTGCTCGTGCCTCCCGTGACAACGGTCCCATTGAGGCAGTTCGTAGCCAGCGTGGTTGTGGCGTTCAGGAACTGCCCGGCGGGGTGTTCCTCGATCGTCATCACCTGGGCCCCGCTGGTCGCCCCGGTCAGCGTGACGCCCCATTGCAGGTGGCGGCGCAGCGCCGGCACGGTGATCTTGACGACCGTCCCGTACTTCTCGCCCGCGAGCTTCCACGCATCGCCAGCCGGATACTCGAGGCCGGAGACGACGTTCTTGACCTTGATCTTCTTGATCGTGCGGGAGATCGGCGTCAGCAGCCAGCCGTGCGGGCCCGAGTAGGTGTCGACCGGGGTGTCGACGACCGTTCCGACGATCGTGCCGCTGGTCGGGTTGGCAAGGCGGATGCGTTCGCCCGGCCGCAGCGCGTAGATCGTGAGCGGCTCGACGACGATGTAGGTCTCGGTCGCGGTGTTCTTCTTCAGCAGCTTGACCTTGCTGCCGGAGACCTCGCCGAACAGGTACGAACCAGGCGTGAGCCCGACGGTGAGCCCGGACACCTCCACGCGCACGGGGTTCGTCAGGCGCATGCCGCACGCCTCCGCGAGCTGCGCGAAGCGCGGGCTCCTCGCAGGGGCGACGCGCGTCACGAACGAGCCGGCGTCACCGGACCCGCGCAGCTTCGTCGTGAACGTGATCTTGTCGGTCGCCAGACCGGGTGTCGCGAACGAGGTGTCGAGCGAGTTGCTCGCGCCTTCGACCTCTTGGAACTCCTGCGAGCGCGAGTACTGCGTGTTCTCGCACTCGATCGCGTTGGCAATCGAGGGGCTCGAGTAGGTGCCTGGGTTGGTTTCCTTCTTGGCGAAGACGACGTACTTCTTCTTGAGCTTGGGCATTAGACGGCGCTCGCGAGGAGCTCCTGGAGGACGACGGTGACGGAAAAGGACTGGGGTCCGCTTGGCCGCGCCGACGGCGCTGCCGCGTACTTCACGGTTGCCGCCCCGACGCCTGGGATTACGACGGACCACGCCTTGGCCTGCATGGCCTGCGCGTGCCGCTCGACGTCCATCCAGACGATCGGTCGGGTGTTCGGGTTGCTGAGGCGGAAGGTCCGCGCGGTGCGCGTGTCGACGGCCCGGCTCTGGATCGTCTGACCTTCGAAGGGGCTGATCTGCGTCGGGTACTCGAAAGAGACCTCGATCTCAGGCCACGCGGCATTGTCGTAGGGGTTCGCCATCAGTCGAACACCATGGCGATCTCGTCGTCGCCGTAGGAGGCCGCGCGGCGGGCGCGGAAGCGCACCGTCTTCGAAGCGATGTCGTCGAGCTTGAGATCCTGCTCGTCGACGACCTGCGCGGCGGGAGCCAGGAACGCGAAGCGCTGCCCGTCCCCTCCGCCACTGTCGAACACGAGCGGCGTCGCCGCGGTGCCGGCTCGCTTCCTTGCGACCCAGTCCGCTGCGGCGACGGTCTGGAGTTCGGGCTGCACGGTGACCGCGAAGTCGCGGCCGGCGATCTCAGCGCCGTCGATGCCGTCCGGTGAGGTTCCGCACCCGCGCGGCGCGAGCTCGACGCCGCTCTCGATCCG
>ERZ869921.371-NODE-371-length-29868-cov-8.143125_pt1 | contig 29868 bp, 33 predicted proteins | sample MGYA00579310_ERZ869921 | MGnify/ENA primary metagenome ERZ869921 (study PRJEB32216, sample SAMN09231816) | wastewater metagenome | place: USA: Maryland | collected 2016-06-21 | study: EMG produced TPA metagenomics assembly of the PRJNA472060 data set (Reclaimed... | reverse complement strand
GTGACAAGACGCCAACTCCCAAGAAGACGATAGAAAGCCTGGTCGTTGACATTCAAGACCTGTTAGTCAAGGGTGTCACCTTCTCTAAGGAAGAAGAACTTGACCTCGGCCACAAGATTGCTGGTGCTCTCAACGATAGCTTTGGAAACCGTGAGTACACGCCAGGACTTAGGATGTCTAAGTTTGGTTCTCCGTGCGAACGGAAACTTTGGCTCCAAGATCATCCGGATTCATGCGGAGACACCGAGTCTCTGTCTGCTAGTACAAGACTTAAGTTCGCCTACGGTCATGTGCTTGAAGCAGTCGTACTGGAACTGGCTAAGAAAGCTGGCCACACTGTCGAAAAAGAACAGGATACAGTCGAGTTTCACGGAGTACCTGGACACATAGATGCTGTTATTGATGGCGAATTAGTAGACGTTAAGAGTGCTAACTCACGTGGTATGGATAAATTTAAGTACCACAAGTTAGAGAGTGATGACCCATTCGGTTATCTTGATCAACAAAATTTGTACTACCGCGCATTAGGTCTAAAGACTGGACGCTTCCACTTCCTCGCTATCGACAAAGAGCTAGGCCACATTTGCCTGGACACCTACAAGGTAGACGACAAGCGTGACATGGAAGCCGAGGTGAAGGCAAAACAAGAGATGTTAAAGTCTCCGCTACCACCTAGGAAAATGCCTACTGTACCCCTTGGTAAGTCTGGCAACGAAGAGCTTGGGCTAGCATGCCGCTACTGTGAGTTCAAAAGAACTTGCTGGCCTGGGCTCCGAGTGTTTGCTTACTCCGGGGCTCCTAAGTTCCTAACCAAAGTTGCTAAACAACCAGACGTACAGGAAATCACATGAGAGACCTTTTCGGACGCGTAGTACCCCAACAGTTAGAATTAGATTTTGAAACGTCACAAGAAAAAGAAGAAGCTACTAAAGCTCGATCCGTGCAGAAACAATCTAGAACAAACGTACTGGAACTATCTGCAAAGACACACAAGCGAATTAAACTACGAGAAATCTTCTCTCCCCTACGTTCTTACTAAAAAGTATATTCCTGATTTTGAATTGACTACGAAGAGTGGACGGAAGTTCTTCATTGAAGTGAAAGGTTACCTTAGGCCGGAAGATCGCACCAAGATGGTCGCCGTCAAGGAAGCCAACCCGAATGTGGATATCCGTCTACTCTTTGCGCAAGACAAGCCCATTCGCAAGGGCAGCAAGACAACCTATATGGACTGGGCTAGGAAGCATGGCTACACAGCAGCAGTCGGGAAAATTCCAAAACAATGGCTGAAGTAAAAGACGTATTTAATGAGGACGGTGTAGAGGTTTGGGCAGAACAGTATGACCCGACCGAGGAACCTGTTCTAGTTATCTCCGATGGAGAAGAGACCGTCTATATCGAACTAACCCTATTCAAGAAGCTCTGTCAGAAAATTAAGGACATGTATTTATGAGTGAAGTCGCAGATATTCAAACCAAAGACGACCTTAAGTTTGCGTATGATTTTCAATTGTTCGACAATCACACGGACGGCTCAGTGTGGATTGTGTTCCGTTCCCAAGATGGGACTGTCATGGCTGTAAATTTTATTGATATCGAGAATGCTGTAAAGATTAGGCACGCAACGGACACACCCAAAGTTGACGACGCACCTAGTAAATAAAGAGCATCATCGGTTTATCGACGGTCTTAGTATCACTGATAGGCTGGCTTATGAGCGGCGAAGGTGGGCGGGGTTACCGTATGAAAAGAAACGAGAGATCAAGCTTAAGCGAGACTATGGTATTACTTGGGCGGACTTTATTAAAATGTACGTTGAACAGGACGGTAAGTGTTCGATTTGTAAAACACCGTTCGACATTAACAACGAAAATAAAAATGCAGCTTGTGTAGACCACTGCCATAACTCAACCGTCGTTAGAAGTCTTCTCTGTAATCCGTGCAATCGTGTGCTTGGTCTTGTCAAAGAAAATAAAGAAACATTGAAACAGATGATTGAATACCTTGAATGTCACGTGTACACCTAGTCATCCCCGATCCCCATTCACACCCGGACCATCACAACGATAGAGCATTATACATTGGACAACTTATTCACGAACTTAAGCCTGACGTTGTTGTTAATCTGGGTGACACTGCTGACATGCCTAGTCTGGCCAGTTACGACAAAGGAAAGAAAAGCTTTCAGGGCAGGACTTATGCCCGTGATATCGCCAGTCATGGGGATTTTCAAGAAAAGCTTTGGCACTATGTACGCAAGAGTAAAAAGAAACAGCCCCGTAAAGTAACTCTGATAGGCAATCATGAACAACGAATCGACCGAGCAATTCAAGTACAACCCGAACTTGAAGGAACGATTGGGTACCGAGACCTACAACTGGATCGTTTCTACGACGAAGTGGTACATTATAACGGTGGTACTCCTGGCACTATTAGCATCGACGGTATAACCTATGCCCACTATTTCATCTCTGGAGTCATGTCTCGACCAATTGGAGGAGAGCATCCCGCATATACGGGAATTAGCAAGTTCTTTACCTCAGTCACACAAGGACACACTCACACTTTTGATTACGCGATTCGAGCGAGACCTGATGGTTCAAGCGTCATGGGCCTTGTCGCAGGAGTTGCACAAGATTATCAAAGCCTCTGGGCCGGAGATGCTAACAAACTTTGGCGACGTGGCGTCTGTGTTAAGCGAGGCGTTGACAATGGCACCTACGACCTCGAATGGATTAGTTTAGAAAGATTGAAGAATGTATACGGACCATAAAGAAACCCTGACCTACACACCGCCCCTATATCTCAACCCCCAGTATAGCTACGGACCCAAAGACGACATGGAAGTTTTTCACACAGCAGATGAGTTCACGATCCTACGCCAGCCTAATAAGCTAGGTGGTATCACAGTAGGATACACATATTACAAGGTGACCAAGGTCACAGCAGACGAAGCTAATTTCTATAAGGACAGTGCACGAGATGCGCAAACCACGAGTAAGTAAACTACAACAAGAGAGTGAGTTCCAGGCAGTCGTGTGGCTCATTAGCCCTGACACTGGTAAGCTGACGCCCATGCTAATCAACAAGCGCATGCCTTCTCTGAGCACCTGGATCACACCAGAAGTTGCTAAGGTAACCATCGGGTAGTTAACATGTTTGGAGAGGAAGACAAATTTAGCCAGCTAGCGATAGAGTACTTAGACTTGCACAGCCTGTACGATATTCTAGAAATGAACGGTGTCACACAGGAGGAAGTCGTAGCGTACCTATTGCGCACTAGCTTTATTGGTCTTCCTCCTTATCTTGATTACGACTACGAGGAAGAGGACAATGAGTGATCTCCACACCAGAAAGCAACGATCTCGAAGACGTTACAATCACTGGTTAAATAAATTAAAGAGACTGTACGCTTACACCGTTCGGTTTAAAACAACAAGACGCTACAAGAGACCGAAGGACCCCTACATTGAACAATTTGATGAATGACGTTTGGACTGAGCTAAACTACGACGACGCGATTGGACCAGAACTGAGCCTGATTGAGTTCCATGATGCCATGGGGCTACCAGTTAACAACAGTCCTACTCGACTGTACGGAGACGACCTAAAGCCACGGCTCAAGATTATTAATGAAGAGTGGTGTGAGCTTTGTGAGGCCCTGGATGAGGACAGTAAGGCAGAGCACGTCCTAAAAGAAATGGCTGACCTGCTCTATACTATCTACTCCCTTTCCGTGTCCACAGGATTCTGGCCCTACCTAGAGGAAGCATTCTATAGGGTACACGAATCCAACATGACTAAGGTAGACCCGGAGACTGGCCAGGTTCAGTACAAGAACGGCAAGGTTCTCAAGGGGCCACACTATCAATCACCTAACTTTGATGACATGAATGTCAAGTATCCCGACGAAAGTTAAAGTAGGATATCTGACCTACGATATCCAGCTAGTGCAAAATCTTTTTAATGAAGATGGCCAGGCTTTATACGGAGAGCAGAGTTCTTTTGAGCAGTACATCAGGTTGAATATCACAGCAGCAGAGGACCAAATAAAGGCTGCCTTCATTCATGAGATACTACATGCTATTATTGACCAGTACTACCCAATGTATTTAAAGCATGAAGAGCGTATCGTCAATTCCCTTACAACAGGATTGACCAACCTCTTGAACGATAACCCTGACCTGATGGAGTACCTATGCTCGAACTAATTAAAATTATTATGGACCTAATATAGATTTTTCCAGGAGTAAATAAATGGTAATGTATCAGTTATATGCAGGAGCGATGACCTTTGTGGACGTTGCACTTAACTTATTTGGCCTGGTTTTTGTGGGCACTCTTGTTGCTTACGGCGGTGGCAAGCTTGCTGTTCGGCTGGTGAACAATGTCTTCCCAAGTAAGTGACGTACTAAAAGAAAGGGGCGCAAGATACGGTGCTTTCCGTACCCACGCCCAGCATTCTCAAGTTCTAAAAGAACATGTATTAGGTAGAATCTTTTGGGACCCCAGCAGAAAAGACATTAATGATGTTATTTCTGAGGGAATGGAAATGATTCTACATAAGATTGCTCGTGTTATGAATGGTGATCCTTATTATGCAGACAATTGGATAGACATCGCAGGATACGCGCAGTTGGTAGCAGACGAGTTGAGCGATAAGATTAAAATTTAACAACGTCATCACCTAGAAACTAGAAGGGGACCCGTCAAGGTCCCCTTTTTATTTCTACTGTAACCTGTCCTGATTTTTAGCACCACTTAGATCATTGGGCTCACCGTCCAGAATCTTTTCAGTCTCTGGGTCTAGTTCAATGTTAGGTGACCTTTGAGCACTTCTAACGATAGCGCCAGCAATCATCGAACCAAGCTCTAGCGTAGTTGGAATAGCCGGTCCTTCATAGGGAGCATCAGGATCAAACCCGTTAGCTGCCAAGGCTTGCGATGTAATACTTACTGGATCAATACCAGCCTCTTCAGCAAACGCCTTGAAGTTAGCAAAGGATAGGTTGAGATCATCAATAGCCTTCTTGCCCTGTTTGCCAAAGTACTGTTCAGAGACGGACTGTATGCCCTTGAGAACGTCCCAACCCAGGGTATCAAGGATGGTTGATCCAGTAGGCTTACGAGTCTGCTGAGAGAAGACCATCTTCTTAGGATCGTAGACGACATCAACAAACTTACGGTTAACTTTGACGTCCTTCATCGTCTGCATAGCGGACTGGTTAAGATACAAGAAGCCTTTGGTTGCCCAACGCTCGTAGTTCTTCCAGATCGCTGGATCGTAGACAGTCATCTCCTTCATACGCTTAGCCACGCCAGGAGCAGTCAACTGTCCTAGAACCTTAGCACCTTGCTCGGTGCTGACCATAGCTAGGAGATTTTCTTTGTCGTTAAATAGCGAGTTAGATAGTGTACGGAACGTTTCTACGTCAGCAGAGTCAGAAGATAGGTACGAGATCAACCGATCCTTGAGAAGGCTGACTGACTGATCTAGCTGCTTAGCACCAGCACCTTGGCTGTCACGGATCGTCCTGATTGTCTGCACAACAGAATCAGACTTTCCTGTTACTAGGTGGCTGATCATCGAGTCAGAAAGAGTGTTTGCGATAGACGTCAAAACTTCACTGTTCTGATACAGAAGGCCCATACCCTCAGGTCCGATCTGCTTGCTGACAGACATCATCATACGAATGTTGTCATCAACCTCAGCCATACGCTTAGAGTCGCCGTCCGTCATGTACTTGAGAGAGGTGGCGTAGCGGTCTAGAACACCGGTGTCTTCACCCTTCAAGAACTGTTCCATGGCTGTGATAGGAGCCAAGGCATTCTCTAGGATTTCTTTACGCTCGGTACCGTCTAGGAAGTTGCTGTAAGACTGGTTAGGATGATCCTTCCACTGTCCGTCCAGCATGTTGTTAATGCCGTCAGTGATGGAAAGTCTGAGACCGTTTAGATTAGAGAGGCTTTGCTCTAGCTCGGGGCCAGTGGGTAGCTTATTTTCAGCAGCCATCTTTTTAAAGTCAGCAATCATTGTGCCGACCTTCTTACCTTGAGCAGTAGTACCGCCTAAGATGGCAGTGTTGACATAAACTGTTGCTTCTTTGCGGGCCTCTACCTTAGCGTTAGCCTTGGCTAGTTCAGCGTCGTCTTGAAGAAGGTTGATGTTGTTCTGTTTGACCTTCGTCTCGTACTCTGAGTACCGGAGCGCAGCGCCTACGCGCATGTTCTCTTCCCAGTCAAACGTACCGTCTTGAATCTGCTTCTGCCAACCGGGATTGATCCGGTCTTGAATACCGTCTTTCACCAGGTCAGCTAGGTTAGACCAACGTAGCTTCTCTAGAGGAGACTGTTCTGCATTCTGTCTAGCAGCGGCCCGTGCCTCTTCAGCAAGCTGTTCACGTAGACGGTTAGCTGGTGTGCCACCTACCATACTGGACATCTTGGCATCGATGTAGTCACGGTAACCAGGGTAACGAGTGCGTAGCTGGCGGCTAATAGAGTCCAATCGAGCCCAGTAGTTACTGTCCTTGATTGTGCCTGCCATGTACCCCTGATTGATTTCACGAGCGTACTTAAGAGACTTCTCAATCTCAGGGGTTGTCTGCGGATCATTCGTGATATCCCTACCGCCGTACAAATCTCCGTTGACAGCAAACTCTTCTCGTACCTGATCTACGGCACGTTCAGTCTCACTTTCTGCTATACCTTGAAACGTCTTGTCTACGATATCGACCAGGCCACCACCGATAGCGGCGACCCCCTCGATAAGACTGGCAGTTCCTGACTTCTTAGCAGCAACCTTCATAGCACCCGGTGCTTCTACCGGACTTGAATAGTTGAACTTAGGTTGGTCCTTTTCTGAACCGGGTAAATTAACTCTGAGGTCAACCATTATTGTGCTTTCCCTTGTAGATGACGTAGATACATTTGAAATTTTTCTGGTGAGATTTGTGAATGTTGCTTTGCGATACTGTCTACAAAGGGACCTTCATACTTGAGGGCCTCACGTAGAGCTTGTTGCTTATCTCTAGGCGTCAACCCTTGGAGGTGATACTTAGCTAGTGAAGCATAAGCAGCAGCGTCTTCGGGTGAATCAAGGTTCTTGAGAGATAGCTTGAGGTACTTCGCATAGTACTTCATAGCTTCCCTTTTATTATTATTGTACTCTTCGATATTCTCTAACATTGAGAATGTCTTACTAACTTCTTGAGGCTGTGTGCCCATGAGCATCGTTACGATAGCATCACCTGGGGTTACATTATCCAGGACCAAGCCGTTACGACTAATGTACTGGCCAGTTGTCAATCCAATCCAGCCCTTAGCGGCATTGTTATAAGTAGAGACCGAACTCGCCAGGTTGTGCGCAGCGTCTAAGGTCAGGGGCAGGAAGTCTTCTTCTTCGGATAGAGTAGCACCGATCACGGTACCGACTAGACCGAACGTACCGTACAGAACACCTCCCTGGTTACCTGCCAGGGTCTTACCTGAGGCACCCATAAGGGCTTCCCATACTGTAGTGTCTCCGTTAACTAGATCGCGGAGCAGCGTGTTACCACCTGGACCGAACCGTTCACCAAATGCCTGATCCTCGTCAGTCAACAGGTTGTAGGTTACGTCAGCAATACCACGAGCCATCATCTTAGTTAGAACGCTTTCGTCTACATCAATGCCTTGGTCTAGGAGCATCGCTTGGATGTCCTTAGGAGCAGCCCAGAAGCCACCAAGGGCCGTGCCTGTAATGCCGATGGGTAGACCATAGAAGGCAGAGTAGGCAGCAAAGGCTCTTAGTCGTTCTGTGCCTGACAGTTCCCGACCAAGCATTTGTTCCATGAGACGCGCTTGGAACGACATGAACTGTGTGGGTACACCTAACCAACCCTTCTGCCACATGGCATTGCTACCCTGTGACATACGCATGGTGAGCATGTCTGCTCGGTTACGAATTTCAGAGATGTCACGATCAGCCTTGAGTTGCTTGCCGGGGTTCTTTGCTTTCCAACGTATGTACGCAGCATTCCAGGCAGTCATGCGATTTAACCGCTCGCCTTCCTTGAAAAACCAGCCAGCAGAGTCTAAAAACCTGTTCCACTTGTTTGTGGTTACTCGACCGTTCTCTAGATCAGCAAGGTTGCCGAACTCACGACCTACATGACCAAAGCCTGAGCGACGTAGGGCATCAAAGGACTCAATGAAATCTTGTTGATCCCATCCGAGTGCTGCTGCTCTCTTGGCAAAGTGTACGGTCATGTCTGGATTGACCAACGGACCACGCATGAGGAACGCTGCGGAGGCTGCTTGGTAGGCCCTGGGCAAACCTTCTATGGCTGCCGTATGAGCGATACCCTGTGCCTGCATGAACCACTGTAGTGGATTGAACAAACCGATCTTAGTATGGAAGGCGAAGGACTTGATGAACTGTGCAGGGTCTTTCATTACGGACATCTTCCACAGGTTCTCAGTAAGATCGTACGCTTGACGTTTGGTGATCTTACCGCCGACCCAAGGAAGCTTCTCTACGTTGTCTGCAATGTAATTAGAGATGTTACGTTTGACGATGTTGACGTTCTTAGTGAAGTCTGATTCTACGTTAAGGGTCTCCATAAGTACCCGACGGGCACCACGGAACTGAGCCTTACGCTTAGGATCAATCTTATTTAAGTAGGCAGGATTAAGAATGTGCTTAAGAGGATGCTTAACTAAGTCCTCTGCGGCAACGTCAAGAATGTCCCGAAACTCTGAGAGAATCAGGGTAGCCTGTTTCAACTTGAGGTCTTCTAAGAAACCCGAGTTAGCCAATTTAGTAGCAGCCCTCTCGTACGCTACGAAAGGATCGAGTTGTTCTGCTGAACTGACTACGTTATCAACCACAGTGTGGATGTCATCGTTACGTTCCATCGCATACTGTAGGTCTACCTGACCCTTGTACAAGTTGTACTCATTGGTCAGTAGGTCATCAAAGTTAGCGTAGTAGTCCTTGAGGTTGTGCTGGTCAGCAAGACGAGTACCAGACTTACGGATCAAGAATGGTTCGTACAGAGAGAACGCTGCACCCTTCTGATGTTCCTTGAACTGCTTACGGAAGTCCTTATAGCTGTACGGTAGGTTGGCAGCGAGAAACGTTTTAAGTTCTGCTTTCATCCTTGCCTTGGCTACAGGGTCTGCAACACCACGCATGTTAAGAAGCATGGACCTAGCCCTTTCCATTAGGGGAGCCATCTTCTTAGCATCGCCTTCCATGACGTAGTGACTGTGGTTGATGTCACCCTTGTACATGTGGACTTCAGAACTGGCACCACCCGTGGCCCTAGAAACGTTGGGCTGTGAAAGGAAGTAGCCGTCTGCTGTCTCACGATGGTAACCAGGACGCTTATTCAACTGACGTAGTGGAAGAGCTTCTGGTCTAGAACCTGGTGCCACGACGAACGTAATCTGACCACGAGGCATGTTGTCTTCACCGAGGATACGTGCTAGTTTTTCCTCTTGGAATGGAGACAAATGAATGATAGTAGACTTGCCACGAGTACTGACGTCATCAATGATCATCTTCTTCTGGGCAGCAGTCATGAACGCCTTGTTGAAGTGACCGACCATGCCGTCTTCACCAATGTACAGGATGGTAGTGTTCTTCTCGGAGTGTGTCCACGGGAAGATGTACTCACCAGTCTTGCTATCTTGTGTGATAGCAACTGTCTTGCCCTCTAGGGGCTCTTCAGCAAAGTTCTTGCCCCACTTAGGAGCAGTGGGAGGCGCTAGCTTCTTCTTAAGGGCTGCTTTGAAATCCTTGCCGTACTGTTTAGCCATGGCTACATCGATAGGAACCCTGATGTAGTGGTTCTCTAGACCTAGGCGGGACTTGGCAGCATACAACCGGACATTTCGTACCCAGTAGTCTACTTCGTTAAAGTTACGGAACATCCAGTAGGCACGTGTCTCGTCCTCTGTGATCTCAGCACCGAACTGGCGTCTCCACTCGTATTCTAACATAGACTGGTTAAAGGCGTTGACACCAGGAGGTGACGTAGGAGTCGCCTTGGTATCACGCTCACGAATGAGGAACGTACGTAGGTTATCACGGCTGGCTTTGGTGATCTTGTCCAAGCCTTCAACGTGTTTAGCTACGGCATTATACATCGCAGACCTACCATACGTGGCAGCCTTGATGTCTTCTCCGAAGTTCTCTGCAACCTTAGCATCCTTAGATACTAGAGCGCCGATGAACATGTTGATGGTAGAATCGGGTGTCTTGTTAGAAGCACTTTCTATCATAGCAGACAAGACGCTCTCATTGGTCTCGTCGATAGACTTCATCACCTCTAGGTAATAGTCACCACTAGGATGCTGTACTGCGATGGCGTCCTTGAGACCCCACTTCTTGGCAGTGTTAAGAGCACTGGCCTCGTCATTCCAGAGTTCACGATGCTTCTTAGTGATCTGGATAGCCATTAAGTCGTTGTTAGTCAGGTTCTCTTCTTGTAGTACGTGCCGTACACCCAGAATGTTGTTATTCAAGGACGGATACTGGGCATTGAAGAGGTTACGAACATCGTCCTCTACCGCAGCAGCCACCCTTGGATCAGCCATATCTACACGGCCGATGTTAACCGGGTCTAATAGGTAGTCACGTAGAGCAAAGGAAGTCGCTTCCTCTACCTGCCGTACGATATCATCAGCCACATCCTTGGTTAATCCTATGGTAGGAGTAATGGTATTGTGGATGTTGAACATAGCTGGGCTCTCTCTGAGAAGGTCCTCAGCGTTCTTCTTTTGACCCTGGTTGGTTGCCCTACGGATAAGCTCGTTCATAACGTCAGCATAGGCAGTGCTGTAGACATGCCCTGTAGCGTGCGCAGCAGCCCCAGGAACGCCTGCAGGACCACGGGGACGCATACCTGCTGCCATGGCTTTGAGGCCACCAGCGAGGCTCTCAGACGTTTTAGCGGCTTTCACAATCTTACCGGCTGTGGTTACGGGCAGGACTGTAGCTACTTCTAGGCCAGAGAAGACGTTATCCATGGCATGGGAGCTATAGGAGTAGGCTAGGAATGACTCTAACCAAGCCCTGGCACCACCTGGGTCCATGGACTCGATCTGAGCTAGACCTGCCTGTAGGCGCTGCTTAGCCTCTGCTGGGCTACCGATGCCATAGAACGTCTGGACCTGTTCCTGCTTGTTGTTACCCCATAAGTAGGAGTTAGCAGAGGTCTCTCCTAAAGCGTCGTTACTGTTGTACCAGGACCAGAACGGGACGAGCATAGACACGCCCATCTCTAGGCCAGTACGTACGTAGGACTTATCCTTATTACGGTTCTCATAGTCTGAGATGACTTCTTGCACGATACCACGGTACGTCAACAGACTTGCCATAGCCTCGTCAGAACCAGACATCTGAGCAAGGACTTCCGGGTCTACTGACTTCTTACGCTCCCAGGGGCCCTGACCTTCGGTATCATCGTCTACGTTGTCACCACGAGCGAAGGGTTCAATAGACTGGTCACCCTCGATAGCCAGCTTAATAGCACGCTCTGCAAACAAGGTTTCAAAGATTACACTAGGATCGTGCTTGTCTAGATAGATGACATCTTCGGTGGACAGGTTCTTTAGGAACTCTGTGTCTTCTTCTGTGAAGGGCTCGTTGCGCTCTGTTTTCGTGTTGATGAAATCTTTAGCGATCTCAGTACGAATCTCGCGCATCTTGATAGCTTCTTTTTGAGCAGCTACCTGTCGGGCACCTTGTTCCCAGCTAGTGTCCTTCATGATCTCGTGTTTGATCTGCTCGGGGTCACCAGCCCAGTCAGCAGCAAAGTTAATCTTTTGCGCTTTCTGTTCTAGGTTCTCTGGTAGTTCAGTCGGAGCAACAGTGACCGGATCGAGATTGATTTCAGGACCACTTACAGGAAGGGGCTCTGGTGCTAGATTGATTTCAGGTGTCATTTGTTAGTATCCACGCTCCCAAGGACTATCGAATTGGGCATAAGAGTTCCCGTCTGTACCAGTAGAACCCTGACCGTTGGCCATAGTGTCTCCGATACGACCGATAGCCTGTGAAGCACCGAAGAGGGTGTTACCTAAGCTACCGATAGCTTGTGCGTTGAACATCTTCTCTTGGATGTTAGACTGCTGCATGTTCAGGTTTGTACCTAGTACACCGGCCCTTGCTTGAATGTCATACAAACGTTTGTTCTGTTTGGAGATAGCATCACCGATGTTCTTGTTCTCGTATAGAGCCAGTTGTTGTATACCGGATTCTCTGAGGACGTTAGCTCTGGCACCTTGGTAGGATGAAGACGTCAAAGCACCGGCATTAGAAGCCCTTGCTGTAGCTTCTGCACCAGCCTTAATGGTATTGCGGATGATCTCTCTACGATTACGCTGATAATCCAGGTTGGCCTGCTTCTGCTTCAGGTTCTCAATCACCTTATTGACGTTGGCGACACGCTTAGACGTCTGGTGCTGAAGCTGATACTGAGCATTCTGGTTATCAGTTGATTGACCCTGTGCCTGGTTAGAGTCGTACATAGAATACGCACTCATGCCTAGCCCTGCAACAGCAGTCATGGCCATGATAGTCGCGGTAGCAATAGGCATCTTATAGTTCCTTGATGTACGTAGATTCTAATAGTTTATAATTGGACTTGAGATAAACAGACTTGATCTTATCAGCGTAGGCGTTTTCAGTTAGACCCATAAAGCTTTTGGTACAACCTTGTTCTTTAGCAAAGTTTTCGTAAGCTTTCATTAGTAGATGCCCGGTCCTACCTTTGGAATGCCAGACGTGTTCAATGGCTACTTTCTCGCCTGGTAGGGTTGGGAGTAGATCAGATATGTGGAACACCAGTAGACCAGTGATATTACCGTCACTGTCAGTGCTAATAAAAGCCAGTGCTCCGGAGTCAAAGAGTTGTCTAACATATGTTTCATTGATCCCTGTTCCATATTCATCGAAAGATAAAGGTACATTCTCTTGAAGGTACTCTATGATATCGTCTACACGGTCTTTAGATACTAGCGTTAGAGGTTTCATTAACTGACCAACCTACGATTGAGAATGGAGCCGTGCCGTCTGAGGTAACACGTAACTGTAAGCAACGTCCCTTGCCTCTGATCTTCCTACGTGTCTGCGAGATAGACCTGTAGGCTAGGTCTGGATTGTAGATTTGTTGGGCCGTGCTCCACTTACCTGAGTCACCTGAGGTAGTGAAGTCATAGACACCCTGGACGTAGGCACTGGACTCAACATCGGTATAGTCCATGAAGAAGAACACATACATACCTTGGATGAACCTCTGCGTTTCTCCGTCAACCATATAACCAGTAACGAAGTAGCTATCGAAAGCCACACCAGTAGCATCGTAGGTAACCCAATCAGAGTATACGTCTGTCTTTAGATCACTGTAAGTAATCTTCGTATTGGTAGCATCCTGGTCCACTGTGGTAGTGAAGATGATCTTAGGTTCAGAATCACCGATACTATCAGAGATGAATTGAATGCCCTTGATCTTAGGAGTGCTAGAACCGATAGTCCAAGAATAGAATGCTTTGCTCTTGATGTTCAAGCAGAGGACTCGGTTGTAGTCGTACTCGTCATCCGTAGAGTCGTTGTCAGAGAAAATCCAGTAGACAATGTTATCTACGTAGTCGTAGGTACCCTTAGCAAACTTGCGTCTGTTAGTAGGAAGGTCCTTGTAGAAGCTACGAATGGTGTCGTCTGTCAAACTCTTGACGCTGAAGCTATCGAACTGTGGATTGTACTCGATGATAAAGATACCATCCTCACCCCACCATACCGGGAAGCCTTCTACGTCTACGAAGCTAAGAGCGGACTGTGAACCGTTACTAGTCAGACGTTGTACAAGGAAGTCAGTGGCTGTGAAACCACCTTGACCACCTCGGATCAACCACACACCGTTAGATGCGCAGACAATCAAAGAGGTCTGGTAGTTGAACATGCGTACGACTCGTCCCATCTCAGGGATTTTGATTACACCACCGTCTGTAGGCAACAGATCGAAGTACGTATCACTCGTAGGATCGTACTTCTGGTAACATCGTCCGTATTGTCTTTCGTTCTCAATGATTTGTGAGAAGTAGATGTTATTACCAAGGTTGTTGGCTTGAACACCTGAATACCAGACACGACCGGCAAAGAACTCTACGCACGTGGGCCTCTCAGAGGTTAAGTCTGCACCAGGGAGTGAACCCGAAGTGCTAGAGGTTACCGTGATACGCTCTGTGAATGTGATCTCGTGGATACGGCACTCTACGTTATGATTAGTAATGTCATGACGAAGATCGTCGGAGGTATAGTTGCTGTCTACGTCTGCCTGTTTGAACGTGGGATCAAAAGTGCCGTCGAATACAGCACGAATCCAAACGTAACGATAAGCCGTTGACGTGTTGCTTGAGTTGATCGTGGTGCTACCTTGCGTCAGGTTATACGTAGAAGCAAAGTCCTTGGCTCCACCCGAGTCGATGTTCAGAGTACCTGAGGTGCCCCATAGGCGTTGATCAATTGTGACTGAACCAGGTGAACCGTCGCTAGAAGCGAAAGCTCTGTTGTAGACAACATCGGCGCTTACTGACTTAGACCGTAGCGTGGCAGTACCTAGAAGGGTGCCATCTGACTCGGTAGTAGGAGATGAGTTGGAGGCGTACAGGTATAGCTGGACGTCAATGTCTGTCGTCACTGTCAGCTTCATAACAGCACGACCCTCATTTAGAGGAGCGTCACCTGCTGTCGTTTCGTAGCTGAAGTCGTCCACGTCCATGATAGCTGAGTTAGATACTACAGCCTTGACGATCTTGCGCTCACTGCCTGCGCCAAAGTTCTTACCGATGTAACCTGAACCCGATGGGGTAGTGCTACCCTGTGAGTTCAATGCGTCTTCTGCTGTACCGCGCTTGTAAGCGTACAGTGCTGCGCTAGTAGAACCGTCAAACGCTTTCGATTCATTGGTGAAGTTACCAATGGTAGAGCCTGCGGTACGCGATACTTCGGCATCATAAGTAGAAGACGTAGAAGAGTCTAGGGTGAAGCCTTCAGCCACGAAAGCTGCTGTTCTGTCTGCGTTACCTAAGTCTAGGATGAAGTGACCACGGGGAGCGAGGGCGTTACCAGGGTTGTTAGCTCCTACTCGTGAGCTATCGAAAGGATCGGTAGCACTAGCACGGTAGAAGGAAACCTGATCGTAGTAGTTCGGTACGTCTGTACGTGCGGTGTCCCACTGGCTAAGAGAATCAGCAACACCAGAGGTAATCGTACCCTGCCACCATCCCTGGTTAGTCAAGTTATACAGATGCTTGGGGTAGGTGGTCTTTAAAGTAGCAACAGTGGATGTTAGACGTAGACCATCGCTGGTGATAGCACTTTCTGGCTCTAGTCCTTCAAAGTCACGATACTTAAGTGTGATCTCTGTAGCAGAGAACGTGCCCGTACCTTCGTCATAGTCTACGTAGAAAGGATCACAAGCTTGGTTGACGACAATAAGGTCTCCGTTACCTTGGGCATATCCACATGGATAGGCTGCTGGGTCCAGAGTTGTACCTGTGGCTAGGTAGCTATCCAGGTTGATAGTGCTGGATGACTTACGTGGAGACAAGTTAGTCGTTAGGGAGATTTCATAGAAATGCAAAGTGGACCCTTGCTGCTGTACCAGGAAGGATACAGTGCCGAGTCCATTTACTTGATCCCAAATAAACTCAGTATATGCTTCACCGTCATCGAAGGTTAGGTTAGAAGATAGGGTGTAGTTGTTCTCGTAGTCAATGCCAGGGCGTCGTGTTACTCTTCCTTTTTCATCAAAGACGCAGTTGTCCTGCTCGGTAGCTGCGTTCCGAGGGAAATTAAGGGCTGTATTCTCAGTGATGAGACCCTTAGTGAACGAGTTCTCAATTGCGATACCCTGTTGACGGGGCATATTAGTCAACCTTCTTAGCGGTGATCTTCTTAGTTACTTTAGGCTCTACATCTTCTTTCGGTGGCTGCTTAGCTTTCTCAAACAGATGTTGGTCGATTGCTAACTCTAGTAGATCACGTCTTGTGTAATATCCTGGGATGTTATCACCAACCCAGTACCCATAAGGGTCAGTTGAGCGGATGTCTACGCCACGGTAGCTGTCTTCTTTGATAGTCTCTTCAGCGAAGTCTAGAAAGGTCTCTTGAAAGCGGGTCTTTGACATTATTTGCGTCCAAATCTTGCATGTTTGTGAAGTTCAGGGAGGGTTTCGATAGAGCGTTGTCGTTTCTGTACGATAATACGTTGTCTACGCTCTTCCTTTAGGGCTTCTGTGTTGATCATCTGCTTCTTTTCATTGAAACAGCGGACCTTAGCCTTGTTTATTAGCAGGGAGAATTGACTGGGGTCGATCTCAGGGTAGAAATCATCGTCAATAGTAAAGACTGGATAGACGTTACCGAAAGCCATGGTCTTTGACTTCTGCAGAGTCGTGTCCAGGGCGCTATCGTGGGCATCAAAGAGCAACGTGTTGTCATCGTAGGTCGTATAGTACTTAGGATGACGGTCTGTCCAGTACATGTACGGGAAAGACTCACTGTTTGATGTAAAGACCATCTCGTCTACGTCTGAAGTGTATTCCCGGAGAGCTTCCTGCCGTAACATGAAGGTTTCTAGGTCTACACGATCAAGATACTGGTAGTCGGAGACGGTATCACCAGATACCTGCATGTCATACTTGAGCCACTTGAGATTAAGGGCATTGGTAGGCATGGTCATGAGCACCGGCTTAGCGTTATCACCACTAGCATTAAGCTCGTAGACTCGATTGTGCTCTGGCAGGTCCAGGTCTGTCGCCATATCATAATAGCAAGACCTGATGGTGTATGCGATGTCCAGAGATTCGACCGTATCCGTAATGCTGTTGACAGAATCACTGTCCATGGCATTCAGAATGAGGTCTACCATCTCTTTGAGGGTAAAGCGCATTAGTGGTCGTCTTTCCTTTTTCCGATCTCAGCGAGTTTTAGATCAAAGAGTTGATTAAGTCGTAGCTCTAAACGAATAAGAACTTCTTTCATGGTGTTTAGGTCACCCTTTAGAGGGCGATATTCCTTAAGCTCTTCGTTAATTTCGTCTACGTCTGACTCCAGTTTATCAATCTTACCACTTAGTTGGCTCCATTGATACGCCAGTGTTGCGATCTGTACCGCAAACGTAACACCGATTCCAACCCAACCTAAATAATCCATTACCGTTTGCTCCAAGTCTTTGCTAGGTTTTCAATAGTGACAGAACCTAGGTACCCGGCCATTCCAGTGCTTGCGAGGGTGAATATCCAGCTTAGTAGTGTGTCTCCTACCTTAACAGGTGGGAAACCAAACCAAGCCACCATCACAGGGGAGACAATCCCGTAGAACAGTAGGGTACCTACGCATGAGAGAGCAACGACAGGACGCCATATCCGGCTGATACGATCAGGGCCATTGAGTTCGGCCATGATAACGTTAGCTTGCTGGTTACTGACTTGAGCAACCGCTTCACTAATCTTTTTCGATACATCTGCTTCAATTTGGCGTACATCGACTTTCTTACCGTTGTAATCCTTCACGATCTCTACGATAGACGACGTTATCGGACTTGCGAGGGCTCCTACGAGTATGCTTGCGATGGACATTATTCTTTACCCTCTTGGCTTTTACTTCCGAAGAAACGACCTTCGAGGTAATCGCGGATGGTTCGACGCTTCGTCCATTCCACATAGATAATAAAACCAGCGACAAGAGCAGCAACAATATAAAGGTAGTTGTCTTCAGCCCATGTCCACACTTGGTTCCAAGCCAGGCCAACTGACGTAAGCAAGCCTGTAATCCACTTGAGATAGTCACCAGTCTTCACCTTTGTGCTAGTCTTCTCTACTTCCTTCTTAGCCTTCTTGTACTCTTCCTTAGAATTACGAAGAGCAACAAGTACAGGGATAAGACCCAGTTGCTGATCAACATGGTTCTTGTTATACTTACCGTCTGACGTGTACTTGCCCTTGACGTAGTGAGTCGTTCCAGACCATAGATAAGGAGAAGGATGAGGCTTACGCAGAGTACGATAACCAAAACCATTGTATGACTCTAATAGGTAGGCCATGTGAGCAGTAGACCAATCAGTTACTTGGTCCAGCTTCTTCAGCTTGAGAGCATCAATGGCTGACTCTTCAAAAGTAAAAGGAGGAGTACCCGTCTTGGGGTATCCTCGTGGTACCTGTCGTGTGCGTTTGGTTAGTGGGTCACCGTTATGTAGATGACGAGTAAAGTCACAACCAGACTCACGTAGATGAGTGAGAGCAATGAACTCCCATGGCACGCCAGTAGCAGCAGAGATAGCCTCGTACCGCTTTTGGTTAGCCTTCATCATCTTGACCTTCTTATTGATCGCCTGACGCCACTCGGGTTTGACGACCATGGTATCTAGAAGGGCTTCGTACTCAGACCGTAGTTTCTCGTATGCAAACTTAGCCATGTCTTCAACTCCAAGCGTTATAGAATCTAGCAATCTCTGCGGTATTTTCGGCAGTGTCTGGGTTACTTCCGTTACGCCAGATGTTAACTCCGAGTAGGTTTCGTTCGTTGACAAAATCTCTGACAATGACGGAGTGTTGTGGGCGGTTGGTACCGAGCTCATAAATAACGTAGCACTTAGCAGCACCACCATACTTACGTACATCATCGAACAACTTATTCTTTAAGCCGGTCTTATCATCCTGGAAAGCATGGATGGGCAGACCGGCTAGGATGGAATAAAGGTACCGTTCGTTGCCAGCAAGACCGGAAGCAAGATGGCCAGAAGACCCAATAGGATTAGTATATAGGTACAGATCAAAGGGACATTCATCGTTAAGCCTTGTGATGAAGTTCTTAGTCGTGGCTGCGGTTCTGCCGTCCTGGACTTCGTAGTCTAACTTAACACCGTCGATGTAGTCTTTGACAGTGTTGGGCAGGAGAACTACGTTGCGATAATACTTCTCACCATCGACCCAGACCGTATAATCAGGACGACTCCAAAGGTCTGCGAGGGTCTCTGTATCACCGGCGGTTACGTACTGTAGGTTGTTATTGTCTGCTACCTGTTGGCCACTGACTTGCGATATGGTAGCTGCACGCATCTGAGCAAGGGTAGCAAAATTGGCACGTTCAATCGTAGGGTACGTGTACAACCCTTGGTTAGGCTTAGGGTTATACTTAGACTGTGCCCGGTTACACCACAGGAAGTACCACTGTCCAAAATCCCTAGCGTTAGCTGCAAGGGGGCGGATAGCACCGGATTGAAAAGTAACGTAGTCTGTAGCTGGATGAACCATATCCTCTACTTGACCAGAGGATGGCATAGCCGTTTGCTGCCAAAGCTTTGTCATGAATGCCTATTGATAACAGATGATGTACATTACGTTGACGTTACGGCCACGGGTTTCGTTACCACCGCTTGTTGGGCTAGTGCCTGTGCTAGGTGAGCCACCTGTCGTCCAACGGTTAGCACCGCCTGTAGCCGAGGTTGTATTAGCCGTGGCAAAGTTTCCGAGAGTGTGACTGTGGGCCAGATAATCGTGACCCTGTCTAGAACCTACGTTGTCTCCGGTGGCACCACCAGTCGTGATGGCTACACGGCTAGCTGCATCAGGGTCTACACCACGTCCGTGATCCCAACCACGGAGGAACTCACCTCGGAAGTCAGGAAGGTTGAAGGTAGTGGAGTTATCACCCTGTCCGTAGATTTCATCGATGACAGCAAACAAAGCTGCATAGGTAGTACGGGATACAGCAGAACCATTACACTCTAGAAAGTTTGTAGGGACGGTCCCCGTAGGCCAAATCTTTACTTCACCGATCATAGCGGTGCTAATACGCACACCTTCTAAGGTGGCTACGCCTGCGCTAGACCGTGCTATTGTAGTATCACTGGCATGACCTAGTTCGATAGCGCCTGTAGTCGTCAGACTGGTCGCACTGGCAGCACCTAAGGTAGGTGTTACTAGCGTAGGAGAAGTAGCGAATACTAGAGCACCAGAACCAGTCTCATCTGAGATAACACCAGCAAGCTCTGCACTAGTCGTAGCAGCAAACTGTGCTAGGGAGCTAGCCTGTAGAGCGTCACCGCCACCAGGGATAGCAACGAAGGTACCGTCGCCACGAAGGAACTTGGTAGAATCACCAGCCACCTGTGCAGGAACCAGACCCTTAGCACCGCCAGAGCCAGAGTCACCTACCATGACGTTCAGGAGGGCCGTAGCCTGGGTAGCAGTGAGGTCTTCTACATCGCCCGTGCCTGCTGTGGTGCGTCCTTTGAAGGTCGCTGTGGCTACTTGGGCTAGCTTGGCGTTAGTTACTGCGTTATTGACCAACCCTGCTGTTGGGAGACCGGTACAGTTTGTTAGGGTGCCTGAGGCAGGTGTTCCAAGTACTGGTGTAACGAGGGTGGGAGAGGTTGCGAAGACGAGACTCCCAGTCCCGGTTTCGTCAGTAACAGCAGTAATAAGGTTAGCACTACTAGGAGTAGCGAGGAATGTTGCCACTCCTGTTCCCAGGCCAGAGACACCAGTAGAGATAGGAAGACCAGTACAATTAGTAAGAGTGCCACTTGTGGGCGTTCCTAAAATAGGTGTGACTAAAGTAGGGCTAGTAGCAAAAACTACCGAGCCCGTTCCTGTTTCGTCTGTGATAGCGGCGAGGAGGTTGGCTGAACTGGGGGTAGCGAGGAAGGTTGCAACACCTGTTCCAAGACCCGAGACACCCGTGCTAATAGGTAGACCAGTACAATTAGTAAGAGTACCACTGGTAGGAGTACCGAGAATAGGAGTAACCAGAGTAGGAGAAGTAGCGAATACAAGACTGCCTGAACCTGTTTCATCTGTTACCGCTGCGGCTAGGTTTGCACTTGATGGTGTAGCGAGAAAGCTTGTGATACCAGTAGCCGGTGTGACTGCGGCCCATGTAGTCAGGTCAGAATCAAACGCTTGTACATCGGTGCCGATAACTAGACCTAGAGTGGCTCTTGCCGTACTCGCGTCTGCATCGTCTACCAGGGTGCGACCGAAGGCAGAGATGACGTTGCTATCGATGGTGATGGCGCTAGAAGCTACTGACACGTCTCCGTAGTCACCGTCTGCTAGGGTAGACAGGACTGAAGGAGCACCTGAGATGTAGATGTACCAATCACTGTAGGTGCCTGATCCTACGGCGTACACTACGTTGACGATAAGCTCTGTACTTGAGTAAGAAGTAACTTGCCCGTACAACAGCGGTGAGGTAGAGCCGGTAGTAATCGTTACGTACTGGCCTACACTAAATAGTCTACCTGATTGTGTGGTAAACGTCTTGGAACCTGAGCCCACTGAGTTAGAAGTGGACGAGGTACCAGAAAGATAAAGAGCCCCGTTCACCGTCAGGTCCACATCGCCTAAGCGTAGGGGTTCTGTCGCTGCCAAGGGCTCTGGAAGATTCAGGATACGATTACTGTTCATGTCGAAATCAGCTTCCATTGTATTGGGGCTGGTTCCGTCACGAGACAGAGTATTCTCTAGGGCTGTTTCAATAGCCGCATTGTTGTTATTAATTTCTGTGACAGCACTAGAACCGTTAGCGATACTAGTGAGGTCGGTCAAAGTCAATTTCGACATTAATATAGCCCTAGAGAATTATTCAATTATTACTGAGCAGCAGTTAGGAAGCTGTAGTACACCTTGACCTTGATAGCGCCAGCAGTGAAGGCAGCGGTATCGTAGTCAGCAGTGATCTTGCCAGGATAGGTAGCGCCGATGGTGGTACCAACGAGGGCACCTGCACCTGTACCACCCTGGGTTACTGATACTGTCTCGCCGACCGCGTTAAACGTGGCGATAGCAGCAGCAGCAATAAGGCCGTCGTAGTCAATCTCAGTCGTGCCATCGAGGCGCTGTAGACCAATGTTGAGAACCGCAGAACCACCTGAGGTAACAGCAGTTGTCGTGATGATCTCAACCTTCTCGATGCGAGCACCGGTGGGGATGATTACGAAGTGATCCATGACCGCAGCGGCTGTACCGAGGGTCGTGAGATCAGAGATAGAAATTTCAGCTACGTGCTGATCGCCGTTGGCTGGTGTTTTGAATTCACCGGCTTTAGTCGTGGTGCCGAGTTCCCGATGAAAGGGTACGCGGAGACCGTCTGAATTAGTCCAAACCATAATATGATTCCTTTTCCTCTATAGCTTAGACTTGGTCAGTGTCAGTGATGACAACGACTAGGTTCTCAGGACGGTATAGCTTGAGGCCATAACGGCAGGTCGTGACGTACTCATCACGCTGGAAGTCCTTGTTGTACTCTGAGTCAACCTTCGGGGGCTGACGCATTGCACCCATGAAGGGTAGGACGCCTGGGGCTGCTGAGAAGAATAGGTTGGCAACGCCTGCGGCTGAAGTCTTGGAGCCAATGGTTTCATTGACGCCGGTCTTTAGCCGGTTGCTGACATAAACGTCGAAGCCGTAAATGTTCTTAATGAACGCCATGTTGTTGACAAGGCCAGTCTCGATGATGCCTTCCCAACGTGGGTTATTTGAAACGTTTACTAGGTTAGAGAGAGTTTCTAGTGTATAACCAACTGAGGGGTCAACAATAGCTACGCGGTTCTGGAATGGAACGTTCGCCTTGTTGAGGGAGAAGTTGGCTTTGGCAAAGTCAGTAACGGACATAACCTCACTGGTGCCTGAGGCGATCCAGCGGTGGTCTGCACCGTTGATTGAGTTGACGTTACCGGAAGTTTGAGCCTCTGGGCCGAGGTCCATGAGGTCAGCTTCAATGGCTTCCATGATAGCGCGGTTCTGGCCAGGAACGAAGGTAGCAATGAGCCGGTCCATATAGAACAGGTCTTGCTTGGCTTTGTTCGTGACGTACGTGGCGCTAGCCTTGTAGTCAGTGATGCTGAACGTGAAGTTGCCGGTGTCAGCAGCCGTGTAACGGATAGCTTGACCTTCGGCATAGTCTAGTACGGTGGGCGTACCGATAGATGGGATGTTGCGAGAATTCCTAAGTCTTTCGAAATAGGGCCGACTATATCATCACCAAACTTGTGAATTAAGTTCTGGTGTTTCGCGTGTAGTCTGTGAGGAGCGGATGTCTTTTAGAGCAGACCAATCATCCTCGTCATAACTATAGTCACCTTGGGTGAACTTTTCGCTACGACGACTAACATACCTGAGAAGAATTTGAGCCTTGTGCTTCTTCTCGCCCTTTAAATAGGGTTCGATAGCCTCTAGCCAAATCTTAATGTTTGGTATATTAGTGCACTTAACTTCGATAACGTCTTTATGATTCTTGTTTTTCTTCGACTGATTACGCTTTACAATGTAGACAGAGCAGCCTAAGCTTTTTAGAATCTTGATGGCCTCGTTTACGATACCGAGGTCCGTGTTTACGAAGTTAATCACTGGTTTGATCTTGTCTGATCCATTCTTTTCTTGGTTATGAAACAGGGCAATGGAACCTTCTCCATCGATTATCCCTGCTAGCCAAGCACGTTCCACTTCTGTAGTGGTCATTGTGTTTATCCTTTCCTGCTGATTGCCCTGCCTTATGAGGCTCTTTACCTTGGCCAGTTTCACTTGTAAGTCTGCCAAGTTTTAGGGTGTTCCAGCATATAGCGAAATTTATTTCACAGCCTTAAGCTGCGCGTCCAACGTTAAACGTATCGCCATCTGGGAAGTCGGTGAGCCACTCTACGTACTTTTGACCCTGTAGTTCATCTTGGAGGACCTCTTTAAGCTGGGTGCTCCAAATGTTACTACGAGTCAGATGATCGACGGATGTGCTTGTAAACATCTGAGTTAAATCCTGAGTTTAATTTTTAACGGTTTGTGAATTGCTCCCCGTACTGCTGTGCCAACTGCATGATCTGGTTTTGAACATGAGGCTTAAAGTATTCACGTGGGTTCTCTTTACGCATCTTAGCAAAGTCAGACATCTTTGGGATGTTGCTGTCCATTGATAAGCTGGTAATCTGCCCACGAGGTGGAGACTGGTTCACCACAGGCTCAGACGTCCTCTTGCCAACTAGCTCGATGTATGCTTTGGGCATAGTAGCTGCCATTTGAATAGCGGCTTCCTTCGAGATACCTAGTTCGCCTAGACGTGCTTGCATGTGTTGGACGTAGTTCTCACCGTACATTTTCTTTAGCTCAGTCACCACAACTGCGGTGTTAGCCTGCTCACGGGTTGCGTTTTGGTGGCGGGACAATTCCTGCTGCACCATCTTAGCTACTGCGTCTTCCGTTAACTGGTTGCCCTGTGGATTAGACTCTAGATGTGGAGGCTGAGGTATGTGGCCCCGGTTACCAGCATCATCACTATTCCCATTTTGGCTCGTGCTTAACTTGGTCATTAGCTGTTCGACAGTTAAACGTTGATCGAGTTCTTTCCTTAGTTCTTGTGTTTCTTGCTGTAGCTTTTCAATAAACTTATCAGCATGAATACGGCTAGCGGCAAGGAGTTCATTAGTTGCGTACTTCTTACCTTCGCCGACAAGAGCTTCGTATGCAGCCTTGGGGTCGACTTGTGTGTCTGCATTACTAGTAGCGTTATTATTAAAGAGTTCGTCCATATGTTTTAATCTCGGTCTGTGGTTGTCAGGATTGTCAGGATTTCTATTAGCGCTTGTTTGTAGCCATTCTGGTGGGCCATCAGGTGGCTCCAATCCTTGTTGGCATACGTGTCTATGGAAATCTGTTGGTCTTCCAGAGACTCTAGCTTGTTTGCTAGGATACGCTTTAGCTTAGTGAAGACAGCATCATTAAGAGCTACGGCGACAGTCTTCTTAAATTTCTCTCGTTCGTCTTGGCCTTTGATGTGGTCTAGCCATACTGTTTTTAAAATGGTAGCATTCCTTGTCCTTGCATCTCCATGTCGTGGTCACCTGGGAAGATGCCACCTGAAGTGCCTAGCTCCATCTGAACTTGCTCAGTGTTGGAGTTCTGAATACGTTGTGCATCTGCTTGCTCGGACAGTCGTACGAAGGGTTGGACTAGATTATAAGAACCCAGGTCTAAGAGTTCTTCGAACAACCGAGCCATCTTCTCACCGGAGATGTGGACATTGACTGCTTGGTCCTGTCCGATGGATGAGTTGAAGAATGCGGTAAGGTTCTGTACGACCTCAGCCTGTTCGGCAAAGTGCCTGGCTGCTACTGGCCGGATACGTCCCTGTCCTGTAATGTCGTCTACGCTTAGCGTCTTGAACGTGGCGATCTTGATCTCGTCGTTGAATGACCGCACTGTTACTGAAGACATATTACGACGGGCGAGCTCTAGCTGAGAGTTAAGAGCAGGCTCTACGATCTCACGTTCGAACTGGGCAGTCTTGTTATTGAATACCCTGGATGCGGCATTCTCTAAACGCTGGACTTCGTACTTGGTCTTTTCACCAGGAGTACGGAAACCCATGGCTTCCTTGGGAGAGCCCGCTGACTCTTCCATCTTCATCTCTAGTAGTGCGATCTGGTTGTCTGCCTGTAGGACGTTGGTGTCCGGTACAAGCATGGTGACATCACCATCATCACCTACGTAGATACGCTCCATGGGACCCCAGGTAAAGTCTTCTACGACACCCTTGATCTTTAATGGAGGGAAGGCAATAAGGTCAAAGCAATCAGCCTTTAGGTTCTCTAGATGGTCAATACGGTACTGCATACCGATGAGGTTATCTAGGGGACCCATGGCCCAGAGGTTATCTGGACGTACACGCCAGCCACAATGATAGATGGGGGCAGTACCAAAACCAGATTTGTTAACATCCTGGTACAGGACTTTACAACGGTCCACTACCTTGATGACTTGGTTACGTAGGAACTCGTCTTTATTCTGGTCGTAGATATCACCATAGAAGGTTAGAATCTCTACAGTGTCGCTATTGAGATAATCACGATAGTTACCGAAGCCTGCAACTTCGTAGACAACATCTTTATTGATGACGGTGCCTGTGTACTTACGGGCAGCCTCTCGGATGTCCTGCATGTACTTAAAGAGTTCTTGTGCAGCTAGCAGGTCCTCTTCAGTATTGGAAGACCGTGTTAGCATCTCTTTGACTTCACCTAAGCTGACTAGGCTACGGATGATCTTGGGGGACTCTTCAAAGCTGGGTGCTGTAGGGTTGAAGACAATATCAACTGGGCTGATACGACGAATACGTGGGCCTACGAACCCGGACTTCATCTCACCGGTATTCTTGTCTACCATATTAGAGTCAGACCACTCGGGCATTACGAACACGTTGCCGTAGTCGATGTAGTCTAGAACTAGCTTGGAGACTTCATTGTAGAACTGGTTGCGGTCAATGACCCAGTTCATGTAGCCTTCAATGGACTCTTTCTTTGCTAACTGCTCGTCTTCCTCATTGTCTGCTTCCCAGATTAACCACTTACGTTTGGGGAACAGAGCAGCCATGTAATTGGAATACAGGTTGTCTCTGATCTGGCAGAGCTTAGGTAGCGTAGTCTTATTGGACCACGGTAGCTTGGCATTGGACGTCTTAGTGGTATCAGTGGCGAAGATGTAGCGTTGAATCTCCATCCACTCAGTTAGTTTAGTCTGACGGAAGCTGTCCCAAGTAATCCACTTCTCGGCAATAAGATGGCCAAGGTAATCAGGTTGAACCAGGTCTTGAACTTTAAAATCTAGTGTACGTGCCATAGGGTAGGGTTTCTTTTTTCTGGGGGCCTAGCAGGTGCTTTTAAAGGCTACCCTATACCGCCGAACCTTGCGTTAAAGTAAGAAGGCTTATTGCCTGCCTTGTCCAACTGGGTTCTGTTTGAGATTGAATTTAATGAAGGTGGTACGCAGATGTCGATGACTGAGGCTAGAGAATCTTTGATGTCGTCGTGTTGTGGTCTAGTCTGTATTAGCTCTTCTTCTAGTAATTCACAGTTACCACCTGAGTAGTGCCAGATTTGTTGGTTGGCATACCTTGGTTGTAGGACTGCTTCGATACGCTCTTCCTTGGACCCTTGTCTTTGGGTAGGAGAGTGTTCATCAATTGCTAGAGCTAGACCGTTCTTCTTGATGTGATTGACCTTGAGGTCTTCTACGATAACCCGCTGGGCTGCCGTGATCTCACATCTGATCTTCCTGAAGCCCCACTTAACATGTAGCTTGAGGATAGCCTGGTAGTACTCACTGATCAGGTTAGTCTTGAATCTTACGATGTCCAGGACGTAGTAGTTATTAAACCCGTCCATACCTACGACTACGATACAGGTGTAGTCTGCTTTCTTATTTAGAGAGTAGGCAAAGTCAATTGCAGCGAAGACATTAAGCTTGTTGTTACGATAGTACCACTTGCCGTCTGATTGGTGCAGGTACTTAGGCTCGAAGTACTGGAAGTCTGAACGCTTGATAACTGAGTCTTCTTCGGCATTAGGTTGGTTGTAATACTGCGCCCTGTACTTGCTCTTATCTCTGTACTGGGCTCTCTTCTGTGCTAGGACTTGCTGGTTAAAGCCATACCACTTTCCATTAACCGGGGACTTCATACGTGGCCACAGGTATTGACCAGTACCATCTCCGTTGGATTCTACTTGCCTCTCGTACATTTCATACAAGGGGTACTCTTCAACCTTCTCACCGGACTCATTAAACAACTCTACGTTAGTATCCATCATAGAACTGTATTCGTCCTTGGGATGGTACCTGGTACCTACAACTAATTGTTCACCATCAGTACCTGCGATAGAGGCCAGATAACTTACTTGGTTGGCTACTCTCAGGCGTCCTTCTGGGGTGTAGGCGTTGTCTTCAATGATGATGTCATCTAGGACTGTGAGGTCACAATGAAGACCAGTGATGACTGTGGTTAGTCCTGCTGTGAAGACAGTAGCATCACGGATACGCTCTTGGGCACGCTTAGGGTGGTCTACTGCAATCTCAGTCTCAGTCCACTTCTCACGCTTGCCTTCCTCAGGGTGGACCATCTCGGGCCAGTATTTCCTGTAGAGGTTGTTGGTGAGGATGTCCTTAATAAACTTTAATTGTTTGACTGCCAGGGTGCTAGTAGCGGAGACGTACATAACTCGTAGGGCTGGGTCTTTGGTAATACGCCAGGCTACGTAATAAGCCGCTAGGGCCGACTTCTGGTGGTCCCGGGGCATTAGGATTAGTTTATGGGACTTACTGGATTCCCTGGTTAGCCATGTGATAAGTTCCTTATGGCAGTGGCCTAGGATTCTGGTAGGGTCTACAGTCTTAATAAAGAACTCTAGGGAGCCTTCGGCTTGTAGACGTACAGAATCATCACCTCTCTCAGGAAGGGGCTCCTGGGGCTTCTTTGGACGACCAACGCTACGTTTAACTTCTGTGAGGTCTACGTTATTGATAATAGCCAAGTTGTACCTATGCTTGCGCCAGCAAGTGAAGGCACTTGCCGAGTAGTTACCAGTAAGTACCTTCCCCCAGGAATCAGATCTAGGTTATGATACTTATCTTATAGTTAACATGGTTGGTCTGTTAGAGTTACCCGCCGGTGGTTAAGTGGTAGATAACATCATAACCTGAGTCGTCATCCTGAGGGTTGTTCGGTTCCAAGTAGGTACCACCCTGTTTTCCCTACAGGGTATATTTCAGTAACTCTAAAATATAATGTAATTATACCATATTTTGATTATAATTGCAAGTCTTTTCTTGTCAAGTAAATATGAGTATGTGTCACATTCTGAGGGGGGTTATGCCCATTCTGTCTACCTAAAGTGCATGCAAAAATAAATATTAGAGATCGCAAGAGCTCCTATAAAGGAGTGCTGTTATCTATGGGTTAAGGACAGTTTCCTGATGCACTGCAAGGGCATTGCTAATTTCTATGAGATAGTTTTGACGAGTAGAAGACAGCAATTTATGAATTTCTACGAGATATTTTTGAGGGGTGATTCCTTTGCTGCGAGGGGCCCCCGACCCCCCACATATGGGGTACACCGATATTCAGCCTGCCGACCTTCAGCTTGCAAGAGTGTCCGTGTGCCGACCTTCAGCTTGCAAGAGTGTCCGTGGGCAAATGTTCCTGTTCGCTGAACGTCCGTATGCAAATCTGTTCAAGGAGCATCTGCGATCTGCTCGCTGAACGTCCGTATAGTGAGTTTTTTCCCCCAGCACACGCCCCTTACCCACGCTCAATTGGTTGCATCTGCATACAAAATAACTATCGACTGTGACATTATGGACACAGACATTCTCTGCAAATCAGTTCACACTCTTTTCATGCCTACCTGCTAGGCTCTTTGACATTGTGGAACCCGAGACTCGCAAGAGCTCATTAGGAGGACTATCCCAGGATGTCTATGCATCTCATTCGTCACAAGCCCACCTATGTCCTGCAACGCATCAAGCCAACCGGCATGCAGTGGGCTGACAATCTTCGCGGAAAGGTCATGCGTGCATGGGTGACCGTGCCCGGAACCGACAGAGTACGGAAATTCAGCACGCGACAGACGGCCGAATACTGGGCTGAATGGCACGCCCATCACGAACCCGACTACACATTTAACGTGCTGGAATGGAAACTATGGTAGATCGCAAGAGCTCCTCGATCAGGATCAGGATACAGTTTATCAGTGTACAGGCTATCATCAGAGCAGTTAGAAAGGACAAGCAATGGCACGCAAAGCAGGAAAGTATGGGGATACACGCGCAACACCATACCCGAAAGTCACGGCCGACCGCACGCCTAAAGCACGCAAGCCTCGCAAGCTATCGGGCAAGGTGATCGGATGGGATGTTGACACGGTAGCGCCTAACCCATGGCTTGACCCCGCGTTCAAGCTATTCCGTGACAAGCGATACAAAAGGTTCAGCCAAGACTAACAGTAGGGGGGACAACCAGTGTCCCCCTTCTTTTCCTCCGGGTTAGTTGTAGGTACCC
>ERZ869921.370-NODE-370-length-29893-cov-19.324687_pt1 | contig 29893 bp, 40 predicted proteins | sample MGYA00579310_ERZ869921 | MGnify/ENA primary metagenome ERZ869921 (study PRJEB32216, sample SAMN09231816) | wastewater metagenome | place: USA: Maryland | collected 2016-06-21 | study: EMG produced TPA metagenomics assembly of the PRJNA472060 data set (Reclaimed... | reverse complement strand
TACCCGCAAGAGGCAGCAGAACTGAAAAGAACAAGAAGCGTCCCAAGCCACCAGGTCCTGGACGCTATCGAGTGACTGAGTCAATCAAGTGACCCAGACCAACACAAATGGTAAATAAATTACCAATTACTACGAAAGGTAGGTAGTGACTACGATGATCACAGAAAACACATCGGCAGCAATAGAAGCAACTGACGCTTCAGCCACACAACAAAGTCAGGTCAATCCCGATACGGGTCGCGTTTATTCGCAGCAAGAATTCGACGACGCAATGGCCAAAATGAAGGCCAGTGTTCTTAAAAAGGCCGCAAAGCCTTACGAGGACCTAGGCGATCCAGATGAATTGCGCAGCCTCAAAGCCGAAGCAGAACGCCGACGCACTGAGGAAAGTGTCAAGAAAGGTGAATTTGAAAAAGTTCTACAAGAGTTGGCATCAAAGAAAGACGCTGAGATCCAAAAGCGGGACAGAGTGATACAAGAATACAGAGTCGACACGCCCTTGCTCAATGCAGCAGCCACCATGCGTTCAGTTAATCCTGACCAAGTGAAAGCACTGCTCAAAAGCAATGTTAGACTAAATGGAGATGGAGAAGTTGAAGTAACCGACTCCCACGGCAAAGTCCGATACAACGACAGTGGTCTTCCACTAGGGGTACAAGACCTTGTTCGTGAGTTCCTCGAGGCTAATCCCCATTTCGTCCAAGCCACACCGGCCACAACGAACTCGCGTTCTAGTATCAACGCACAAGGTATGGACAAGGTAGACTTGTCCAAGTTGGACATGAAGAATGCTGCACACAGAGAAATCTACAAGCAGGCTCGTGCCAATAAACGTTAATCATCAAGGAAAAATTTAGCAATGTCTAATACTACTTCTATCAACAGCGAACTGTTTGCCAACCTGGTAACTGCCGCTCAATTCGCCGCTTATGAGCAATCTGTTGCTCGTCAACTGGTCACTGTGTTTGACGCTCCAGTCAACTCAGGTAAAGTTCTGCAAGTTCCTGTTTGGTCCGGCATCACTGCTGAACTGATCACCAACGAAGCAGCAGCAACTGCCAAAGACACCAACACAACCAGCGCCACCATTACCTTGGCTGAGCACGTGGTTTATCACCAGATCACTGACATGCTGCGTGACAGTTCTTACAGCGATGTGTTCGCACAGATTGGTGACCAGTCTGGCCGCGCTATTGCTGAAAGCATGGACACTCAAGCATTTGGCCAGTTTGCCAACCTAGGTGGTGCTACTACTGCTATCGCCGTGGCTTCGCTCACAGTGAACGACATCATGGATCGTGTGGCTGCACTTCGTGCCAACAAGATCACTGGTCCTTTCTACGCTGTGTTGCACCCAACTGCTGCCAACGCAATCAAGAAAGCACTGACTGCTACTACTGCTTACACTGCATCAGGTAGTGTTGCTGACAGCATCTTGAGCCAGTACTTTATTGGTCAGATCGCTGGATGCCAGATCTTTGAAAGCGCCCTGGTTCCTGTAAACGGCAGCACTGGTGTTGCAACTTGCGCTGTGTTTGCTCCTACTGCTTTGGGTCACGCAATGCGCGGCTCGATCAACATGGAAGAACAACGCCAAGCCGCTGCTCGTGCAACTGATGTTGTGCTCAAGGCAGTTGCAGGTGCTGCTACTTTGCAAGCCAGCCATGGTCAGATCATGAACGTGGACCTAGTGGCCTAATAGGACGCAACGGAAATGGCTTTCATCCAACAAGGAAACACCTTCTATAGTTTTGCAGACTATAGCGATGTTGTAGCAAAGGACAGTCGCCTGTTCAGTGCTAATGAAGGCTTGACTCAAAATGACGTAGAGGATGCGCTGATTCGTAGCAGTCAGCGTATTCTGGATATGTTCCGTGCAACAGACTGGTGGAAAAGTTATTACATCGGTCAAGCAGGCAGTAGTGCCAATGTTGTTATCGGACAAGCATATTCAGTGCCGCCTTTGAATCCTTTGTTGATCCTGGCTCGCCAAAATGATTTTACTGACCTCACTGTGTATCACAGTCTCAGTGAATATCTGTACCCAAAAGTTGCAGACTTTGGCAATCCGGACTCAGCAGAAAGACAAAAACTAGGCTTCTACAATACCAAATTCCGTGACCTGTTCGATGAACTGGTTGTAGACGGAGACTGGTATGATTTCAACAATGATGGCAATATTGAGGATGCTGAAAAGTATCCTTATGTTATCAACTTGCGGAGAGTCAGATGAGACAAGCACTGATCGACGGCATCTCGGCACTGACCTTGGGTACCTTTGCGGTATCACAGGAACTGCCTTGGGACGCTGCCGGAACACCGTTGTATCTCAAGAACCCCAAAGTGTTCTATGTTGATGAGCCAGATAGTACTGAAAGTAGCGATACCTTCAATACGCTGTGCGCCGGAGCGATGCCAACAGTATCAACCCGCGTTACAGAGATATCCGTGTTCGTCACTGTAGACGCAAAACAAAAACCCTCAAACTATGACGCCCTGGTGTCAGCAGTGCGTGGTACAAAGACCTTGCAGAGTCTGGGCGCAGTGCGTTCAAGAGAATGTGATGTGTCAACCACGTTTGAAGCAGACCGACTGGTAACACAGTTTGACTTCCGTTTTACGGAATTAGTAATCACATAAGGAAAAAGCAAAATGGCTTATATCTATCCAGCACCAGGCGTTGCAAACGTACAGTGCGTACTCACAGTACACCACACTAGCAAAGCAGGAGACGCTACTGGTATGGTGCTACCTGCTCTGCAGGACATCACCGTCAACAACTCAAACGATGTGTTCACCTGGACTCAATTGGACAGCGGTTCCAAGTTGCAGATCGCAACTACTGCTACCAACAGTCTGGCCATGAACCTTGTGCTTGATCAAACCACATTCTTCGGCAACTCTGCAGCCTCGGCTAACACTGCTGTCAAGAGCGGCGTGTTTGGTCTCAGCAAGGACAAGACCTTGGTTGAGTTTGATCTGTACATGGGTGACACCAGCACAGGCGGCGCAGGCAAGACCATCAACGGTCTTGGCTATGTCACTGGCTTGGCTCCAACCGTTAGTGCAGACAGCCCAGTGTGGGTCTCTCCTGTTACATTGACTGTGACAGGCGACTACACTATCTCCTAATCGGAGTTTCAAGGAGTCCTGGTCCGAGCCAGGGCTCTTTGTTTGTTTAACAGATAGCAGATCAACATGGATGTAGTATCCACAAAATCGGATCATGAACTGATCCAAAGCCTCCTGGCAGAAATTGCCAAATCAACCAACGAAATCGCATGTGCCCGTAGTGATCTACAAAAAGCACAGGGACGCCTCAACTTCACAATTGTGTTGGTGAATGAATTACTCAGCAGATACAAGGATTAAAGATATGAAACTAAGCGAATTGGCCAAAAAGCCACAATTGATCAAGGTCATGATTGAAGATGAAGATATCATCAAAGAATACGGTGAAGCAGTAGAGTTTTGGACCTGGGATCGACAGCCCATGGACATTTTCTTGAAACTGGCCAGTCTTGATGTTACCAATACTGCCAACGTGATCAGTGCTGTGAAAGACCTAGTGCTGGATGAGCATGGCAAGAGTGTTATCAAAGACGGCGTAGGCCTGCCTACCAAGGTGTTGATGCGAGTAATCACACGCTTGGTAGAAGACATGGGAAAATAACCAACGCCCAGTTAAACCCAGATTCCCCCGATCTGCGGCGTTGTATACTGTTAGACAACTTGGCAACTCGTTATCACTTGTTGCCAAGTGAAGTCTTGTCAAGGGCGGACACCCTGGATTATCTTGTGCTGGATGTGAGCATGAGTTACCAGAACTATCAGCGTGAACGAGAAGACGCTAAATCTCGTGGACTGCCCCCACCTGCACCAGAACTATCGGTAAATACACTCCAAGAGATGATAGAAAGGGTTCGCAGATGACCGTTAAGAAAACTCGTGATACCATGACGCCCAGTCTGGCACGTATTCAGCGTGAACTGGACCGATTGGCTGCTGAAGCCTATGCATACTGGGTCAGCATTACTCCCAAACAGACAGGCAACGCTAGACGCCGCACTAGACTACGTGGCGACACAATTGAAGCCAACTATCCTTATGCTGTTCCTCTTGATCAGGGTAGCAGTAAGCAAGCGCCAGATGGCATGGCTCAGCCTACTGAAAAGTTTATTCAGCGACAGGCTGACAAGAAAATAAGGAAATAACATGGCTGATCTAAGTTATCAAGTCCAGGTAGACACCACACGAGCACAGAACAGTCTCAAGGGCCTACAAACACAAGTGGGCGGATTAGGTGCAGCATTCACCAAGTTCAATGGCTTGCTGGCAGGCCTAGCAATTGGCGCTGCTATTCGTGGTGCTGTGCAATACGCTGATGCTATTCAAGACCTAAGTCAAGCCACAGGCATTGCTACACAAAACGTTATTGGATTCTCCAATGCTGTGGTAGGCGCTGGTGGCAGTGCTGAAAAGGCACAAGCAGGTATTCTGCGACTGGTGCAAAGTGTTGGTGAGGCTGCTAATGGTAGTCTTGCTGCACAAGATGCATTTGCTCAGGTGGGTGTGAGTCTAAGTGACCTTGCCAATCTAAGTGAACAAGACTTGCTGGCCAAAACAGTAGCAGGACTTGCCAGAATAGATGATGTCAGCAAACGAGCAGTGCTCACAAACGAATTGCTGGGCAAGAGTTTCCGTGGCATTGACCTCAAAGCACTTAGTGATGGTTATGGATCAGCCACAGCGGCTGCTGCCAAATACGCAGAAAGCGTTCGTGAAGGCGCTAGACTACAAGACAACTTGGACCGTGCAGTCAACACACTGCAATTGAGTCTACTCAAGGCCATAGAGCCCTTGGCCAAGTTTATCAATGGCTTGGATCCAGAAAAGGTTGATCGCTTTATTAGTGCCATAGTGAATATTGGTGCAGTGGTTGCTCCTCTTGCAGTGTTGGCTGCTGGATTGAGCAGGATCAGTGGATGGTTGGTAGGCATAGGTGGCCTTGCACTAGGTGTATGGGCCACATTCAAAGCAGGTGCTTTACAAGCAGGCACCACTGTGGCCAACCTGGGCATTCGCTGGGGCGGATTCACAAAGGCTGTAGCAGCAAGCACCACAGTGTTTGGTAAGTTTTACGAAGCACTGAGATTCATTGGAATCTTTGCTACCAAGACCTTGCCATACTTCCTTGGTGGCTTGCTCAAGATTGCAGGTCCAGTTGGCATTGTTATCAGTGTGTTCCAGATTCTCAATGAAGTAATCAAGGCAGTGTTTGATGTCAACATCCTGGGCAATTTCTTTGATGGTGTGATTGCTGGTGCCAAAAAAGTTGCTGTGGCCATGGGCATTATCAAGGCCGAAGCCGCAGCACCTGCTGCCGCAGCACAAGGCACACAAGCAGATGTTCGCAAAGTAGACAACGCTATTGAAGCACGACAGTTGCGTGAAGTCAATGACGCCCTGGCAGGCAAGCGAAAAGAATTGTCTGCAGGCACAGAAGCATTTGGCAAACAGATCCAAAGCCAGCGTGAAAGTCTTGATCTAGATCGCAAACTGATAGGCATGAGTGCTCAAGGTGCAGATCTTGAACGTGCCCGTGCAGACCTAAACAAGCAAACTGCTGCTGAAGTAGAACAACTTACACAAGCCAAGAACAAACTCACAGATGCTGAAAAGCGTCAAGGCCTGGCTGCTGAATACGACAAGCAAATTGCCAGCGTAAAGCAATTGGGTGCTGCCGAAGCAGCAAGACTAGACACTAGTGTGAAATTGTTGCATGCTGCTCAACAAGCACAACGCTTGACCGAATTCTCTACACAATCACAATTGGCTGGTGCTCAAGAAGTTGCTAGACTCAATGCAGAAGCAGCCAACCTGCAATTGCCTGCCTTGGCTCGACGCTATGCAGAAATTGAACAAGCCGCTCGAGCCAGTGCAGCAGCAGAAATTGCTGCGGAAGAAGCACGCCGTGGCGCCAAACTCAGTGCAGAAGAAATTGCCAAATACTACGCTGCGGCACGCACTGGCATTGAAGCCACACGTGAAGCCACACAGCGTCTTAGTGAAGCACAGAAGAAACTGGAATTTGGCAACTATGTCAAGCGTGAAGAAATCCGCTTGCAAGATGAACTCAATCGATTGCAAGATGAGAGTGCCAAGATGGGACTCTCTGAGATTGAAAAGAAATACTACGACATCAGTGCCGCTGCACGTGACAGTGCAAAAGAGGCTATTCGTGCAGAAGAAGCACGTCGTGGTGAGCCACTCAATGCAACAGAAGTGCAACGCTACTACGATGTGGCAGCACAGGGTGCTAGAAAACTTGCTGAGTCACAAAAGCGACTGAGCGAATCACAGCGCAGTTTCTCAATGGGCTGGAAGAAAGCATTCAATGAGTACAAAGACGCTGCTACCAACGCTGCTGATGCTGCTGGTCGTGTGTTCAGCAAGTTCACACAAGGACTTGAAGACGCCATTGTGGACTTTGCCAAGACAGGCAAGTTTGAGTGGAAAAAGTTTGTGGGCGACATGGCAGAAGAACTGCTTCGCAGCCAGATCAAACAAACCATTGCCAGTTTTGGTGATGCAATTGGCCTAGGTGACTTGTTTGGCGGTGGTGGTGGCAGCGCCAGCACACGTGGTCAAAACGCCAGCCAACCCTTGTATGTGTTGGATGTAGGTTCCGGAGGCGGTGGTGGCATCATTGGTAGTCTTGCTGGACAAGGCAGTGGTGGTGGTGGACTAGGGGGTCTTATTTCAGGTGGTGGCATTGGTGGTGGTTCTGGTGGTGGCATCCTAGGCAGCCTGGGTGGCATCTGGGAAGGTGTTAAATCCGCAGGCTCATGGTTGAATGACAATGTGTTTGGCGGCTTCTTTGCCAATGGTGGTAGTTTGCCAGCAGGCAAGGTAGGCATTGTGGGCGAGCGTGGACCAGAAATGATCTCAGGACCAGCAAATATCACACCCATGAGTGGCGGTTCAGTTACATACAATATACAGGCTGTGGATGCTGCAAGTTTCCAAGCCTTGGTAGCAAGAGACCCAGGATTCATTCATGCCGTGGCAATGCAAGGAGCACGTGGTGTTCCACAAAGAAGGTAAACAGACATGACAACAGCATTTCAATACATTTTTGATCGAGCAGAAACACTAGGCATCAATCGCCGTGCTGTGACTGCTCAAACTACTGCACGTGATGGAACCACACGTGCCGTCAGTCGCGGTGGACAGATTTGGCGCTTTGATGTCAAACTGCCTGATGGTATTCGTTGGACCGAACTGCGTCCCTACATTGAAGGCTCGGACTTTGCTGATCGTTACACAGTGGGCACAGTGGCTTTGAGCAACGCAGGCTACACTTCATGGCTCAACAACTACCAAGGCACAGCCAACAACATCACAGGCTTTTCAGCGTCATGGACACAGGGTGCTAATTCAATCACACTCACTGCCAATCCCACCAACACAGGAGCATATCACTTTAGAGCAGGTGACATCATCCAATTGGGCACAACTGGTCGTGTGTATTCAGTAAGGTCTGATGTAGCAACAGGTGCAACCACTGTGAACCTCAACAGACCTGTAATTGATGCTTCAGGGTCAGGCAGTTTGCGAATAGCACAGAATGTCACATGGCAAGTGATCTGCACAGAAATGCCCACATGGAATTTGTTTGCACGTGATCAAGTGGCTTGGTCAGGTAGTTTTGTTTTTTATGAGTACATGTTATGACACCAAACCTAACTGGATACGGCTCAGTTGAAACTGCAATGTTCTGTAGGATTGATGTGCCTGATTACGAAGTACTGCGATTCAGCGACTACTATCGCCCAGTCACAATCCTGGGTGAAGAATACACTGCTCTAGGCACACTGCTGGGCGTTACTGAAGTCAGCAACGACATTAGACCTGCCAGCAATGGCATGACCATTACACTTAGTGGCATCCCCAACACCAGTCTACAAGAGATCCTGAGCATCAAACTCAAAGGGTCAGACATTCGTGTATGGCGTGCTTTCTTCAGCACTTCAACACACCAGTTGCTGTCAATCCCTGGCAACCCAGTGGGACGCTTTCAAGGACGTGTGGACAACTTTAGTCTTGAGGAACAGTATGACTTTGCTACCCAAACAGCCAGCAACAGCATGATCATAACTTGCACCACCACAATTGATGTGCTCAACAACAAGGTAGCAGGCCGTAGAACCAATCCCACTGACCAGAAAGCATTCTTTCCCACGGATCTAAGCATGGATCGTGTGCTGAGCCTGAGCAAGGCCAACCTTAACTTTGGGGGCGTGTAATGAGTTTTATCAGCGACATTGTGGATTTTGCAGGTGGAGCAATTGAATGGCTGGGCAGCAACAGTGTAGGAGCCCAGTTGGCCAAAACAGCAGCCCTGGGCTTTATTGTAAATCAAACACAAGAAAACACACAAAGACCCAACAACGCAGTCACACCACAAGCACAGGATCCCATTCCCAATCGTGGCGTTAGACTACAAGTCACAGCCAATCCTGAAAACCGTATTCCAGTGGTGTATGGACAGTGTCACATAAGTGGCTTGATGACTGATGCTGAAATGGTCAACAACAACCAAACCTTGTGGTTGACTTATACCATATGCGAACGCACCGGCACCTTGCTCAGCACCAGCGCACAAAGCGTGATCAGTTTCTTGAATGTGTACATCAATGACCAACAAGTGGTGTTTGACACCAATGGTTACACTGTGTTGCACACTCTTGATCGCAATGGCACCATTGACCGCAGTTTGTCTGGACTGGTGGACATTTATCTTTACAACAACGGCAGCACAAACGGAACAAACACCGCAACACCTGCTTATGATCTCATGCCCAGTTGGAGCAATCAATACACCATGAATGAATTGGTGTTTGCTGTGATCAAACTTACATACAACCCTGAACGCGGCCTGCAGAAGATTCCTGAGTTTAGATTTCATGTAAGTAATACTATTACCTTGCCAGGTGATGCTGTTTATGACTACATGACCAACACACGATATGGCGCAGGTATTGCCCCAGGGGAGATTTACAGTGGCTAAAAGTCTTACAGAACTAAACAATTTTTCAAACACGCAGTTGCCTTTTGAAGATCAGCGTCCTTGGCTGATCACATTTTCTGGCAACACAGCACCCACGCAGTATGTGAGCATAAACGAAGATGCCCCTATCACTGCTCCTGCTGCCATAGACATCACTTACACACAGAGTTTTCAAGACACTGCGGTCAACAACGGCAATGTGATCTTTACAATTGATGCCAGCAGCATTGCAGGCAATGTGTTGTTTGACTGGCCTGCTCCTGCACCGTCAGGTGTGACCTACAGCACACCATCAGCAGGTGTGTATCGTGCTGAAGGCACAATTGGTTCTGTGTTTTGGAACAACATCCGTAACCCTGTGATCACAGCCAAAGACGTGGCCAACAACTTCAGTTACACCAGCAACATCACTTATCCCAGTGTGGCCAACATTCAAATAGCCAATAGTTGGTTGTGGACCACACAAGTCACAGTCACAGCACAAGGTGAATTGACCACACCTGCAAACTTTGTGTATGATGAAGACACTGCCAAAAACATTCCTGCTCCCACCATCACAGATGGTTATGGGGGTTCGGCTGCTTACACAATCACAGTAACACCCAACGTGGCCAATGCAGTATCTACCTGGGCCAGCACTGGTTCTGCCACAGGCAACATCAACGGCACCACCAAAGCATACACTTTGACAGGCACCAAGACTGCTGTGAACCAAAACTTGGCCAACATCATAATGACTCCTGGTGTGAATTATGATCAGTCATTCAGTCTCAACTGGAGCCTAACAAACCCAATCTCCAACTTGAACACACAAGTAAATCAATTGGCCAACATTGGCAACATTGATGTGGATTGGACCAACACTAACATCACAAGAACCTATGTAGTAAACGGAACTGATTTGTTGTTCCCTGTAACCAAGCCTGCTATTGTGGAAGAAATTCCTGGTGCTACTTACACAGCCAATCTTGTGCTGGGCAGCAACGTGGGCATTATCACCAACGGCACAAACCTGGTAAGTCCCCCTGACTACACAGTGGCCACACGCACATGGTCAGCATCAGGCACCAAAGCACAAGTGAATGCAGCAATTGCCAATGTGTATTACGTGCCTTACCGCAGTGATGCTACCAATGTCACAGTAGCACTCAACAGCAGCAGAAGTGGAAGTGGTCTTAGTTTCTCAGACACTTTTGCACTGAATTGCAGCAATACCACAGCAACGCCATTTGGTACAGCAGGCACAGGCGCATTGACCTACACAGAAGATCAAGCACTGCCTTATGCAACACAAGTCAACATGGCACAGGTCACAAGGTTACCGCACTGGAGTGATCCTATTGGTCTTGAGATCACTACTCAGGTAAGCAACACTGCAACACCTGGACTTGCACGTTTTACCACACTGGATGGTTGGACACAAATTGGCAACGCTGTGGTGGGCAACAGCACAGGCATTTACAAAAACATCTCCAGTGCCACTAGTGTAGCAACTCAACTGTCAAGACTCACACAGTATGGCAACCTCAGCATCAGCACCAACAGTGACGTATCTGCTGACTACAATCTAGTGCAAAAGATTGCCAATGCAGTACATGATGGCAGCAGTTTTGGCACAGGCAACGTAGACACATTTATTACCACAGTGGATGGAACAGGCACAGCAGAATATGAAGTGTATGGACCTTGGACTGCGATTGAAGACAATCCACAAGGTGTTGGTGCAAGAATTGTTGACACTGACCAATTCAATACCCAATACCGTGTGCGTTATGTGCAAAGTGTTCCTGTACCTTCTGATCCTACCAACACAGGTGCGTTTGGGTTTTACAATCCTGCTACTGGCAACCGATTTGTAACTGCTAGAACAGGCGACTCTGATTGGATCACAGGTAACGCAGTGCAAATCAACAGCAGCAGCACAGATTATCCGCTGCCACCTTATCCTTATGAAAACAGCAAAACGTATTTTCCTGGTATTGATTACAACGGTAATGTCACAATCTTGTACAGTCAAGAAAAACTTGTGGGCAACGTCTGGGTCAGTCAAGCAGCCAACATAGCACAGACCATTACCTACACACCAAGAACAGAGTGGGCTACACCTCTTGGAACCAGTTTCACCTACACTGAAAGCACTGCTTTTGATCTGTATGACAAGATCACTATCAATGACACTGCTTTGAACAATGATCCGTACAACAATGCCATTGTGTATAATCAGACCTGGACACAAACCAGTCCTGATCCTGCTCAGTATGTTCCGCGTTGGAGCACTACTGGTGGTGCTTATGTCAGCAGCAGCAGTCCCAAGGTTCTGTCTGGATCCAAGACCACAATCAATGGCAGTAGTTTGCGTTATTTCCCACCCACAAACTATGCTGGTCCCATTGTGTTGACAGCAGCACAAACACGCACACAAGAAGGCAACACTTACTCACAAGGCACACAGTCTTTTAACCTAAACATTGGTGCAGTCAATACCAGTGCTACACTAACAATTGCTAGCACTGTTGGTATCCTTGATCCGCTGGGCTTGGGCAGTTGCTCAGTAAGCGCAATTGATCCATTCACTGAAAAGGCATTCCGTTTTGATATTGCTATCACTGGTGCAACCAGTGGCGGCACAGCAAACATCTGGTTGGACGGAACCAACGTGGGACAAAGTGGAAACCTAGTGGCCAATGTCACTACGCTAAACACTGCCCTGGACAACAGTTACATTGATGTTATTACATCAGGTGGTATCACTGTTCAACGCAGCATTACACAAACTGAACCCAATGCTGACAGAACTATTGCTACCAGCACTACCAATGTGACGTTGACCAATCCCACATTAGGCCAATCAACTGGTGGTGGCTACTATTTGGGCACATTTGATGTCACAGGTGGCAGCACTCCAACACATCACTTGATCATGAATACAAGTCTTGGATTTAATACCTGGTATACTTCTGGAACCACAGCACCTGCTGTAAATAATTTGTATGATGGATACACAAATACTGAAGCATTGAATTCTTTAAGTTTTCCTCTAGCATACACTGCCTGGAACCTAACTAGCAGTGGTTACAGTGATTGGTATTTGGCAAGCACTGACGAAACATACTATGCCTTGGTTCAAGCCAATGCTGCTACTGGTGGCTTAAAGAGTTTGTTTAACACTATTCTTGGAACAGGCACAGGAACTGTGGTATTGAGCAGCACTAGGCTTGACATCAGCGGCACTCAATACATAGGTATTACACTGGTAGCAGATTATGCTGGTCCCGATCCTTTAATTATTTCCAAGGGTCAGATTCAATACAGCGCAACAACTACTCCAAGATATGGATTGTATCTTAGAAGAATTCCTATTTAAAGGTCAATTATGGCATTAAGCACAACAGATTACGCATTTAGAATCAGCGGTGTCCTGGACACTGGCAAGACTGTGATGCAAAACATTGAAACACTATGTGGCACAGCCTCAGCCTGGGCCACATATGATATTCACGCAGGCAAGTGGGCAGTGGTTATAAACGAAGCCGGTGCCAGTGAATACAGTTTTTCAGACTCAAACATTGTGGGTCCAATCACTGTGTCGGGCAAAGGACTCACAGAGCAGTACAATGCAGTGCGTGTGGAGTTTCCTCACGTGGACTTGAATGACCAAACTGACTTTGTAAGCATTGAAATACCCAGTGAAGATCGCAATCCCAATGAGCCAGACAATCAATTGCTGATGCAGTTTGACACATTCAGCGATCCTATTCAGGCCGAGTACTTGGGCATGATTGAACTCAAGCAAAGTCGCTTGGACAAGATTGTGACCTTTGTCACTGACTACGTGGCATTTGGACTCAATGCAGGTGACATCATTGACGTGACTTCTGCACAGTACGGCTGGTCACAAAAACTATTCCGCATCATTACTATCACAGAAAATGACCAGGATGATGGCAGCATCACTTTAGGCATCACAGCACTAGAGTATGATGACAATATCTACAGCACCGAAGATCTAGTGCGTTATGAACGTTCTAGCAGCAACGGCATTAGAACACTAGGTGCTATTGCCACGCCAGACACACCTTCAGTTACAAACTTTACCAACCTGGCCAAGCCTTATGTGCGTGTGACTGCCACTGTGCCTGAAGGCGTGGTAAACGCAATGGATCTGTTTCTCAGCAGTGACAGCGTGAACTTTACCTTTGTGGGCAGTGTGTATCCTGAGTCTGGTGGCGCATTTGCTCCAGGTGCAGGTGTGACATTTGAATATGATGGCATTAGATCTGGCACAGTATATGCCAAAGTTCGTGCCACCAACAGTCAAGCCAGCAGTTTGTTCAGTCCTGTGGGATCTGCCAGTATCAACCTAACACAAGTTACAGATGCCATTGGTACCAACACCAACATTCTGGATGGATCTGGTATTCCACTGTCATTGCTGTTGGCTTTGCCTCAACTGCTTAAAGCCCTGGACAACCTCATGGGAGGCAACAGCAATGCTTTGACCCAGGTGGCCAAAAACAACTATGCTACCTTACGGGTAACTGGTGCAAACTGCTTGACCAAACTCAATGCTATGACCACTGGCTATACACAAAACAATGGTTATGATCTTGCCAATGCATTGAACCGCAGCAATTGGATTGCTGCCAGTTTCACAGTGCCTAGTGGCACTACAGTGCTGGAATTGGATATCAAGACACCGCTATTGAAATATGATTATGACTTCCAGGATCGTACAGGAACTATTCGCACTCAGACTCTTACAGCGCAACCGCCCTTGGCCTTGAGTGTGTTTAGTGGTGCAAACCTAGCCACAGCCACAGAGGTAGTTGAATCTACTATTGACTGGAACGCAAACTACAACAAGATCATTGTGAATACACCTGCTGCTGGCACTTATTGGGTAACTGGTGTAGCAGTTCCCACATATGACCTGGATATGTATTGGAGTCGAACTGGCCTGTCAACCACCAGTTATAACACAGTATGGCCTATCAACTTTACTGAGCAGTATGGAAATCTTGACGTTCTAGTCAACTCCATCAAAATTGGTTAACTAAATAACATCAGTACCTGGGCCACAGCCTGAGTATTATTCCCAAGGAGAAGCCCATGGCTGGAGTATTAGACTTTCAACAGTACATTGGCGGAGCAGACCAGATCAAAATCGAACAGGTCTTCCCGTCAAACCAACGCACATTGCGTTACAATTTCGGTGTCAACATCACAGGCTGGACCTTTGTGGCTGACTACCAAACCATTGTGGTAGATCAGATCAGTTTCAATCGCTACACTGGACAACCAAATTTTTCAAACTCACGAGTGATTGGCAGTTTTGCCAAGGTAGAACTTACAGGCGACAACGCCCCTGTAATTGTCAGCGGCGCTGGCGGCACAGCAGACCTAAGAATGCCTTCTGGCATGTATACCGGACCCATTGTGCCTGATGCAAGAGCCAATGTGCCAATCACAATTGTTGCTCTGACCTGGACCACAGCAGACGCATATCCTACCACAATCACACATCGCTGGGCCTTGATCCAGTGTTGGGAACCTGACGTTACTGTAGGCGACCCTACCCTGGCAGCGGGTTACACAGCACTACAGGTGGCATAACATGGCAATCAATGTAACAATCACAGACGTACAAACCAACGTCGAAGTCACTACTACCAGTTTCCCTATTGTGGTGCAAACTGACAGCACCCTTGTTGTGGGTGCAACTGGACCACAAGGCGCAACAGGACCACAGGGATTGACTGGTGCTAGTGGCCCAATTGGCGCTACAGGACCACAGGGCGTGCAAGGCATTCAGGGCGTGCAAGGCACACAAGGATCAACTGGTCCACAAGGCTCGACAGGCACAACTGGTGCAACTGGTCCCACAGGCAGCACAGGTGCTACAGGACCACAGGGCGAATTGGGCAGCACAGGACCCATTGGCGCCACAGGTGCTACAGGACCACAAGGCATTCAGGGTGACACTGGCTCAACTGGCCCACAAGGCATTCAAGGTGTTGCGGGACCTACCGGCCCACAAGGCACACAAGGTTCAACAGGACCTACAGGGGCAACAGGACCCAAAGGCGATACTGGCACTAGTGTTGTGCTCAAAGGCAGTGTTGCCACAGTAGCAGACCTAGATGATATTGTGTCACCTGACATCGGTGATCTTTATGTTGTGCTGGCTGATGGTAATGGTTATGTCTGGAGTGGCACAATCTGGGATGACGTGGGACAAATTCAAGGCCCACAAGGCGATACAGGCCCACAAGGCACTACTGGAGCCACAGGTGCAACTGGCCCTACTGGCATTCAAGGTGCTACAGGTCCACAAGGCATCCAGGGAGACACTGGTGCAACAGGACCTCAAGGTGCAACTGGAGATACTGGCAGCACAGGACCTCAAGGTGCAACTGGCCCACAAGGCATTCAAGGCGACACCGGCGCTACTGGACCTACAGGATTGACTGGCAGCACAGGACCTCAAGGTATTGAAGGACCTATTGGTGCTACTGGCCCACAAGGCATCCAGGGCATTCAAGGCATTCAAGGTGCAACCGGACCTACAGGCGCTACTGGCGCTACTGGTGCAACTGGTCCACAAGGCGTGGTAGGAGACACTGGTGCAACTGGCCCACAAGGCGTAGCAGGAGATACTGGACCCACAGGGGCAACAGGACCCACAGGATTAACTGGAGATACTGGAGCAACAGGTGCAACTGGACCCACAGGATTAACTGGAGACACTGGTGCAACAGGTGCTACTGGACCACAGGGTGCAACTGGCGCTACTGGACCACAGGGTGTGGCAGGCGATACTGGCAACACCGGTGCAACTGGCGCTACTGGACCACAGGGCATTCAAGGTATCCAAGGCAACACAGGTGCAACCGGTGCAACCGGGCCCGCTGGCTCAAATGGCCTGGATGGGGCAACTGGACCTACAGGTGCAAGTGGTCCACAAGGAGCAACTGGCCCACAAGGACTTCAGGGTGCCACAGGACCCGCAGGAGCCACAGGACCTGCTGTGGACTTTACTGGTATTGGTAACACTCAGATCTTGTTCAACAGTGATGGTGTTGCTGTTGGCAATGGTTATTTGACTTTTAATCTAGCAACCACAACAGCCAACATTGCCAATGTGAAAATACGTAGTGGTCAAATTGAAAACACCAACACTTACACTGCACCAGTTTCTGGCACAGTGAATGCTGGACGGTTGGTAATTGGTAATGGTTATGATGGTGACACTGGCCTAACTTACGACATGACTACACGAGCAAGAAATGCTCACTTGGCACTGTGGAACAAGAATGAACTGGGCAATACCAATGCTCAAGCCACCAACCTGACTACTCAACAACACACTGTTCTGAATGCCAACGTCGCCGGCACAGGCACCAGAATGATTGGCCTCCAAAACACATTGCAAGTGGGCGGTGGCGCCAATGCTTACAGTTGGAGCAATCCCCTTCCGTTTGGTCTTGTTGCTGGAACCAACCTATTGATGGTGGGCAGTGTAGGCAATGCTGCGGTTGGTAACATCAACGCAACCGTTGGCACTGCAACAATCAGCAGTGGCCAAGCCAACCCTGGTGCCACTATTAACACCATGATCAACAGTTTGAGTGCTTTTGCATTTGGTGGCGGCACTGCCAACAACGTAATTGGTCACGCTGTTTCAAGTAGTCCAGGTTCAGGCACACTTGGCAGTGAATACATTGCATACTACAACCCCAGCAACGTGGGTGTTTACAACAACGTCACACACACCAACGCTGTGAGACAGGCCACAAACGGTTACTGGTTCTTGAAAAACGATGACGCAGTTGCTATCAGCAAACTTGGTAGTCTTCTGTATTATCATGAGTATTCAGGCGACGGCAACGACACCACTGGCACTATTACTATCTACAAAGACAATGGTCAAGTACAGCAAATTACTCCAACTGGTGCAATCACCATCAGTGGCTTTAGTGGATTTGTTGCTAGTGCCACAAACGGTGCTGCCACAGCCAACCAAGCAGACACTGTTACACTAGTGATTGCACAAGGCGCAACTGGTTATGGTGTAACACTACCAGCAGCATCAAGCACTGTGAAATACGCAGGCGGCAATGATATTGTAGGTGCTACTGCCAACTCTGTAACAATGATTTCAATCACTGCTACCACAATTGGCGGAAGCACCACTTATTTGATCACAGTGTCACCGGAGTTTGTGTAATGTTAGGCATTGCTAGACACGCACAATACGCAGGCTGGGGTCAACGTGCCCCAGCAATCACTGACACTACTGAGACCACAACCAGTCTGACAAGCAATCTCTTGCAGAGACCCAGTTACTATGCAGACTTTACTGGAGTAACGTTTAACAGCAGTGCTGGTAGTTTTGCCGTGCCTTCTGGTAGTGCTGCAATAGACATGACCAGCATTGGCACCAATCACAAAAAGCAAATATGGAGCACTACATTTAGAGTGGGCAGTTCCTGGATGACCACTGCAACCACAACAGGATTTGCTAGTGGTTTTGGTGTGTTTCACAACATCAACAACAATGGTACAACCAATTTCGTCAGTTTCAGCACTGCCAAGAACAGCAACGAGTATAATTTTGGTGTAAGTTATGGTCCACAAGTGGTGATCACTGCTGCTAACTTTGACGCCAATTACAGGAATCGTTGGTTGACTGTAATCGTGTGTACTAGTGATGCACCATTCACTGATTTTGCCAACTTCAACGCTAGTCCAACTGATCCATTTGGTTATGGATGGGGATCAAGAACTGTCATGATAGACACCGAAACTGGTGCGGTAATAGCAGAAAACAGCGGCTGGAACTACAGTGGTTTTACCATGGATCTCACACAGAGTTGGGTGCTAGCAGATACTGGATCATACTATGACAATCACTTTTTGTACTTTGATGGCGACATCAGTCAATATGATCGCAATGATGTAGACTTTTTGAGTCACTGGGTTGGTTTTGGTGGCACACTTGATCCACTCACCAATTCGGGTCTAGTAACAGGCCCTGCTGTAGGCAGCACAGTACTGGGCACAAGAGCCTGGGTTCAATGGGACATGAACAGCGCAGGAACACTGTTGACCAATGGCAGCAGCATTGATTATGGCTACAAACAAACTGTTGGCGGCAATGGATCAAGAATGCCCAGCAATACAGAATTCTCAATCAATGCAGCCGCTGGTGCCACCAGCCCACAAACAATTCCAGCATTCGTAAGCAGATAAGGAACCCATATGTCAGCAACAAACTTTTTAGAAGACGCAATTTTACGTGCCACACTAACTGGCAATACCTATGCAGGTGGCACAGTGTACGTGGCCTTGTATAGTTCAGGACCCACAGAAGCCAGTTCAGCAACTGAACTATCAGGATCTGGATACGCAAGAAGCAGTGTTGCTTTTTCTGTCACTTCAGGAACAGCCACAAACACAGCCAACGTCACAATTGGACCTGCCACAGCCAACTGGAGTACTGCAACAGGTTGGGGCATTGTGGATGCTAGCACAGGAGGCAACATCTTGTATGCTGGCAATTTTGGTGTGCCACAAACTGTGAAAGATACTCGCAGTCTCACATTTGAAACTGGCAAAATCTCTATTTCAATCAACTGATCATGAGTGCAGTAACTGACATTGAAAAAAGCAGTCTAGAGGCACACGTTAGTCTTTGTGAACTTCGCTACCAGGCTCTGGAGCGCCGGATTGATCTGCTGGAGCGTAAATTGGAATCCGTCGAAACTCTTTTATTACAGATTCGGGATACTCTTTCACAACAACCAGGTGCTCAAAGCCAAGCACAAGAGGCTCGTTGGAATCGCTTTCAGTGGTATCTAATTGGAGTTCTGGGCATGATGCTGGCATGGTCTCTTCCTCAGGTACTAAAAGGTCTGGTCTAACACCCAGGCGCTTGATGGCCTCTGCTCTTTGACTTTGTCCCCAATAATCGTTGCCTGCTTGACGAACCAGGTTGCAACTGCTGCAATGACTGCGCCAGCCCTGGCTCTTTAGACTGTGACTGCAATATCTGCGATCCGGCAAGTCACGATCACAGTCCTCACACTGACTAGGCTTGGGGTGCAACTTCTTTAACACCAATGGCTGTGTTTCACCTGGTTCCAAATGCACACGACGATCTGCTGTCAAGGCATCTGCATGCCGTACACACTCTCCTAAACTTTGTATAATTTCTTCAAACTTTTGTTGGTCCATGTGCTATTTAGGGCAAAAAGTCTTTGGTGTTAAATATAGTATGGATTCAAGATTTCGCACTGTGCTGTTCAACCTTGGTGACTTTGGTGCTCCGGGCTATCATGCTGTGAGTCAAATTGAAATGAGCCTGCTGTGGCAAGGCGCACAAGACATCTTGGAATCAGTGCCTGAACCTGATCACGAAAGCATGCTGTTTGAAACTGAAAAGGAACTGCTGCTGCATGTGTGTGCAGGCGTTCCAATTGATCATGACTGGATTGGCACAGCCATCATGTGTAGTGCAGTCAGAGGTATACTTTATGGCGAAATTCCTGATTGTATCTTTGAAACAGACTAAATATAATTGTGTTAGCGAAGGGAGTTCTTACAAGAACTTAAACGCAGACCTAGTGGGCGGGTCCCCAATGTTCCTTTTCAAGAATGACGTTGGTATCCTATAAGTAGTCACGTGATCTATTGCCATTTTACGTATCCTAACCCACCCCTCGCTAACATACCTTTAGTGACATTTAGGTAACTCCTGAAAGCCCGGATTTGTTCCCCGGGCTTTCTTTTTGGCGAAAAAACCTCCGTAAATTGTTGCTTTTTTGCTGTGAGGCATATATACTAGTGAATGGCAGTAGAGAAGTGAATCCCACTACTCTCTATTGCCTAACCATAAAATATATGTCAGGCAAAATCAAATCACATCATACTTGGCAAGAATACTTGCGTAAGACTTCTGCTCAAAAGAGTCCGAAGAGTGATGCCATACGTTCACAGTCAACTACGCCAGCCCTCCAGCGGTGGTCTAATGCAACGCGATGGATTTATCAAGATGTGGTTATCCAAGGCAAATACACAGGCAACAAACTAAGCAACCTTTCTATTGAAAAACTACAGGCACTCATGAATCAACTTACCAATTCTACAGACCAGGCATTAGTTAGGCAGCATCTTGCACTTATTACTGGGGCTCAACCTGGCCCTACCTGCTGATCAATAGGCATTACATAATGTCAAAGACGATGTCCGTGTGCAGGACTATTTGATCAGGACATTACAAGTGATCCAAGAGACTTGAAGAAATCTTGGGGTAGTTTGTAATGTGTGGCTGAACAGGCCAAGGGATAAACGCTGTGATGGTGACATCACCTGGATACGCAAAAAGGCAGTGCTCCTTTTCCAGTCGCGATAAACAGAACTGTTCCTGGATTTTGCTATTTTTTTAGCAGGTATTTCTTTTGGGTAAAAAAACAATGACACACTTGATGATTAATGAATGGTCAACTGCTAACGCAGTCGCCCAGGACCAGGCCAAAGCACTTCGTGCTTCTCTTGGCCTCGTCCAATTGGTTGCACCTCTTGTATCTCTTGACATCTCAAAGAGGCGAAGCAAAAATATGAGCCAACTGACGAAGTCCAAGACGAAGTCAGTTGCGAATAGATGTCTCGCAGACATCTCCCAAGGGCACATGATCTGGCTGTACGATCGCAAAGGATTGCTATGAAAAAACAACCCCAACCACAAGACTACACCAATCAAAACTACCGACTCACATTTGGTCAGTACAAAGGCCAGCCAATCAACACAGTGCCTGCTGATTACTTGACTTGGGCAATTGCCACTGTTCGTGATGCCGAAGTCAAAATCCGCTGTCGTGCAGAACTGGCATGGAGGTCCTGGTATGAAAAAAAAGCCCAACAGAAAACTGCGTAAAGCATATCAACGTGTCCTAAAAGCCTTGACAAAAACAGTATAAATTCCGTCTCAAATCATGCTCTTTTGCGTTAGATGCTAAATACATCAGACGCTTTGCAAGTGGTTGCTAAAACTTGCTTACTCAAAGGAGATAGAGATGAAAGTACTAAAGACCAGGGCCATTGCTGCCTATCCCAAAAGCACAGGTGCCAATACTCAGTATTGGGAAATTGAAGCAGCAGACAGGGCTTATATATTCGAATTCATGGTTCGCTACTTGGCCAACATGAGCGAAGTGTGTACAATGGATGCTGACATGAGTCGTGACTGGTTTCGACGACGCCCTGGTGTATGGCCCAAGGGTCGTGGCGGCCCCAATTCAGATGCCAGCATCACAGGAGGTGTTGTGGATCAGTTGCTGAAAGGCAATGACTTGACCACTGTGCAACTGGATGCAGTAGAACGCTTGTTTGACAGTATTGCCAACTACTACTCAGAAGAGGGTGCTGTAGCAATCCGTTTTGAGCGAAAGATTTTTAGGATAGAATAATGCCACAAAACGGACCTCGTCCACACACCTGGGTCACTGGCACAGATCCTTTGAGACATGAGCAATACACAGCCTGGCATCGTGCTAGAGCACAAGCGCACTATCGTGGTGAAGAGTGGGACTTCCCATTTCCTGACTATGTGCGTGCCTGGGGAGATCAGTGGCACAACAAAGGACGTGGAAAAACCAATGTGCAAATGATTCGTCGCAACCCAGCCCGTGCTTGGGCACGCCGCAATGTACAAGTTGTGGATCGAGCAGATTTCCATCGCATCAATGCACTACGCCTACGAGCCCGCAAGGCAGCAGAAAGAAAAGAATGACAGATCAAAAGTTCGTATTCCATGTGCCGGGTATTCCGCACACAGTAACACACCATGACTACGTGGCTTGTGCTTATACCCAAAAGGTCCTGAAGTTTTGTGAAATGATGACACAGCGTGGGCACACAGTGATTCACTACGGGCATCCGGACAGCCAAGTTGTTTGCACTGAACATGTAGACGTGACAGATGATGCTACACTGGCACAAAGTTATGGTGATCATGATTGGCGTAGACACCAATTCAAACACAACATCAATGATCACGCATACCAAGAGTTCAATCGCAGACTTGCTGAACAAGTGCGCAAACGAGCACAGCCGCTGGACTTTCTTTGCTTGCCATTTGGCATAGGTCACAAGGCTGCTGCTGATGCACTTGCTGACACAGGTATCATTGTGTGTGAACCTGGCATTGGTTACACTAGTGGCAGTTTTGCTGAATGGCGTGCATTTGAAAGCCATGCTGTTCGCACAGTGGTAGAAGGAGCACACAATCCACAACCCTGGTATTCATGGGTAATTCCTAACTATTTTGATATTGAGGACTTTGATTACAATGACACCAAAGACGACTACATCCTTTACCTGGGTCGCGTTACTGAACTCAAAGGAATCTCGACCTGCATACAAGCCACTGCGGCAGCGGGCGCAAGACTTGTCATTGCAGGACAAGGACGACTTAGTGACATTGGATACGCAGAAACGCCTGCCCATGTTACTGAAGTCGGCTACGCAGATCGGGAAACTCGACGCCAATTGATGTCACGTGCTAGAGCCTTGATCATTGCCACCAACTACTTGGAACCGTTTGGCGGTGTAGTGGTTGAAGCCCTGTTGTCAGGCACACCTATTATTACTCCGTTCTTTGGCTCGTTTGAAGAAATCAATCAACAAGGCGTTACTGGCTTCAAATGCCATACACTACGTGAATTTACACAAGCGGTGCAAAGCAGTCAATACATACAACCAGCCCAGTGCCGACAGCGTGGCTTGGCTTACACATTCCCTGTGGTTGCTCCACAGTTTGAATCTTGGTTTGCAGCCATACAAGAAGTTTACACAGGTGCAGGATGGACAGCAGTCTAACACAATCCTACTGCCTGCACCGGGCTCAAATACATGACCTAGACATTGAACGCTGGCAGTGGCTGGCACAATGGCCCAATCGCTTTGATATCAATCGCGACACCATAACATGGTACATCCCGCTAGGTGAATTGACCTGGTGGTTACTGAAAGGAAACAACAAATGAAATTACCGGAAAATTATTCGCAAAGAAAACCTAGAACTGCGCAAGAAATTGCAGGCATGATCAGTTACGCACTGGGTTACTCAGCAGTGATGTTGACCATAGCAAAACTCACCTGGTGGATTTGGCAACAACCCTTATGATGCAATTGAAAGCCCGTGAGATAGCAGCACACCGTGCGCTTTGTGTATTAGAGCAAAACGGTGTGTGTCCCTTGTGTGAGCAACACCTAGCGTTGAAAGACGCTGTGCTGGATCACAGGCATTCAGATGGACTGATCCGTCAAGCCATACATCGCTTTTGCAATACCTTTCTGGGCAAGATAGAAAACAATGTCAAAAGAAATCGCATCACACCTGAGCAGTTATCTGCTATTCTTCGCAACTATGAGCACTATGTTGAGAACACGCAGGATCTGCTACATCCCACACATCGCACGCCAGAACAAAAGGCTTTACGAATCAAGCGTCGAGCAGCACTTGCCCGAAAACGCAAAAAACAGTAAAAAATCTTCAATGAAATCAACATGATACAACGCCTGGAGACACTTTTTTGTGCCTCCTGCTACCCGGGGTGCTGAACACACAAAACCACACTAGATTGACTATTAATTCATGATCTGTTACAATAACAACTTATCAACAACTCTTTCAAAAATGTCCCAAATCAAATACTTGATAGACGATGTCCAACAAGCCTGGCGTTATAGGAATGCACCCAGGCCACAGCGTACTGAAGGCAGCATTTTGTACCAACAAGAACACATGCCTGGTGTGCCCAGTTATGCCAGTGACTTACGCTTGCACCAGGCTGTGAGCAGTCAAGTGCTACAAGGTGGCTACATCATGGAGTTTGGTGTAGCACGAGGTCGTAGCATACGTCACTGGGCCAGTATATTTCCCACACATGACATCTGGGGGTTTGATGGCTTTGAAGGCATCTATGAAGACTGGAATGGCTTGCCTGCTGGCACTTTTGCCCAAAAGCCCCCGCGTGTGCCGCACAATGTTCACTTGGTAATTGGTCGTTTTGATCAGACTTTGCCTGGCTGGTGCCAAAAGCATCCAGGTCCAGTGAGTCTGTTGCACATTGATTGCGACTTGTATTCAGCCACTTGTGACATATTTGATAACTTGCGTGACCGCATTGTGTCAGGCACCATTATTGTGTTTGATGAATACTGGAACTATCCGGGCTGGCAACAGCATGAATTCCGTGCCTGGCAAGAACAAAATCGACCCTATGAATACATTGGACATGTGCATGGTGGCAACTATCAGCCCGTGGCTGTGCGTGTGTTGTAACAAAACAACACAAAGACCCTACAAAAAAAAGTAATACTTTTGTTGGACTTGGCCTGAAATTCGTTCTGCGCTATAATACACACATGGGCTGCAAAAAGCAGGTGCGATTTGGCCCATACAGGAGATACTAAATGTCAAAAGAAGCATTCGCTTATAAGTTGAAGGGCTTTACCGCAACAGAGATGCAGGACCTTTATGTGTTTGCATCTGATGACCAAGACCGATTGGTAGGCACACCAGTCAAGATCCGCAACAAACTGGCTCGCAAGTTCTATGAGACACAGGACACTGCCAAACATTTCAAGTTTGTGCGTGAGGTGGAACGCGAGTATCCTGTGGCCCGTGGCCTGCAGTGGAATTGCACTGTAAAGGAATTGATTCCTACAGGTTCAGAATCTGTTGCAGATGTTTTGGAAAAATGCGAGATTGTGGGCTATGTTTGCAGTGACGCACCGGTGTTGCACTAAAACAACAACCCTACTGTGTGTAGGGTCTTTGTTTGACCTATAATTCGTTTGATGTTATAATTTGACTGTAGCGATGTTGCTACTTGAAGGAGATTGATATGCCCCATATGGCTCGTGTTTTTGATATTCGTTTTCACCAAGCACCACAACCTGGCCAACCATTCAAGTGGCACATTAGCGACAACGTTGAAATATTTGCCATGAGTGAGGCCACTGCTGTACGCTTGGCACGCCGTGCGCTGGGCCTTGATGACACTTGGCATGTGCGCAAGGTTCTGGATCATGGCCCTTGGAACAAGTTTGACCGCAAGCAAGAGGCCCAAGAATGACCACAAGAACATCGATCCGCACCCCTTTGGGTGAGTTTGCTACACTGGCACAGGCCGCAAGCGCACACAAATGCGATCGCCATACCATCACTGCCAGGATTCTGGCACAGCCCCAGCACTACCAAAAAATCACTAGAACCTATGAGTCCAAGCAAACCTTTGTGGTGCGTGGTGTGCGTTGGCCCATAGCGTGGCATCAATACAGATTGCAAGACGAAGATGTCAAAGACGCTATCTACCAAGCCTGGTGCAAAGCCAACAGTTTAGATCCAGAAGGTGACGGCACTGCGGATCGTTTCTTTGATGACATGGATCAACAACCCCAGGTAGAGACAAATGAACTCACCGAGAACCTTGAATGAAAGCCCGTTGTTTCGGCGGGTACGATTGCAAGCATACATAAGAACACTGATACAAGAACTAGGTGAAGCACCTGCACTGGAGATTATTGCCAGTGCCTTGGAGAAAGAATTGAAATATGCGGATTTCCGTAGTGATCTTGAGCGTAGCCGTGCTGACCCTGACCGGGTGTGCGAATAAACTGGCTTGGTATGGCACCATGCAGGATCGTGCTGATCCTTGCCAAACACGAGCAGAACTCAACAGACCACAGGGTTATCAAGCACCTGATTGGTGTGGCTCTGCAAGAGCACAGTACAGAATCTACAACACTCAAGGCAGATTGGTAGGAACCATTAGATGAACCCAGACAGCCCATTCAAGCATGCCACAGTCTCACAAAGCCAGCATGTTTACAGAAAAATAATCCCAGAAGCATACTTGGCACCACAAGCCCACACAGATTCTTGGGGACAAGCCCCTCTTAAAATCCAAGATTTGCCTTGTGTAGAAGTCACAATACCCGAAGGGGACTGGCACAGAATACAAGCAATTGTGAATGCCCATGTGGAATACTGCCAACATACCATGGTGCAAGACGCTTGGGAAAAATACCAAATAGCCTGTCACCTATGCAGGTAACTTGGCAAATAGCCATGGAAAACCAGTTTTATCAAACTGTTTGGCAAGACTTTAGAGCACAGATACTGCCACACATTCACAAAGAATACGTGGTGCGTTGGGCTACCAGTTTTGCTTGGATAGACAATGAATACACATCACAGCGTGAACCTGAAGTATGGATAGCAGTGTTAAGTGAACCAGGAGCCATGTGGTTGAAACTGAATTGGCCACACTGTCCCATAACTCAAGTGGACATAATCTAAGCACCCCAGAGGTGCTTTTTTTGTGATCTAAAAACCCCAACTGGATCAATTTAGGTAAGTACTCTTACGGGCTCTCCTATGAGCGCGGTAAAAGGATACTCTACCTATGAATGAGGCAGACACTGATCAGTCACAAGATCATTATGAACAAATGCAAGCCTGGGTGCAAGAATACCAGGAGTACTGGGACCAAGTAGAATTCCCACAAGAGCCTGTGGGCACTATCATGATTGAAGTGCCAGGCAAATGCGTGGGCCGTGACAAAAAGCCTGTGCCAGCAGATGATGTATGGCGCTTGGCCAGTCTAGGCTGCAAAGACATTGAAATTGCTGAATGGTTTGGCATTGATCCCAACACTCTCAGATACAATTTCAGCGTAGAATTGCTAAAAGGGCGTGAGACATTACGCCAAAGCCTACGTAGAAAGCAGATTGAAGTTGCCATGACAGGCAACCCCACAATGCTTATTTTCTTGGGGAAAAACCTATTAGGACAGTCAGACTCTCCACTTGCTTCGCAGGAAAAAATGCCCTTGCCTTGGACGGACGACCAGTAATGGCCCTGAGTGCAGGACAGCAACTGGTAGCACAGGACTGGCATCGTTTCAGAGTAGTAATTGCTGGGCGACGCTGGGGCAAAACACACCTGGCCATTAGAGAACTGGCCAAAGCAGCCCGACAGCCTGATCAACGCAGTTTCTACGTTGCTCCAACCTATAGAATGGCCAAGCAGATTGTTTGGGACCCACTCAAATACAGACTCATGGACCTTAACTGGGTGCAAAAAGTCAACGAAAGTGATCTCACAATAGATCTAATCAACGGATCAAAGATCAGCCTGCGTGGTGCAGACAACCGTGACAGTCTACGTGGTGTGGGCTTGAACTTTATTGTCATGGATGAGTTTGCTTGGATTGACGAAAAAGCCTGGACTGAAGTGCTGCGACCCACCTTGAGTGACAAGTCTGGATCAGCCATGTTTATCTCAACACCTGTGGGCAAAAGCAACTGGGCCTATAGAATGTGGCAAATGAGTCAGACAGACTCAGCAAACTGGGCCAGTTATCAGTTTACTACACTGAGTGGTGGGCGTATTCCCGAAGATGAAATTGAACAAGCCCGCAGGGACTTGGACTCAAGAACATTCCGTCAAGAATATGAAGCCACCTTTGAAGAGTTTGCAGGCCGCATCTACTACAGTTACAGTGATGCCAACATAGAAGCCTATACTGCACCTGTGCCTAGTGAAATCCTGCTGTTCTGTGACTTCAACGTGAGTCCAGTAAGTGCTGCCATTGCAGTGCGAACACAAAAGGGCATACACATTGTGGATGAGATCTCAATGTACAGTTCAAACACAGATGAACTGGTGCAAGAAGTGCGCAACCGTTACCCCTCACAGCGTGTGGTAGCGTTTCCAGACCCTGCAGGCGCACAACGCAAGACTTCAGCAGGTGGACGCACTGACATCTCTATTTTGGAAAACGCTGGCTTCACTGTGAAATACCATCGCCAACATCCACCAGTGCGTGACCGTATCAATGCTGTGAACTCAGCCTTGTGCAGTAGCACAGGCGAACGACGATTATGGATTGATCCCAAGTGCAAAAAGGTACGTGAATGTCTTGAACGACAAACCTACAAAGAAGGCACACAAGTCCCAGACAAGGACGAAGGATACGATCACATGAATGACGCTATAGGTTACGGTGTTGAATACCTGATGCCTGTGCGTAAGGATATCATTGCCGCACCCACAGGTCGCTGGAGTCATGGCACAAGATGATACTAAATAAATTATTAGAAAGACCACAACAATGGCCTACGAAACACTAAATGACGCCTATCAATACATAGGCACCACTGCTTATCAGTTCCAGAAGAATCGCGATCGCTGGCGCTTTCTGTTAGAGAGTTACATGGGCGGCAAGATGTACCGCGATGCTGGACACCTTACCAAGTACACTCTTGAGACTGAAGGTGAATACAATTCCAGACTTCGCAACACTCCCTTGGACAATCACTGCAAAAGTGTAATCTCAGTGTACATCAGTTTCTTGTTCCGCGAAACTCCTGACCGTGACCTGGACAGTATCTACAGCCCTGAACTTGAACAGTTCATGAAGGATGCTGACCTGGATGGACGCAGTTTCAATGCATTCATGAAAGAAGTATCAATTTGGTCTAGCGTTTTTGGCCACTGCTGGGTGCTAATGACCAAACCTTCAATTGATGCTGCCACTGCTGCTGATCAACAGGCTGCTGGCATTCGTCCTTATGTGAACTTGCTGACACCTGCTGTTGTGACAGATTGGAAGTGGGCACGTGAACCCAATGGTCGCTATGTGCTGACCTATTTCAAATACATTGAAGATGTCAATGACAGTCAGATCACTATTCGTGAATGGACGCCAGACACAATCCGTACCTGGATCAGTGATGACAACAAGAAAGAAGCCCAAATGGTGGCTGAAGAAGTCAATGGCCTGGGCAAGATTCCTGCTGTGATTGCTTACAACCAACGCAGTCAGGTGCGTGGCATTGGTATCAGTGACATTGATGACATTGCAGACATGCAACGTGCCATCTACAATGAGTACTCTGAAGTAGAACAAAGTGTAAGATTGGAAGGACACCCCAGTCTTGTTATGACACCAGACACACAGGCTGGCGCAGGTGCAGGTGCAATCATTCACATGCCTGAGAATCTAGATCCTGGACTCAAGCCCTACATGCTCAACGCTGATGCCACACCCATCAACTTGATTTACGAAAGCATTCGTAACCGTATCAGTGCCATTGACAAGATGGCCAACACAGGCGGCGTGCGAGCCACAGAAACACGCTCAATGTCGGGCATTGCAATGGAAACAGAATTCCAATTGCTCAACGCCAAACTCAGCGAAAAAGCCGACAACCTAGAACTGTGTGAAGAACAGTTATGGGACTTGTGGTGTGAGTACCAGGCTCTGCCCAACATGGAGTTTGAGATTGAGTACCCAGGCAGTTTCAACATTCGTGACACTGGACGTGAAGTAGAACAATTGGTCAAGGCCAAGAGTGCAGCAACTGATGCTGTGCTGTTGCGTGTGATTGATGAACACTTGATGGAACTGTTGGATGAAGAAAAAGAACGCTTGCCGTTCATTGATCCCAATCCACAAACAGGTAGAACATACCCTGACGGTGAACCCATTGCGGACTCACTGCCAGCAGCGTATCAACTGGCCACAAACTCTGAAGTGCCACCAGGACAAAACTGTGGCAACTGTGAATACTACAAGCCAGGTGAATTGTATTGCACCAAGTTTGACGCCCCAGTCCGTGCTGTGTTCTGGTGTGCCAAATGGCAAGGTGTAGAAGAATCTTATAATCAGGAGATCATGTCATGAGAGCATTACCCGCAAGAGGCAGCAGAACTGAAAAGAACAAGAAGCGTCCCAAGCCACCAGG